>SMUX01348732.1_pt1 | contig 14207 bp, 10 predicted proteins | sample 2456431 | NCBI WGS metagenome assembly SMUX01 (sample SAMN11095930, study PRJNA526329) | marine sediment metagenome | biome: Marine sediment; feature: Surficial sediment; material: Deep marine sediment; isolation source: Hadal surficial sediment | place: Pacific Ocean | collected 2014-11 | depth... | reverse complement strand
GACCCGAAGGGGACCGCCTCCCAGGTGTCGTCGCTGGGGGCGATGTAGTCGGGGGCGTCGGGTTCGGGGTCGGGGTCCCCGTTGTCGTCCTGGGAGTTGACCTGGCCGTTGAAGTTCGCGGTCACCTGAGCCTCGAACCACGTCTGGCTGTCGGCGAACATTTCGGTGGTGAGCTCGCGCAGCTCCTCGTCGGTGGCATCGAAGACCACCGGGGCGTCATCGGGGCCGGGCTGGATGGGACCCGCGACCACCGTCTGGTAGCTGTCGCCGATGGCCGACTCCCAGTTCGATCGGGGCAGGGCGAAGAGCAGCCGCCCGCGCACCTTGGCGTAGGTGTCGTACGCATCGAGGATGCCGTCCCGGTAGCCGAGATAACGGTCGCTCATCGTCGCCTCGCCGTCCCCGTCGCGATCGGGGTTGAAGTTGTCGATCAGGCGCGCCAGCTGCAGATCGTCCGTAAACTCTTCGGTAAGGATGCCGAGTCCAACTTCGTTGGTCAGGTTGCCGTCGTAGACGAGCCGGCGGTCCTGGTCGGTGTCGTAGTGGGCCATGAACAGGTCGAAGTCGTCCACGTATCCGTCGGGGGGGAGATCGTAGTCGACGAGCTCCGGGTAGCCAGCGAGACCGGCGCCCTCGGCGGGGTGATCGGGCCGCAGCCGCCCGTCGCCGTCGACGTCATAGAGCACCATCCGGCTGAAGTAGGTTGTGAGCACTTCGTCCAGAGCCAGGTTGAGGTGGAAGAAGTCGCTCCGCATCACGAGCGGGTGGCTGTTGGCGCCGTCGAGCTCACCGGGGTCCAACCCGTAGCGCGACCCGAGCGGCCCTTCCACGCGGACGTTCTTGCCGATCATGATCCGGTTGGGGCTGAGGATCGCGTACTTGATCTTCTTGGTGATGCGGAAGTCCATCTGCAGCGTGCGGGTCACGTCGCGATCCACGCCCTGGCTCGTGACCTTGACGAAGGGCTCGTCTTCGAGCATGGCGAACTCGTAGCGCAGCCGGAAGTAGGGGCCGTTGGCCGCCGGCACCCAGCCCCCAGCCCCGTCGGGAATGGTGGTGAGCGCGATCGGGCGGACCCGCAGCGTGCCGAAGGCGTCGATCTCCGGCAGGGCGGAGTCGCCGGGCTCCGGGGTGATGCTGTGCGCGTCCGCGAGGTGGGCGTTGCGGAGGGCCTCGACGATGCCCGTGGGAGCAGTCCCTTCGGAGTACCCGTCGGGAGGCAGCACCACGACGGCGCCGGCGGGGGCGATGTAGGTTCCATCCCACAGGCCTTCACCGAAGTCGACGTCGATGACGCCCTTCTCGACGACGAAGCGGCTCCCTTCGGCCGCAAGCCGCCGGGTGGCGAAGACCAGCCCGGTCTCCGCCGCGCTCATCGCCCGCGAGAGCTTCATGCCCGAGTCGGCCGTCCTCAGGTTGCCCTGGGCCACCACGGCCATGGCCGCGGCCAGGGAGCCGAAGAGGACCATGAACATCATCGCCAGCACGGAGGCCACGCCGCGACGACGAACGATGGCGCGTTGGCTATCCGTGCGGGAACGTTGCAGGTGCGGACCGGGCTGATGCCCCATCGATCGTTCTCCACGCCTCCATGACCTTGCCTCCAGAGATCTCCCCCGGCTGCTGCATGCGGATTCCACTAGTTGGGTGCGATCCATGAAACGCGCGTCATCTCGATGGGCACGGTCTCCCTGGGTGGCCGATAGGTGACCACGACCTCGACCATCATCATCTCGGTGGCGCCGTCCTCCACGGTCATGTCCGTGATCTGGAACGGATCGACGTTGCGGACGGTCACGATCTGCGACCAGCCCGCCATGTTGGCAATGATCTCCCGCCGGGCGTTGATGGGCCCGTTTGGCGGGTCGAAGTCGGCGGAGAAAATCAGGCCGTCGCCGTTGTCCCCGTCGAAATCGTCGAGGTCATCGAAGTCGCCGACCCACAGCTCGTTGTCCTCGGGGCCCCAAGGTAAGATCAGACCGGTGACCGGATCGTGCCGCGGCAGCCGGAAGGTCATCTCCCGGATCTCGTTGCCGAGCCGAGTGGCCGTGCTCGCATTGGTCGACCAGGCGTTTTGCTTGTGGAACGCCTGCTGGGCCGCGACGATCGAGAGCACGCCCACGCCCACGATGACCGTGGCCAGGGCGGTCTCGATGAGGGTGAAGCCCGCGCGGCGGCCGGGGCCCCGACACCCCGGCGACCCGGAATGCCCGCGGATCACCTCCAGTGGTTGTCGTTTCGCTGCCAAGCCCATCGTCACTCGCTCCTTGGTCGCCTCCGGGGTAAATCGAATCAGCCCACGATCGAGCTCATCTTGAAGATCGGCAGGATGATGGCCATCGCGATGAAGCCGACGCACCCACCCATCAGGATGATCATGATCGGCTCGATCATGCCGGTCACCGCCTTGATGGCGTCGCGCAAGGCCTTGCTGTAATAGCCCGAGATCTCCTCGAGCACCTCGCCGAGCCGGCCCGATTCCTCGCCGGCGGCGATCATCTGCACCACCGATCGGGGCAGCAGCGTCGATCTCGTCAACTGGCTCTGGAGCTTCTTGCCCTGCTTGACGGCCGCGTAGACGTTCCGCCACAACTTCTTGTAGAGCAGGTTGCCAGAGACGTCGCCGGTGATCGCCAGCGTGTCGAGCATCGGGACACCGGCATTGAGCAGCTCGCCCATGGTGTGCAGCGAGCGGCTGATGTAGAGGGCCCGGAACATCCGCTTGAACAGGGGCACGGTGAGCCGGGTCTTGTCCCACCAGAAGCGTCCGGCCTCGGTCTTGATGAAGAGCAGGAACCCCACGACGGTCACGATGATCACCCCCACCACGATCCACCAGTTCTGGACCATCCAGGCCGAGAGCCACATGAGGAACTTGGTGGGCCAGGGCAGAATGTGCTCCTTGCCTTTGAAGACGCCCGCGAACCTGGGCAGCACGAAGGTGAGCAGGAACACCGTCACGCCGATGGCCATCGCGGCGATGATGCCCGGATAGATGCAGGCCCCGATGACCATCTTGCGGGTCTCGATCTGCTGCGTGATGTACGCCGCGATGCGGTCGAGCATCCTCCCGAACGAGCCGGACATCTCCGAGGCCCGGACCATGTTCACGTAGAGCGGGCCGAACAGCTTCGGGTACTTCACGATCGCTTCCGAAAACTGCTTGCCGGTCTCCACATCCATCTTGATGCCCATCAGGATCCTGCGGAACTTCGGGTTGCCCACCTGATCGGCGATGCCGTCCAGGGCAGCTCGCAGGCTGATGCCGGCCCGGACCATGACCGCCAGCTGCGTCGTGAAGTCGAGGACGTCCTTCTGCGTCGGCCCCGACGAGTAGTTCAGGGCCCGGAGCTTGCCGGCGAACTGACCCCGCCCCGAGCGCACCGGAATAAGCTGGAGAACGTGGTGCCCCTGACTGCGCAGAATGGCCGCCGCCGTGGTCACGTTGTCCGCGGCGAGAACCCCCGACCGAACCTGACCGGAATTGTGTCGCGCCTGGTAGCGATACTGCGGCATGCCGGTGATGGCTCCTCGGGATCAAGCGGCCAACTGCCTTTCGAGCTTCTCGGGGTAGGCTGCCTGGGCGATCCCGTCCTCGCGGCTGATCAGCCCGTTGAAGTACAGCTCGGCGATGGCGTTGTCGAGACTCACCATCCCCATGTGACGATTGGTGTCGATGACATTGGGGATCTCGAAGGTTCGCCCCTCGCGGATGATGTTGCGGACGGCGGGCGTGCACAACATCACCTCGACCGCCGGGCACATGCCCGGAACGTCGACGCGGCTGAACAGGGTCTGGGAAACCACGGCCTGAAGCGTGTTGGAGAGCATGGCCCGGATCTGGTTCTGCTGACCGGCCGGGTACATGTCGATGATTCGCTCCACCGTCTGCGAGGCGTTGATGGTGTGGAGCGTGGAGAACACGAGGTGGCCGGTCTCGGCCGCGGAGATGGCCAGGGCCGACGTCTCCAGGTCGCGCATTTCGCCGACGAGGATGATGTCGGGATCCTGCCGCAGCGCGTGCTTGAGTCCGGACGAGAAGCTCGGCATGTCCTGCCCGAGCTCGCGCTGCTCGATGAGGCATTTGTTGGATTCGAAGGAGTACTCGATGGGATCCTCGAGGGTGATGATGTGCTTGCGGTATCGATCGTTCATGGCCTGGATCATGGCGGCCAGCGTGGTGGACTTGCCGGAGCCGGTGTCGCCGGTGACGAGCACCAGGCCGCGGGGCAGGTAGGTGAGCCGGCTGATCACCTCGGGGAGATGGAGTTCCTCCAGCGGGGGGACGGTCGTCCTGATCGCGCGCATCGCCAGGCCGATCACGCCGCGCTGCATGTGGGCATTGACGCGGTAGCGGCCCAGGTGCGACACCTCGTAGGAGAAGTCCAGGTCCTGGTTCTCGTCGAAGCGATCCTGCTGCGCCTGGTTGGTCATCTGCTCCAGCGTCGTCCGGACGCTCTCGGGCGTCAGGATCGGATAGTCCATGGGCGTCATGACCGTATGGACGCGCATCATGGGAGGATGACCGCTGACCAGGTGGATATCTGACGCGTCGTGTTGGTGAGCTATCTTGAGTATGTCACCGAGCTGCATGGAGATTCCCCACTGTGGTCGAGGTTACGGTCCGCCCCGGAGGCCGCCTCTTGCCTATCGACACCGCTTAAGGGTCGAATAAACCCCGCCTGCGAACAACCCGCCGCCGGGCGGATGGGAACACGGCCGAGCTTGCCTATGCGGGCTGTGATCTCTGGGCAAATCGGGCGACCGCCGGATAACTCCGGGCCGCTTGGCCCGTGGGCAGCCTTCGCGTCCAGCCGCAGCGGCCGATTGAATCGGCCGCGGAGCGCCAAGGCGCGATGGTCGGCCCGGAAGGCCCTTTACGTTCGGGCGGAGCGCACCAGAGCGAGTGTCGGCCCGGAGGGTCGTACGGAGCGCTAAGAAAAACCCCCTACGGAGCGCTAATACGAATCAACCCGCTTTCCTGGAAGCTGACGCGGGTCCGCTGGACGCCGGTGTCGAATAAGATCTCGGCGAGCTCCCCGGGGCTGAGGTACTCCAGGCTGCCGATCAGCGTGTAGCGCAGCTCGACCGCTGTCCCGATCGCGGTGGACGCGAGCACGGCCGGAATCGCCATCTGCCGCGTGCCGCCGGCGCTCAGCGTCGCCTCCGCGGCCCGCCGCCCGCGGTAGACCGGCGTGCCGTCGACGAGCAGCGTGTAGCGGAACTCCCTCAGCCGAAGGGGCTCGGGGTTGGGGTTGACGAGCTCGAGGTGGAACCGCAACGCCGTGGCCTCGGCGGTCGACTCGGCGACGGTCACCCCGGTCAGGGCAATGAGCGGCGGCCGACGGATCGAGCACCCCAGCGGCCCGCCGGCGACCACGCAGAGCGCGAGGGCCATGATCGCGCGAGACATGATCGGAAGGGTAGCGGCCGCGACGCGATCAGTCGAGATACAGGCGAGAGCGAGTGTGGGCCCGGAGGGCCCTACGGAGCGCCAAGGAATAGTCGCCGCTCAAGGAAGCCAGAGCAGGTGCTCGCCCAGGTCGCTGGCTCCGGCGAGTCGGACGGCCCCGGGGCCGTCGACGGACTGGGCGTACTGGTGCCACTGCAGCGCGGTGAAGACGAGGATCGCCGCCGCGCACCACGCTCCGATCTCGCCTTCGCGGTGGCGGCGCAGGCAGAAGAGCACCGTGGCGCAGAAGCCCACCGTCAGCCCCTTGAAGCAGGCAAGCACCCACGCCGATTGCGTCGATTCGATCAGGTAGACCGCGATCGGGTTGGCCTCCATGAGCCCGACCGACTTCAGATAGGCGAGGGTGACGAGCAGGTCGCCCAAACTGAGCAGCACGACCGCCCCCAGCAGCGCCATCACCCGCCGCGAGCGACCTCCCCCCGGCTTGCATCGCTCCCGGACCGGGCTCGAGCTCATCCACCACCTCCCGGGTATCCACCGGTGTGCTGGAGAGAGTCGGCCATCAACCGCACGGCCTTGAAGTGCAACCTCCTAAGATATGGCCGAAGGGGTGGTTTCCGGCCGACAATCCTTCAGCGGCCGGCGGTCCGAGGTGGGAACCTGCTCCATGCTGCCTCTTCGATCGACCCAATCTCGGCGGTGGATGCTCGCGGCTCTGGCGATCCCGGGGCTCCTTGGAACGACCCCCGGGGCGTCGGCCCGGCAGGTGAACCCCGTCTACGTCGATGACTCGCCCCGGGCCTGGGAGCTCTTCCGCCGCGCCCGCGACCAGGCCCCGGACAACGCCAGCGAGGCGGCCCGGCTCTACCAGGAGCTGCTCGACGACTACGGGCTCAAGCTCGTGCCGGTCAGCGAGGCGGCCCGCGATCACTTCGTCGCCGTTCGACTCCGAGTCCTCGCCCAGCTGCGGGCCGATGACGAGCTGCGCCGGCGCTACGTGCTGATCGAGACGCCGCAGGCCCAACGAATGCTCCAGGCCGGCGAACTCGAGCGCCTGGCCCTGACGCGAACGCTCACCGAGCCCGGGCTCGACGCGATGCTCCACCTGGCCCAGGCCGACCTGGAATCGGCCCGCTTCCACTCGGCCATCGACTGGCTGCGGGAGGCCGTCGACCATCCGGCCCTCGGCGGTCGGCGCGCAGCGCACTGCTGGCTGATGCTGGGTCTCGCCGCCCACTACCTGGGCGACAACGAGCTGCGGGAGACCTCGGCCCGGATGCTCGACCGGATGACCGATGACGGCGACGCGTTCCGCGACCAGCTGCGGGCGCTCGTCGCGGCGGGGGGCGCACCCGCCATCCACCACGGCCTCTCACCGCTGGACCCGGCACCGGTCACCGACCTCACGGAACTGGTCGCCCAGGCGATCTGGTCGGTCGAGCTCGACGCGTCGCTCCTAAGGCGGCGGCTGAGCGATCCCGCCGGCGGCGACCGGCGGGAGGCCCTCGAACACCGGCGCCGCGAGGGCGACCTCATGACCGCCGCCGCCACCGTGGCGGGACCGACGGTCTACATCAACCAGGGTCACCAGGTCTCCGCGCTCGATCGATTCACGGGGCGCCCGATCTGGCCGCGGCCCTACGTGGACGAGCCGCCCCCCGCGCCCCTCGGCCGCGACCAGCATCAGACGCTCGATCTCAACATCGTGGCCGTCGACGGCGACACGCTGGTCACGCTGACCGGCCATGCCCACGCCGCGTCACGTTCGGGCCAAGGCCAGGTGGTCTGTCTCGAGGCGGGCACGGGCGAGTTGCGCTGGAAGGTCACCATCGATCGCATCGGCGGCGTCGAGGACCACGAGGGCCTGTTCCCCTACGGGGCGCCGATCGTCGCCGAGGGGCTCGTCTTCGTGCTGGCCCGGAAGGTCAGCCGGCAGTTGCTGACCAGCTGCTACGTGCTCGCCCTCGACGCCTCCGACGGCGAGCTGCGATGGGCCCGGCACGTCTGCTCCAGCGGCGGGCTCAAGACCCGCGTGGCCCGGCCGTTCTCGACCCCGGCCTACGTCGACGGCGACCTCTTCATCGCCACCGCCATCGGGGCGATCGCCCGGCTCGACGCCGCCACCGGGCAGACCCGCTGGCTTCGACGCTTCGCCGTGCCCATCACCTCCTTTACGGCCCAGCGCCGCCCGTGGGAGCTGGGCGGTCCGGTGGTCACCTCCGACCGGGTCATCGCGATCGCGCCGAATCAGCGGCAGATCGTCACGCTCGCCCGGGAGACGGGCGACCTGCTCGAGGTGGTGGACGCGAGGACGCGCGAGGGCTGGGCCACCCCGCGCTACCTTTTGGGCAACGATCCCTGGGTCTATGCGATCGGGCGCGAGATTCGCGCGTTTCACCTCGACGACCTGACCAATCCCCGCTGGCGGCTGCCCGATCCCGCCCTGGCCGCCGACGACCTCGCGCTGCCGGTGGACGGGCGGCTCCAGATTCGCGGGCGGGTCCAGCGGGTCGCCGACGCCCTGATCGTGCCGACGCTCGACGGCGTGATGGTGGTCGATGGCGAGACGGGTCGCGGCCGGCGCCGGCTGGGCGTCAGGACCGTGGGGAACCCCGTGGCCGTCGACGAGCAGCTCATTCTGGCGGGCAGCGACCGACTCGACGCATACATGTCGTTTAGAAGCGCCGAGCGGGTGCTGCGGCAACGGCTCGCCTCGACCCCCGCCGATCCGGGGCCGGCCCTCTCGCTCTTGCGCCTGGGCATGCGGGTGCGCGACCTCGATCTCGCCCTGGAGGCGGCCGAGCTGGCCCTGCGATCGATCATCACCACGCCCCGCGGCACCGACGGGGCTGCCGCCCGGCGCGAGCTCTTCGCGATGCTCCTGGAAATCGACAAGCAGCGGATCGCGGCCAACACCGAGGAGGGCGAAGCGCTGCACGCCATGATCGGGACCGTCGCGGTCGAGCCCGATCAGCGGGCGGAGCATTTGCTGGCCTACGGCGACTGGCTGAGCTCCCGCTCCCTCTCGCGGGCGGTCGAGGCGTATCAGGGCATCCTCTCCGACCGGACCCTTGCCTCAACGCGGCGGGCCGAGGCGGGGGCGGTCAGGCCCGCGGCCAACTGGGCCACCCAGCGGCTCGGAGGCCTGATCCTGCGGCACGGCGAACGGGTCTATCTTCCCCAGGCGGACTTCGCTCGCATGCGGGTTCGACAGCTCCTCAGCGGGGGCAAGTCCGATCCCGCGGATCTCCTGGCCCTGGCGAAGGAGTTCCCCTTTGCGCCCGCCGCTCTCGATGCGGCCCGACGAGCCGGGCGCTCGCGGCTGGAGCGGGGCGACCGACGCGGGGCGGCGGCGGCGCTCATGGAGATCTACCACCTCGCGCCCGGGCCCGAGTCGGCGGCCCGGCTCCTGGGCTCGCTCGCCTCCATTTGCGCCGACGCAGGGTGGACCACCGCGGCCCAGGCGGTGCTGGGCCATGTAGTGCGGGCCCACGGCGACATCCCGCTGGAGACCGATAACGGCCGCCGCGCCGCAGCGCGGTGGCTCGCCGACCTCGAGTCGGCTCGGCCGGCACCCCCCCTGGCCCGCGTCGGCGACTCCCAGGGCCTCGCGGAGTCTCTGGCGGGACGGCTGGTGCCCGCCGCTGGGGGGGTCCGAGTGCGTCCGGACGCGGTGCTCATCGTCGACGGGGGCGAGCTGCGGCTGCTGGGGACGCCGGACCTCGAGCCGCGGTGGTCGGTCACCCTTGACGGGCCGGTGCCTCAGCTTCTTCGCCGCGACGAACGGGGCATCCTTCTGTGGCTGGGCTCCGACCCGGACTATCCCCGGGCCGTCCTGCTCGACGCGGCCGACGGCTCCCCGCGCTGGACCACCCCGAAGCCTCGGGCCTGGCACATCGATCCGATTCGCAACCTCGCCCGCAACCGGGCCGTCAAGGACCAGATGCCCAGCGGCGAGCCCTTCGACCCCGGCCAGACGATTCCCCTGGTGGGTGACCACCGGTTGATCATGGTCCGCCGCACGGGCGAGACCGCGGCCTTCGACCTGGCCAGCGGGGAGCCGGTGCCGGGCTGGCAGCCGCCGCCGCGCAGCCTGGCCCAGGTTCACCTGGCGCGCCTGCACGACTTCGGCCTCGTCCTCGCCGGCCTGGAATCGCCGCGGGGCGGCGCGGGCATCGAGGGCGGCCTGCCGGCGATCGTCGTGCTCGACCCGGAATCGGGGGTGATGCTGCGGCGGATGAGACCCCTGGGGCGGTCGGGGGTGAAGTGGATGAGCATCGGCCCGCTGGGCTCGCTCGTCTTCGCCACCGAGGAGGGCATCGAGATGCTCGACCTGCTCTCGGGAGAGACCCTCTGGTCGAACGTCTCCTACGCAGCCACGGGCACGCACCGGGGGTGGCCGCTCGCGGAGCACGTGCTCGTGGAGGACCGGGCCAAGAAGCTGCGAGCGCTGCGGCTGGCGGACGGCACCCTCTCCGACCCGTTCGAGGTGCCCCGGAGGGGCGAGTGGGATCCGCTGGCTCTGCGCGAGGTCGTGGTCAGCCGGGGCCGGGGGTTCGCCCGCTACCGTCAACGGATCGTGCGGTTCGACGTCACCGGCGCCGTGCGCGGCGCGGATGTGATCAGCGATGACCGGGAGTTCCGTTGGCTGCTGCCGGCCGACGATCGACTCATTCTGGTCAGCAAGCTGCAGACCAAACAGGTCCCCGGCGAGACGGGATGGCAGACCCAGCACATCTACCGGATTTATTCGCTCTCGGACAGTTGCAAGCTGATCGGCGACCAGATCGAGCTGCCCCCGCTCCGCCAGCCGCTGGAGGCGTCGGCCTTGATCGACGGCTGGCTCCTGCTCTCGGGCCAGGCCCGGACGCTGGCCATACCGCTGCCGCCGCGCCCGTGATCCCCGACCGCTCCGCGCCGCTCGGAGCGGGGCCGGCCCGACCCGGGCCGAGACCCAGCGGCCGCTCGAGCGGTCACGGTGGTCGCTCGGGGCCCGGCCCGGACGCAGACAAAGGCGTCCCCTATGGGGTTGACTTCCGAGACGGAATCGATCCAATACGCGCGCCGACGCTTCGGGGGCGTCGGTGTCCTCGAGGTCAGGAGTTCGATGAAATGCCTGAGATGACCGGGGCTCTTCGCCGGCTAGAGCAGGCTCCGTTAGGGTGTAGCGGTTGGCGCCCGCTCAGGCCCGCCGGATTCACTCCGGCGCGGCCGTACCAGAGCGAGTGTGCGGCCGGAGGCCGCTACGGAGCGCTCGAAACAGCTATAGAGCAGGTGCCTTCACGGTGTAGCGCGACCGAGTGCCCGGCGGCGCCCGGCGCGGGCGGCACGTTCGACCCCGGCACGGACCGTCCTGCGTTCATTCCCACCGCCTCGAACGGCGAGGACAAGGAGGACGAGGATCTCGACTTCTATGACGACGACGAGGAGGATCCCGACCTCGACGATGACGCCGACGCGCTCGCCGACGACGCGTTCTTAGATGACGACGAGGAGGACCTCGAGGACGACGGGGACGTCGTCCTCGGCGACGAGGAATTGGAGGAGGACTGAGTCCTACCGCACTTCAACGGTTCGCTTGTCGTCCCCGCGCCGTACCTCCAGGGCACGGCCGTGTACGCCGTCCGCCGCTGCGGTGAGGGCATCGCAGAGACGAGTGATGGCCGGGACCTTGGGGTAGTCGGCCCGCAGGTCGGCAAGCCGGTCGGCCATGGGTGAGCAGTTGTCGCGGTAGAGCCGTTTGTAGGCGTCCTTCACGGCATCGATGTGCTCGGCGCTGTAGCCGCGCCGGACCATGGCGATCCCGTTGAGCGCCCTCACCTCGGCCGGGTTCCCCTCCACGATCATGAACGGCGGGACGTCCTTGGTGATCCGCGCCAGTCCCCCCACGAACGCGCACGACCCGACCGTTGTGAAGTGGTGCACGCCCACCCCGCCGCCGATGTTCGCGTACTCCTCCACCCGGACGTGGCCGGCCAGCATCACCTGGTTGGCGATGACGATGTGGTCGGACACGATCGAGTCGTGGGCGAGGTGGGCGGCGACCATGATCAGGTTGTCGTCGCCCATCCGCGTCACCCCGCCGCCGTTACCGGTGCCGCGGTGCATGGTGACGTGCTCGCGAATCTTGTTGCGGTCACCGATAACGCAGGTGGCCCGCTCGCCGCGGAACTTCCGATCCTGCGGATCCGCGCCGAGGACCGAAAACGGGTAAATGATGTTGTCCTCGCCGATGGTCGTCAGCGACTGGACCGTCACGTGGTTGTGAAGCACGGTCCGCTCACCGATCTCCACCTCCGGCCCGATGACGCAGTACGGCCCGATCTCGGCCGTGGGCGCGATGTTCGCCGTCCGATGGATGATCGCGGTGGGATGTATCGTCGGCATTTGAGCTACTCGTGGGCGGCGCTGCCTCGTCGGCGGCCGCAGGGTAAGAACGTTGCAGTCACTCTTGCTCCGCGTCAACCATCATGAACGTGATCTGCGCTTCCGCAGCGAGCTTGGAGCCGACGAACGCCCGGCATTTCACCGTACCCGTTCTGGCCTTGGCCCGGACCGACTCAGCCTCCAGCACGAGTTGGTCCCCCGGGGTCACCGGGCGTCTGAGCTTGACCCGCTCCAGGCTCAGCAAGACCGCGATCTTGCCGGTGTGCTCCAGTTTCTGGCTCATCAGGATGCCGCCCAACTGGGCCATCGCCTCCACGATCAGCACTCCAGGCATGATCGGGGTTCCCGGGTAGTGACCCTGAAAAAATGGCTCATTGATCGTAACGTTCTTGATGCCGACCGCCTTGCGGTCGCCGTCCATCTCGACCACGCGGTCGACGAGGAGCATCGGGTAGCGGTGGGGCATGAGTCGCTGGACCGAGCGGATATCGAGCTCCCGGCCGCGGAGGATGGCCTCCCGGCGGTGGGCCGCCTCCATTTGCTCGAAGAGCTCGACGCACATGCGGCGGTTCAGCTCGTGGCCCGACTTGTAGGCGACGAAACGACCGTGGATCTCGCACCCGAGCAGATACAGGTCGCCCAGCAGATCGACGATCTTGTGCCGCACCGGCTCGTTGTCGAAGCGGTAGGCGTTGTCGATGGGCCCGTCGTCACCGATGACCAGCACGTCCTTGGGCGTCAGGTGCCGGCACATGCCGTGGTCCCAGAGGGCCTGGGCCTCCTCCTTGAGGCTGTAGGTGCGGGCGCGGGCGATCTCCCTCTGGTACTCGCCGTTGCTGAAGGAGAACGTCTGGGTCTGGCGCTTGATTCGATGGGAGTTCGGCCCATAGTCCAGATCGTAGATGAGCCGGAACTGGGCGTCGGGGCTGGGGAACGCGGCGAGCATGGCGTCACCGTGCTCGACGACGATCGGGGCGGTGATGCCGTGGACCCGCCGGGGGGCGTCCTGCTCCTCGAGGCCCGCCTCGAGGATCGGCTCCACGAACACCGCCGCCGAGCCGTCGCCGCAGGGCAGCTCGGGCCCGTCCACGCGAATGAGCGCGTTGTCGATCCGCAGGCCGGCGAAGGCGGACATGCAGTGCTCGACGGTCTCGATAGAGGTGGTGCCGACTTTGAGGGTCGTGCGCCGCGCCCGCCGGGCCACGTTCTCCACCGAGGCCGGAATCTGCACGGAGGGATCGACGTCGATTCGCTCGAAGACGATGCCGTGGTTGGCCGGCGCAGGAACGATGGTGAGGGTGGCCTCCTCGCCGAGCAGCAACCCGCGGCCGGAGACGGTGACCTCCGCGGCGAGGGTGTGCTGCTTCAGAGGAATCGAAGGAGCAGTTGCGTTGGCCTCCCCGACGTGCGACATGGCAATGGTCCCGACGCGGTTCGGGCGAGTCCGCCTAGCTTTTCCCGACGGGGGCTTCCCGGGCGGGAAGGTGCCGACAAAAAACACTGGATCAAAGGCGGTAGCTTACGGATCCTGGCCCGCGGACGCAATGTTCGGGTGATTTCGGCGGCTTAGGTAGCCGAGGCAGGGTGTGGCCGTCGGAGAACGGTCCGGGCAACCCCCGATTTGGCACCGTTGGTCGCCCCCCGGCCGATGCGGAGGTAGCCGGCCATCCCACCGCCCCCCCCGTCCCGATCTCAGAGCCCCCTCTGGAACCCCTTGTTCATCCGGGTGACCAGCTCGTCCGTGACGTCGATTCGGGGGCTGGTATAGAGCATGCGACGAGCCGAGATCTGCCGGGTCATCTCCGCTTCGCCCCCGGGCTGCATCTCGGCGATCGAGTCGTCGACGAAGACCATGTCGTAGCCGTTCTCCTCGGCGAGGGCCGCCGTCGCCGTCTTGATGCTCTGGTAGATGTTCTTGAGCGTCAGGGCCTTCTGGACATCGATCTTGCGCCGTCCGAACTCGATGAACGACTGGTATCGCAGCGTGCCGAGCGTCCACGCTTCTAGCGAGGCCTGGTACTTCGGCGTGCCCGGTGCAAAGAGATCGAGGTCCTGCTCGTTGAGATCGATCTCCTGCTTCATGGCCCGGCCTTCGGTCTCCAGATCGTCCGCGATCTGCTGAAGCTTGATGTCGGCGGCGCCCTTCTCGTCGAGGTTCTGGAAGACCCGCTCCAGGTTGACGGTGGCGATGACCGACGGCGCGACGGCCGTCCGCTGCGCGGCAATCGTCCGGTACCCCAGCAGGACCGCCACCAGCAATAGCAGGGCCGCCGCCGGCGTCCACGCAAACCGCTTGATCGATGATTGCATCGAGTCCATCCTTACATGCAGAGCTTCTGGCCGCCGGGCCGCCCAACGCGACCTGGCGTCGCCGCGACTGATTGTACCGCCAGGAGGCTAGCGCGGT
>SMUX01203729.1_pt1 | contig 14210 bp, 11 predicted proteins | sample 2456431 | NCBI WGS metagenome assembly SMUX01 (sample SAMN11095930, study PRJNA526329) | marine sediment metagenome | biome: Marine sediment; feature: Surficial sediment; material: Deep marine sediment; isolation source: Hadal surficial sediment | place: Pacific Ocean | collected 2014-11 | depth... | reverse complement strand
CAAATCCACGGAGGTAAGTCCGTGGTACGGGGTTTGCCGCGTGAATCAGCAACTCACCTTTAGTATAGTTGCAGACCGAAGATTCAAATGCAGTAACTGCTGTCATATGGGCCTCAGCACCGCAAATGCCTCGATTATTTCTTCGGATCGGGGTTAACGGAGTTGGGGCACCAAACTGAACAAGCACTCATCGAAGTCATTGACCAGTGAGAAAGATCTGGTCATATCCTTTCGAAGCAGGTGCCTGAAGGGGAAGTGGTTAGCTTTACCCATGATTTTATGGTGGACACTATCTACGAGAGCGCTGGCTCTGCTCGCGCACTCCGATTTATCCCCCCTTCTCCAACCTCTGTCGATCAAGTTCCAGACGAGCCAGGAAAGTAACCAGCGGGTGTATCCCAAGCCCCAGCATGTCCTCCTCGCCAAGGTTAACCAGCACAATCTGTTCCGGGGCCGACAGATTCTGCATGGCCGCATAGGCTTTGGGGTCTGCCAAATACCGCTCCCTTTCCTCCGGGTTGTTGGCTAACCGGTGCAGCGCCTCGGTCAAGGCCACCCTCTCAGGGTGAATCTCTGGGTAATGCGGCTTTTCGGAGGGTGGTTCCACCTCAGCATACCAAGCCACGGTCCCGTAAGTATGGTGCCAGGAGGGCTCCAACGAGGTCAGATCAGGCCGTCGTTCGGCCAACATCCCAGCAGCTATCGCCCATGACCTCAGCTCTACGTTACCCGTATCGTCCAGCCGCCGGTCGTCAAAGGCGAGCAAAGCACGCAGATGGCCGCACTCGATCTCGGCCATCAGTTTTTTATCAAATGCAAGGTCGGGATTCCCATATCTTTTTGTACCCGGAAAGTGAGAGAGCCCACCACTGGCCACCACCACGGCGCGTACGCCGATCACTGCGAGCCCTCGTGCAATGGCCTGACCCAGCGCATAGCAGCGCTCCATACGCGGTTGTGGAGGAATGTAGGAATTGATGTAGAGCGGAATAATCGGACCTTTGACCCCAAGAAAGGTCAGCGGGATACCGAAGGCGTAGTCAATGCCGGCAGTGCTGGAAAAAGCCGGATCGAACTGCTCGTCCTGGAGGTAGCGAATCAGTGCGGTCGACACCTCACTGGCGACCTGATAACGGAACTCAGTGCCCGCAAAGGACCCGCGCGCCTCCCGCCCCCGGTGGAAGGTAAAGGGCGGTACACAGTGGAGCAGGAACTGGTTGGCATGGTCGTTGGCTATAACGATCCACACATCCGGTTTCAGAGCCTTCAGCTTTTTGCCAATGTCCGCCGCGAGAGAACGAATCCGATCAATCATCGCCGGATCCTCCGTCTCGGGACGAGTGAAGAACTGCGGCGCATGGGGCATCGCCACGCCGCCTACAACATTCGTCTTCATTTTGCTCCTCCCCCTATCTTCAATTCCTCCATCGCCACCTCAATCGCGCGCAGAATGCCTGCGTATCCCGTGCACCTGCACAAGTTCCCGCTAAGCTCTTCCCGCAATCGCTGTCTTGGGAGATTGGGGAGACGTGTTACAATATCTCGCGCGCTGATGAGAACACCCGGGGTGCAGAATCCACACTGCACACCATGCTCTTCAGAGAAGGCATTCCGGAGCACAGCCATCACCGCGTCGTCATCGAACCCTTCGATGGTACGAACCTCCATGTTCTCACAGGATACGGTTAAACTAATGCACGAACGCACCGGCTTGCCATTGAGCAGCACTGTACAGGCACCGCAGACCCCATGCTCGCAACCAAGATGAGTACCTGTAAGCCCAATATGATCCCGCAGGAAATCCGCTAATGAAAGACGAGGCTCGACATCGGTCGACACCTCACGTCCGTTGATCGTCAGCTTAACCTGGCTCATGAAGAAAGCGCCTCCCTAACCGCTCGAACCACGGTAACACGATGGATCTGTCCTCCATAGGGATCAAGCGAGGGGAAAGCAGTCTCCAGATCAGCTGTGACCGCTTCCCTAACGGCATGCTCTGCAGCGGGGCTCCACGCATCGAGTGACGCGACAACGTTACCCGTGGTGGCGAGGAGGAGCGGCCTGTCATTTGTTGCTCCCAACACCACCCTCGGCAACGGTCGTTCCGGATCGATCACAATCACGGCCAATGAATCAGCAAACTCGCCCGACTTCCGGCACGTTTTGTAAAAACCCGACTTCGCCGAAAGGGACAATCTCGCGATGCGAATGTCCGCGAGGATCTCATTGTCCTGGAGCACGGTCGTGAACGGTCCCAGGATGAATTCGCTGGCACTTACTTCCTGACGCCCATCGGGGTTTCGATATCCGATCACGGCGTCGAGTGCCACCAGCAATACCGGCCACTCGGCCGCAGGATCGGCGTGGGCCATGCTCCCGCCGATGGTTCCCAGGTTCCTGATAGCCCGGTAACCGATGGCGGCTCCCACCCTCTGCAACAAACCCCCCGCAACATCGGGAACGATCCCATCCTCAAAGGCAGCGTGCGAGACACAGGCCCCTATCAATAGGGAATTCTCATCTTCCTCGATGATGCTCAGTTCAGCAATTCGCGAGATATCCACGATGAGCTCGGGCTGGGTCAAGCGGAGGTTGAGCAGGGGAACAAGCGACTGCCCCCCCGCCAGCACCTTTGCCATACCATTAGAAGCTCTAAGGTGGGCGATTGCCTCCTGCAGATCGTTGGGTCTCACATAGGTGAACGGTGCGGGCTTCATCGGCTCCTTCCTGTGACAGGTTTTAACCCCGATCCGAAATTAATCAGACCAAGACATTCTCCCTGATGAGCATCAGGGCGCATCAATCACCCCTTCGTAGCGTGTATCAGCAACACACCTTAAGTATAGTTGCAAACCGAAGATCAAATTGTCGGTAAATGCTGTCATATCGTGGGCAACACCGCAGATAGCTCGAAATTTTTTTCGGATCGGAGTTAATCCTTTGTCTTTTCCTTTGCCGCTGCGAGGGCCGCAAGCAGGCGCCGGGCCGTGATCGGTGTTTCGTTAATCTCCGCGCCCAGCCGGTGCAGAATGTCATTTACGGCGTTGGCAATGGTTGCAGGCGGCGCGATGGCTCCGCCCTCTCCCATTCCCTTGATACCATAGGGAGTGTGTGGCGAAGGGGTCTCCATGTGGTTGATGCGCATCAATGGTACTTCCGCGGCGCCCGGGAGCAGATAGTTCATAAGGGTTGTGGCAAGCGGTTGCCCGTTTTCGTCATACGGAATTTCCTCGTACAGGGCCGTACCGATGCCCTGCGCAACACCACCGGCGACCTGACCGTCAACGATCATCGGATTGACAATGGTCCCGCAATCCTCGACAACTACGTAATCTAAAATTTCAACAGTGCCGAGTTCAGGATCCAGCGCTACCACCGCTGCATGGGTCGAGTAGGAGAAAGCACCGGTTCCCACCTTGGGGGTATATACAGAGGTGGCTTCCAGACCCGGTTCTACATCGGGGGGGAGACGCTCCGGATGAAGAAACGCCACATGTCCGATGTCCGAAAAGTCGAGACTGGTCTCGGGGCCAAACACCTTGCCTTCACGTATGGTGACCTGTTCCACTGTACACTGCATTAAATGCGCTCCGATCCGTGCCATCTTTCCCCCCAGAATCTTGCAGGCGCGGGAAACGGCTCCGCCGGCCATGACCATGCTTCTCGAAGCAAAGGTACCCATCCCGTAAGGCGCAAGGGAACTGTCGCCATGGCGAAAGGAAACACGAGACGGATCGATGCCCAGTTCCTCGCAAGCAATCTGGGCAAGCGTGGTCTCGAGTCCCTGACCGTGCGACTGAATGCCAGCCGCAAGCACCAGCCCGCCATCGGGCGTCAATCGGGCGGAGGCCGCTTCGTAACCGAAGGTAACGGGCAGTCCTCGAGCCACCCATTCCTCGGTGCCATGGGCGCTCTGCTCGGTATAGCTAGCAAAACCGAGCCCTATCAGCCGGCCGTCAGGTTCGCCTTCACGCTGCCGCCGCCGTACCTTCTCGACGTTTACCATCTCTGCGGCCCGCCTGACACTCTCCGCATAGTTTCCACTATCGTAAAGCTTTCCCGTTACCGATCTGTAAGGCATCTTATCCGGAGAGACCATGAGCTCCGCCCGCAGTTCATGGGGCTCCCGGCCGGCTGCCCGCGCCACGATATCGATCGTACGCTCTATTGCAAAACAGGCTCCGGGACGCCCCACACCTCGGTAGGGCCCGATTGGCGGCTTGTTGGTGGCAACCGTACGCGTATGGACCCGATAGTTCTGGATGAGATAGGGACCCACAAGGATGCCGGCAGACATACCGGCCTCCATGGCGGAAGTCCAAGGCCAGACGGAATAGGCGCCGGCATCGACAACGATTTTGGCGTCTAGCCCCATAATTTTTCCCCGTCGGTTGGCATATGCCGTGATCTGGTAGCGGTGATCCCGGGCATGGGCCGAGGAGAGAAAATGCTCCCGCCTATCCTCGATCCAGCGCACAGCATGATCCACGCGCATGGCAAGCGCAGTGATCGCCAATTCCTCCGGCTGAAGGTTGTTCTTGACCCCGAAGCCACCACCCACATCAGGCGCGATGACTCGGAGACGGTGCTCTTCCAATCCTAGATATTCAGCCAGGATGGTGCGGATCACATGGGGAAACTGTGTCGAGCTGACCACCACAAGCTCATCCAGCCGATTGTCCCAATAAGCCAACACGCCGCGCCCCTCCAACGGTACGGCGGCCTGGCGATTCATCCGGTACTCGCGGGTCACCACGATTGCTGCCTCGGTCGCGACAGCATCGACATCCCCCGCATGGAACTGGGTCTCCACCCAAATGTTGTCCCCCCATCCCTCGTGAACCAACGGCGCCCCAGGCTTTGTGACCTGGTCCATGTCTACGACGGCCTCCAACTCCTCAAAGTCAACAAATATTTCCTGGGCGAGGTCCTCTGCAAGCGCGCGGGTCGGCGCCACGCACATGGCGATGGCCTCTCCCGCAAAGCGCACTTTGCTCACGGCCAAAGGCGGGTAGTCCGCTGCCTTAAAGCCCGCTAGCGCAGATACGGCCCGAATAGGCTTCACGCCGGCAAGATCCGCCGAAGTGAAAACCCGCCTTTTGATGCTGGCAGGTATCTTGATGTCCCGAATTCGGGCGTGTGCAAACGGACTACGCAGAAAGGCGACATCCTGCATCCGGGGAATGGTGATGTCGGCGAGAAACTCCCCCCGCCCCCGAAGATACCGGGCGTCTTCTTTCCGCAGAATACTTGCTCCAATTCCGTATTTGCTCATGTGAACTTATGGAAAACGCGATTGCTTGCCATCGTTCCTATCCTTTCACCTTTAGCGCCATCTCATATGCGGCTATCCTGAAGAGATAGTATGTAATGGAAAAAACCCTGGCAAGGGCAACATCCGATGATTATTTACCCCCGATCCGAAATTAATCAGCTACTCACCTTTAGTGTAGTTGCAGACCGACAATCAAAATGCCGGTAACTGGAGTCCTAAGCCGCTCAACACCAGAAATGCCTCGATTATTTTTTCGGATCGGGGTTAATGTAAACCCCGCCTCTTGAGGCGGGCACAAAGCCGATGGGGTTCCCAAAGAGGAGAAGCGGTAGCTCTCCCCTTTTGTCTAACACGGGGATTCAAACCCCGCGTTCGATATAACTTGATTGCCCGTGGTCTCTCGCTCGGCCACAAGCCGGACAACAGGCCATGATAGAACAGGGCTCCCCCATTAGGTTCCCTACCTTTTCCAATGGATCAATGACCGCTCCAGGAAATTAAAGAGCTCGATTAACAAGATTGAGAAGACGATCACGGTCAAAATAATCGCATAAAGCTGTGGAATCAAAAAAGAATTTCCGTAATAGACGAGTCGCTCGCCCAGACCGGTCAGGGCGATGAGCAGTTGACCGATCACCATGCCCTTAATCCCCCGGATAGCCCCAAGCCGCACGCCTGTCAAAATTTCAGGGAGAGCGCCGGGGAGGATAACCTTGGGTAGAATCTGGAATTCGCTCCCCCCGAAGGACCTCGCCATCTGAATTAAAGAGGGATTGATGCTCTTTATACCGGTGGTCGTATCCACCACGATGACGAAGAAGGAAAACATAAAGACGGTCGCAACGATGGTCCCGATTCCCAGCCCAAATAGGACCATGAGAACCGGGACTAGGGCTGAAACGGGAGCGGACATAAACGTATTGATATAGAGATCGAAAAAGTGTTCCACCCCGCGATATCTGCCCATCATCACCCCCAATATTAACCCCAGAACCAGGGCCAAGGAAAATCCCACAACGAACGTTTCAAAGCTGATCACCAGCGCATCCCACAGCTTGCCCGCATGCAGGATCTCAAACCATACTAAGACCACCTCCGAAAGCGGAGGGATAAAGAAGGAGACATGCAACCGACCGATAAGCTCCCAGGCAATCATTCCAGGGATCAGCGGGACAAAAGAAAATTGTCTACGAGAGCGAGATCTTACTTTTGATCCGATCACTGAAGCTCCCTTAAAACTCCCCAAAGATGCTCTACGGACTCTGTAAACTCCTTGCTCCCCCGGATGTCCTGCGCCGTTCTGGGCCGGGGAAGGTGAACGACAAATTCTTCTACTATCCGTCCCGGGCGGGCACTCATGACAAAGATCCGATCTGACAGGTAGACCGCCTCTTCCATGCTGTGAGTGATAAAGATGACTGTCTTTTGCTCCTCCTGCCATAAGTCCGACAGGTCGCTCTGGAAGAGTCGCCGGGTTTGCTCGTCTACTGAAGCGAAAGGTTCATCCATGAGTAGGATCTGTGGATTGACGGCCAGGGCCCGGGCGAGCCCAACACGTTGTTGCATGCCCCCGGATAGCTCATTAGGATAATGGTGCTCAAACCCCGATAGCTTGACCTTCTGAATATAGGTCCTAGCTATCTCTTCTCGCTCTCCTTTAGGAACACCCCGCAACTCCAGGCCAAAGGCAACATTTCTCAAGACATCCACCCACGGCAACAAAGCGTAATCCTGGAAGACGATGCTCCGATCCGGACCGGGGCCGGTGACCCGCTTGTTTCCGATGATCACCTCTCCCCCATCCGGTTCAAGCAGCCCCCCGATAATCTTCAGCGTCGTGGTCTTGCCACAGCCACTGGGGCCGAGAAAACTGACGAATTCCCCCGCCTCGTTCCGAACGTCCAGGTTGTCGAGAACCTGAACCGGGCTACCATCTTTCTCAAAACTCTTAGAGATATGATGTAGTTCGACTCCAAGCCTTTCCATCTCAGTGCCTCCAACGGAGCAGCCGTCTTTCAACCCGTTGCATACCGTCCAGGATCAGAGCCGCAACGATTAAGATGCTCAAGGTAACCGCAAAGAGCCGCTCATACTGGAACTTCGAGGTGGAAATAGAGATCAGCCTTCCTAAACCGAGCGGAGATAGAATCAACTCAGCGGTGATCATCCCGATGAAGGCGCGAGATAGCCCGAGGCGCAATCCTGCCATCATCATGGGCACCGATCCCGGCAGGATCACCTTGAGAAAGAGCTGGCTGCGGCTGGCCAGGAAACACCGCGACATCTGTATCAAGGATGCATCGATGTTTAAAACCCCCGTATGGGTGTTAATCGCAATGATAGGAACAGCAAATAAGAAGACGATGAGGGATTCGGCTACAAACCCAAAGCCCATCGTCAAGAGGATCAGTGGGATCAGGGCCGCAGTCGGCATCGAGAGGAGCAGCATAAAGTAGACATTGCAAAAGTGTTCGATGCGGCGAAAAGTCCCCATGATCAGCCCCAAGGAGACCCCGAAGATGGCGGCGGCACTGAATCCGGTAATGAGGGTTCGGAAGCTAATCAGAAAGGCATAGGCCAAATCTCCAGATCCAATCAGGTCGACGAGGGCCTTCAAGGTCCCACTCAGGGGGCGAAGACCAAAGCTGATCTCGGCGCGCCCAGCAACTTCCCAGATGAGCGCAAAGACAAGCAACGAAAACAATCGAATGGAGATCTGAAAGACTTTTTGTCTCTTTGCGGCCCGCGACCTCAAGCGCCTATCCTATCGAAGGACGACGGATCCCCTACCACCAATGCAGCAAGGTGTTCCATTCCTGTATCCGCTTACTCCGTCTTTATCTCAATCCGACCGATTTCCGAAAGCACCTTCTTGAGGGGCTTGAATACGAAGAACCTGTCTACGTCGAGGTCTTTGACGTTCCCTGCATCCCTGTGAAACTCCAACGTTCCACGAGCCTTCTCGATGATGCCACCGTTGGCGGGGTAGATGTTAAACTGAGCCGATAATTTGGCCGTGGCCAGGATATCCTCGGGCTTGAACTCGGGGACGTACTTGGCTCCCTCTTCTACCCACAGAGACGGATCGGCCGTGCTGCGACGGAAGGCCTGTAATTCCGCCTTGATGAACTGCTGAATCAACTTGGGGTTCTTTTCGATGAAGTCTCCCCGCGCAAAAAAGACATTCTGGATCATGGGTTGCGCCGAGAATGCCACAAGCACATTGAACTTACCGGGGGCCGCATCCAGGACAACTTTTGTATTGGCAAGGTCGAGCATAGTGGCATCGAGCCGCCCATGCAGCATGGCCTGGGCCCTGACTTCCGAGCCTGCAATGAACACGATTTTGGGCTTCACACCCTTGTCTCTGATGACGAATTTTTCGATCAAAGCTTGGGTAAAGGAGGTGGGGGAATGGGACCCAAAAGTCATCCCCTTTAGATCCTGAATCGTTGCTATAGCGGACTTGGCCACGAGGTTCCATCCCGGCCCGGTTGCCTGGAGGAAGGCCTTTATGGGCGCTCCAGCCTCTACGGCGGTGAAGAAGGGAGTTGATGTCACCCCAATCTGAACGGCCCTGTCAACTACCGCCACCACTGCCTGTTCGCTCGTGTTAAACGGTACCACCTTAAAATCAATCCCAGTGTTTCGCTTCAGGATCTGAAGGCCCAGGATGACGGGCAGGTCATCCACATCAGTTGCCGACGGAAACGAAACTTTGATCGACTTGATCTGCGCCTGAGAGCTGAACGGTGCCCCTAGGCCAATAACCAACACCATCCCTAACGTCAACATACCTACCTTCGCTATAAAATATCTCATCATTCGAACCTCCTTTATAAATTGCGTTTTTTTCTGAGACAATGCGTTTCAGAGCAATACTACTTATCCATCACATTCCATCCCGCCTTAAATCAGGTCCACCTGATCGCTCACCTCATCCTCCATCGCTAATCGTAGATATTTAATGCCTCCTCCTCGGTAAACCAATTGTCGCAGTACGGACAATGCAGTTTTTCTCCGGAGTGTCTGAGGTCCTTGTAATGGCAATAAAACTTATTCTTACACTCAGGACAGGTCACCCAAAAGATCTTCACCATTGCAAGTTCACCTCCTTATTTCTCAAGCGCCAACTCCTTGAGGTCGATCTTCTCCACCAACTCTCTTGGAGGATAGGCTCGTTTTCCATAGGGCCGATGGAGAGGCTCAGTCGCATCGATAATCGCCTTGGTCACCATCAGCTCGCCTTCCACAGTGGGATCTAAAGTATTTCCCTGAGCGTTCTTGATCAAGTCCATGTCATGATCGTAGCGAGCCCTCGTTGAGACCGCCCACAGAACCTGCTCCTCGTTGAAGGCGTCGATGTCCTCATCGACAACGATCACCAGCTTGATCTTGTTCATGTGCCCCATGGCGTCCATAGCGGCCTGCTTGGCCTCCCCCTCCGCCCGCACCTTCATCGACAGATAACACCTAAATCGGCAAGTCCCCGAGATCGGCAAACACACTTGCCTTAAAGTAGGAAACCGTCCTTGGACTCTCAAGGAGTTGTAGATACCCCCCTCCATTGGCAATACGCCCATGAGCCAATGTTCGCGATGGGCTGCGAAAATCGTCTGAAAAATAGGGTTCTCTCGCCGGTTGATCGCTGTCACGTGGAGGATCGGGCTTCTTCTCTGAGGCCCGTAGTACCCAGGGTATTCTCCGAAAGGACCTTCCACTTCAAGGGTGCCCGGCGGAATTTCCCCCTCGATGACGACTTCGGCATCCGCCGGTATCAACAGGTCCTCACCCCAGGTCTCAGACGGCACCAGCCGCAGGGGCTCCCCCATGACTCCCCCGACGATCTCGTACTCATCTGCCTCAAATGGAGACCTTGTCTGTAGCCCTAAGTAAAACGCCGGGTGATGTCCCACAATGATCGCCGTCGGCGTCGGTTTATTGCGCTCTCGATACTTTTGAACGATCATGAGATTATGCCGGGGAGACATGAAGACTCCCATCTTTTTGGAGGACTTGTACTCATTCCTCAAAAACGCCAGGTTATAGGCCCCGTTATCGGGATCTCTCACGACATTAGCCATGTCAATGTATGGCCCCCCGTCCATTTCGTTATGCCGAACGATGGGCAATTCCGATAAGTCCGGATCACGCTGGACGACCTCTTTGACGGGTGCTCTGGAAGCAGATACGACCTCAGGCGGGATCGGATTTTGCTCCCGCTTGGCGAATTCTTGCACCAATGGCATACGCATATCTTGGGGAGATACGCCCAGGGCCTTCGCGAGCCGCAGCCTGTCTCCATGGATGTTGATAACCAATTGAAACCCCTTAGCCTGCCGCCCGTGCATATCAGTAACGTTTCTAAAGAGCACTGGAGGATTAAGCCCTTTATTTTCCAGGCTCTGAACCACGGCCGCCGCCTCAAACTTGTGGGGTTGGACCGGTCGATCTATAACCAAAAGCTCATCTTGGATATCTTCAAGGAAAGTCCGAAGATCCTTTGGCATTTATTCTTCCTCCTTAGCTTAAAAACCCTTTCCTACCTACCGACAACCTTATATACGCCCTTTCAGTGGTCAACAGGGCGATATGACCGTCATAATCAAATTATATCGACCACGGGGTTTCAAACCCCGGGGCCGATCAAAGGGAAGAACTGCCGCTTCCCCCCTTTGGAAACCCCATTGGTAATGTGCCCGCGGCAAGCCGCGGGATATTCTAATAATCAATGACAGAACATTATTGGGGCATAGGAGATCTCCTTGGCTAGGCCGAGCATTATCATCCAACAATGAACCCTGTCAACACACATCTGGCTTTCGCCACTGGCCCCACCCAAAAGAAAAAAACAGCGGTCTGTTTTTGCTGAAGGGGCGAATTATTTTTGTATCTAATCAAGTTATATCGAACACGGAGTCTGAATCCCCGTGTTCGACCAAAGGAGAGAGCTGCCGCTTCTCCCCTTTGGAAACCCCATCGGATTTGTGCCCGCCTCAAAAAGCGGGGTTCACATTGAATCAAATAAACTCTTGTTCTTTCTCATCGCTGAGAAAGAGGAGCAGGCTCAAGTCACGAGGTTCAGTAGATCTATCCTTAATTAGGGGGCTAAGTAGTAGCACGATTTTTGCGGTTTCAACGGCGTCCCTAACCGAAGAATCGACGACCGGCAGATGAAGTTCCTTACACATGCTCTCAACATCAGGACCGGATAGGACAGACCCTGTGGTTGAGGTGAGGGTAACGTTTGTTGGCCTCATCCAGCGCCTGGTAGGACGGCGCGAGGAGGCAATGTGGTGGCGCTCGCGTCTAGCGGACCTTTCCCAAACGCTTACGCTTCATGAAGGCTTGGCGATCGCGGGCGTATCCGACCAACGCGGCAGGATGGGCCTTCTTCGTGCTTCGTTAGCCCTTGGTCTGGCGAACCGCGGAGGACCGAATCACGCTCTGCATCACCTTTATCTGCTGGTCAATCCTTGCTCTCAGTGCCTGCAACTCTAGCAGAACCCGCTTGAGGGTTGAAGTGAAGTAATTTGCTTTTCTACAACTTAGTTTTTCAACGAGCTGTGTAAGGCCTGACCCCAACCCCTTGACGTTTCACGACCGCTCCTGGTTGCAGAGGTCCAGCGCGATGAGCGCGTAGAGCTTCGCGCCGGTCACAAGGTCGGCGATGCGCATGCCGAAGTTCCCGCCGCCAACTCTGATGCCGGGCCCATAAGTGATCGCCGGGATCCGCATCTCGTTAAAGCAGTTAATGTCCCGCCACATGCTTGAGAACTGCGGGGCGGCGGGCTTCGGCGTCCCACCGACGATGGACTGGTGCGCGCGCGTGATGGCGCCGGCCAGCGGCTCGACGTTCTTGGCCTCATACGCCGGACGGTAGACATACAGCTCCACCTCACCGGTGAGCCCGACCTCCGCCACGAGGCAACGCAGCTCCTCCTTCAGGTCGAGTGGGTTCTGCACAGGCGTGATCCGGACGTCCACGTAGATGGCGCACTGCTGGACGGTCTTCGTGATCTTGTACGGTACGCCCCCGCGAATAGCCCCAATGTTCACTCGGGGCACGATGACACCGCCCGGGCACTCGTAGCGGTTCTTCTGCTCATACTCGTACGCCCACTCGTCGATCCGCTGGACGAGGGGGGCCATTCGGACGATGGCGTTCGGATTCTCCGTGACCGGAGTGGGTCGCTTGATGTACGGCGTGTAGATGGGGAGGTCGTCACCAAAGACGGTGATCTTGAAGAACGCCTTGCCCGCCTCGACGCTGACGATACCGAAGTCGGTGCCCTCGGCGACGAGGGCGAAGTCACCCACACCGCCGTGGGTGATGGCCCAGCGGGTCCCCGCTTCCTTGGACACGTAAGCGGGCGACTGGAACTCGTCCACGGGTTCGAGCCCGATTTCACCCACCACCGCCATCAACACCAGGTCGCCCTTTACCGTGACGCCGGCATCCTTGATGGCTTTGGCAGCCAGCAGCCACGTCGCCATCGGGCCCTTGTCGTTGCAAATGCCGTTGCCCACGAGCATGTCACCCTCCCGCCAGGCGGAGTGGAAGACGGGGTCGGCAGCGTGTCGCGTCGTCCAGATCTCGTCCTTGTGGATGGTGGTGTCCATGTGACTGTTGAAGACGAGACTGCGCCCGTGGCCGCTCCCGGGCAGCGTCGCGATCACGTTGGGGCGATCGGGAAAGAGCGCCACCTTCTTCGCCGCGAACCCCTGCCGATTCAGCCAGTCGTATAGGTACTCGCCCACGGGCCCCTCGCTCCCAGTGGGGCTGTCGATATTGCCGAGGTCGAGGGCGAGCTTCACCAGTTCGTCGACGTCGATCTTGTTCAGCACCTCGTGTGCAGGTGAGTCCATATTCATGAATGCTCCTTTGCGAGAGAAGAGAATCAGACAAGATATATGTATGTTTTCCCTGACCGCACCGTTATCAAAGCTATGGGAAAGCTGTCAAGCTAAAGTGCCTGGATGTTCGATCCGTAAGAGATAGAATTAGAGAGAATCCCTACAGAAAAAGGCAATAATCTGTTATTGGGTAACCCCGTGGCTTGCCGCGGGCACAAAACCGATGGGGTTTCCAAAGGGGAGAAGCGGTAGCTCTTCCCTTTGGTCGACCACGGGGTTCAAACCCCGTGGTCGACATAACTTGATTTGGCAGGTTTTTCTTCTTGCTCGCGCTCTGCGCTTTACGCTCTGCCCTCCGCACCTTGCGCCCTGCCCCCGTTCTTGATGATCCCTTTTCGTATCGGGGAATTCTTATAAAAATCCAATAGTGTGATTGACCCCATTGCGCTCACCTGCCCGAAGCAGGCTTTGTCGGTAGGCTTCAACATGTCAATTTCTCTTCATGTTGCTACCCAAGCTATCCGCCTTAGGCGGAGCGGGACTTCCCTCAGTACACTGAGGGTCACCCTATGGATCGCGACAGCCATTCATCTGGACACACTCAACAGTCGGGTAGGAAGCTGGCGCGGATCGGGCTTCAATGATGCCGACGTTTCCAGCCTCCCCCCTATCATTCCGTACGGCGGGTTTTCCCCAGTACGGCTGGAAGAAGAAGTGCCTGTCAGTCAGATGCAGCCTTCCCCTACTGTCCCATGGCTTAAATGTGACCATATCCACCACGGTCCCTCAAGGTTTACTGCACTCTTCGCCCTGTTCCTCTGACTACTCAGCCTTAGATCCTCGGTACGCCTGTTTTTCCCCAATTACTCAGGGTGCCTTACACCGGTTCTGTCTAGATCTAGCCACGCCTGGTAAGCCGTTATCTCACCAGCACTCTATGTGACACTCAGGCCAGCTCTCATCGTTTCTCAGAGCCACCTCTCCCCAGAGGCCCTTCGCTCAGCAGAGGTTATGCTGTCCTCCACCTCCTATCGCTCCTACGGCCCCATCCGCCAGTCTTGGACTCTCCCAATGCTTT
>SMUX01367045.1_pt1 | contig 14212 bp, 8 predicted proteins | sample 2456431 | NCBI WGS metagenome assembly SMUX01 (sample SAMN11095930, study PRJNA526329) | marine sediment metagenome | biome: Marine sediment; feature: Surficial sediment; material: Deep marine sediment; isolation source: Hadal surficial sediment | place: Pacific Ocean | collected 2014-11 | depth 0-1... | reverse complement strand
GCATGGCGGCATCGTAGATGGACACGATGTCGCCGGTGGGGAAGTGGAGGGTCCAGTTTCCCTCCTTGCCGGGGGTGAGGTGGTTCTTGAGGCGCACGTTGCCGAACGTGCCCCGCATCATCACCATGTGATTACCCCTGCGCGAGCCGAAGGTGTTCCAGTCGGGACGCTCGACCCCGTGGTCCAGGAGATAGCGTGCCGCGGGGCCGTTCTTGGGAATGGCTCCAGCCGGTGAAATGTGGTCGGTGGTGACGGTGTCGCCCAACACCACCAGAGCCCGGGCACCACGGATATCCTCCAACGGGGCCGGCTCCGGTGCCAGGCTCTGGAAGAACGGCGGCTCCCGCACGTAGGTCGAATCGGACGCCCAGTCGAACCGGCTGCCGCCGGGTACCACCAGGGCGTTCCAGTCGTCGTCGCCGTCGAAGACGGCGCCGTACCGCTCGGTGAACATCTCCGGCTTGACGGACGAGGCCATCAGGTCGGAGATCTCCTCAGCTGAGGGCCACAGATCAGCCAGGAACACCGGATCGCCATCGGTGTCGTATCCCAGCGGTTCCTCCGTCAGGTCGATTCTGACGGTGCCGGCGAGGGCGTAGGCCACCACCAGCATTGGCGACGCGAGATAGCTGGCGCGAACCTGCGGATGAATCCGGGCCTCGAAATTCCGGTTACCGCTCAGAACGGCGGCGGTCACCAGGTGTTGGCTTTCTATGGCGGCCGCGATTGGAGGAGGCAGCGGCCCGCTGTTGCCGATGCAGGTGGTGCAGCCGTATCCGACCAGGTTGAACCTGAGCGTGTCGAGGTACTCGCTCAGCCCGGAACTTTCCAGGTAGTCGGTAACGACCCTGGATCCGGGGGCGAGACTGGTCTTGACCCACGGCTTGGTGGTTAGGCCCTTTTCGACCGCCTTCTTGGCCACGAGTCCGGCGCCGATCATGACGGACGGATTCGAGGTGTTGGTGCAACTGGTGATGGCCGCGATGACCACGGCCCCGTCCTCCAGCAGGTGGGTTTCCCCGTCGAGATCGACGGCCACGCCTGTCGTGGAGGGCGCCTCAGCAACGGCCTGATTCTGGCCTCCCCCCTCGTACATCCAGCTCGAGTAGGTCGCCTCGGCCAGATCGTGCCGCTCGGGTGGGGCCGCGGTCGGCATCAGGTCCTTCAGGCTGACGGCAAAGTTACGTTTGAGATCGGCCATGGCCACACGGTCCTGAGGCCGTCGAGGGCCGGCCAGGCTCGGTTCGAGCGTCGCGATGTCGAGTTCGAGGGTGGTGGAAAATTCGGGGTCCGGGGTGGTGTCGGTGCGGAACAATCCCAGTTCCTTGCAATACCGTTCGACCCGATCCACCACCTCGGCCGGCCTGCCGGTGCGCTGCAGGTAGCGCACGGTTTCGTCGTCGACGGGGAAGAAGCCCATGGTGGCACCGTACTCCGGCGACATGTTGGCGATGGTGGCCCGATCGGCCAGCGACAGGTGGGATAACCCAGGGCCGTAGAATTCCACGAACTTCTCGACTACGCCGTGGCGTCTCAGGAGTTCGGTCACCCGGAGTACCAAGTCGGTGGCGGTGGTGCCGACCGGCAAGTGTCCCACCAGCTTCATGCCGACGACCTTGGGGATCAGCATGAAATAAGGCTGGCCCAACATGACGGCTTCGGCCTCGATGCCCCCGACGCCCCAGCCCATGACTCCCAGGCCGTTGATCATGGTGGTGTGCGAATCGGTCCCCACGAGCGTGTCGGGGTAGGCTGTCAGTTCTCCATACTGTTGGCGGAGTTGGACGGCGGGCGCCAGGTATTCGAGGTTGACCTGGTGGACGATACCGGTCCCCGGCGGCACGACCCGGAAGTTGTCGAACGCCTGTTGCGCGAATTTGAGGAGCTGATAGCGTTCACGATTCCGGGAGAACTCGAGTTCCACGTTCCGGTGGAACGCTCCGCCGGTGCCGAAATAGTCGACCTGCACCGAGTGGTCGATGACCAGGTCGCAGGGGATGACGGGGTTGATTTTCGCGGGGTCGCCGTCCATGCGGGCCATGGCGTCGCGCATGGCAGCCAGATCGACCACCGCGGGGACGCCGGTGAAGTCCTGGAGCACCACCCGGGCGGGCATGAAGGGGATTTCGGTGGCCGCGGCCGTGGCTTCACCGCGCCAGCCGGCGAGTGCCTGCACCTGATCTTCGGTGACTGGCCCGCGGCCGCAATGGCGGAGGGCGTTCTCCAGGAGGACCCGAATGGAGAACGGCAGCCGGTCGAGTTGAGTGAGGCCTTGGCGGTCGAGCGCCGGAAGGGAAAAAACGGTGGCGGAGTTGCCCCCAAGGCTGAGGGTGCTCCGGCTGCCGAATGGGTCATGATTTGCGGAAGTCATTATGATACCCGATGATACCCGTTCAGTGGATGCAGTCGTCGAATCTAATAATACACTGGCACCGGTGAGTGTCACCCGAACACGACTTGCTTGGTAAGGCCATTGCCCATGCTCATGCCACATGCCATCCGGCGCCAGGACGACGGTCTCGTCATCGTCTGGCACGAAGGAACCGAGGGGACCCTGCTCGAGGCCCGGGCGCTCCGATTGTCGTGCCCCTGCGCCGGGTGCCACGACGAGATGACCGGTGTTCCCCTGCTCGAGCCCTCACGGGTCCCCGATGACATCCACCCGGTTTCTGTGGCGCTGGTGGGGACCTACGGGCTCAAGGTGAAGTGGAGCGACGGGCACGACACGGGGATCTATACCTTCGAGGCCCTGGAGAGAATGTCCCAGCCCAAGGCAACCACCGAGGAGCGTGGCGATGGCTAGACGACGGTGTCACTGGATACTGATCACGTTGTTGGTGATGGCCGCCGCCATTCCCCCTCAAGCACTCGCCCAACTCGCTCCGCCCACCTCGGGAGGGATCACGGCTCTGGAGGAAGCCCTCCGACCGCTGGGGGTCTACAAGAGACTGCTGATCATTGGAGCCCATCCCGACGACGAGGACACCGAACTGCTGACCATCGCCGTGCGCAAGTACGGCGCGGCTGCCGCGTACCTGTCGCTCAACCGGGGTGAAGGGGGACAGAACCTGATCGGCCCCGAGCTGGGTGAGGGGCTGGGGCTGATTCGGACCGAAGAACTCCTGGCAGCCCGTCGCATCGACGGCGCCCGGCAGTTCTTCACCCGGGCCTATGACTTCGGTTACTCCAAGTCCGTCGAGGACACATGGCACCACTGGCCTCAGGACTCGATCCTCAAGGACGTGGTGCGGATCGTGCGCCGGTTCCGGCCCCAGGTCATCGTCTCGGTATTCAGCGGCACCCCGGCGGACGGCCACGGCCAGCACCAGGCGGCAGGCTGGGCTGCGCACGAGGCGTTCCGCGTGGCCGGCGACTCGACAGTGTTTCCGGAACTGCTCGCGGAAGAGGGGCTCCGTCCCTGGTCTCCCGTCAAGTTGTATCTCAGCGCCCGGTTCACGCCGCGGGACGCCACGCTGCGGATTGCAGGCGGTGAGCTGGACCCGGTGGTGGGGCAGTCGTACCACCAGATCGCCTTGCGAAGCCGCAGCCAGCATCGATCGCAGGACATGGGGCGCCTGGAAAGCGTGGGCCCATCGGAAGTCCGCGTCACTTTGGTCGAAGATAGATCGGGTACCGATCGTGGTGGCGACGGGTTGTTCGCCGGGACTCGTTTTCTAGACATGCTTTCCGGGACCGGAGGAGACCAGAGGGAACTCCGGCTATTGCTGGCCAAGTACGTGGCCCGCATCGCCCACGCCAAGAACGTGCCGCGTCCCGATTCACTCGGGGCGCTGGGGGACAGCCTCGTCCTTGCCTGGTATGACTTGGTGTCCCTGATGGATCGGCTCGCGTCCGCATCGACGGGGTCGATGGGGATGCTGGTGTCTCCGGTGTTGCACGATCAAAGCCAACATCTGGCCGAGGCGATTCGGGTATCGAGGGGGGTGGTCTTTGACGTGTATACCGACCGGGGGCACAGCACGCCGGGAGATTCCCTGAGGCTCACGATGCTGGGTTGGAATACGTCCGCCACACCTGCCGGCCTCCTCATGTGGCTGCAGCAACGCGTGGGTGTCGTGCCGGGTGGGCCGGGCACCAGCGATGGGACGGCGGTGGGTCCCGGGGAGGTCGATACCGTGATGGTGGAGCTGGTGCCCGATCGGTTGGCCGTCAACCCGTACTTCCTTCAGGCTCCTCGCGACGGTGCGCTGTACCGGTGGCTGGCGCCACCGGGTGTTGCCGACGGCGGACTCTTCAGTGTCTACGGCCTTCCCTTTGGACCGGCGCCGGTGCGAGGTGCCTTCACGATGTTGCTCGAGGGGGGGAGCCTGACGTTCCATCAGGAGGCATCGTACCGTTACCTCGACCAGGCGTCCGGTGAGATCAGGCGCCCTGTGGTCGTCCTCCCCCGACTCGATGTGGTACTCGAGCCGCGCAATACCGTGTTGCAGGTCGGTGGCGAACCGCGGCATTTTACCATCACCCTGACCAACAACGCAGCATCGGCGATGACTGGCGAGGTGAGGCCGGAGGTGCCCAGTGGCTGGCCCAGGGTGAACCCCCAGGCGTTCAGGCTCGAACCGGGATCCCGGGCGGCCTTCAGCTTCTCCGTGGCGCTGCCGGACGACCTCGAGTCGGGGACGTTCAATATCGGGGCGGTGGCGCGGAGCGCCGATGGCGCCGAGTATCGGCTGGGCGTGGTCACGGTGGACTACCCGCACATCCACGCTCGGACGTTCTCGCGGGATGCGATATCGACGGTCCGGCTGGCGCCGCTCGAGATACCTGACTTGGCGATGGTCGGGTACATCCGCGGCGCCGCGGACCGTGTGCCCGAGGCGCTGTGGGATGTGGGGTTGCCGCTGACCATCATCGACGATGCTACGCTGGCGCGTGGTGATCTGGGGCAATTCGACGCCATCGTCATCGGCAGCCGGGCCTACGAGATCAACGAGACCCTGGTGCGGTACAACGACCGGTTGTTGAACTACGCCAGTGCCGGGGGGCTACTGCTGGTTCAGTACCAGCAGTATCAGTTCTTCGATGCCGGCTACGCGCCGTTTCCGCTGTCGGTCGGCGGTCGTCCGCTGGTGACCGATGGGCGGACGAGCAAAGGGTCGCGCCCGGCAGCGGGGAGGCGGTGGAACACCCACGACCGGGTCGCCGATGAGACCGCCGCCGTCAGCGTGTTGGACCCTGACCACCCGATGGTGGCCGGGCCCAACACGCTGACCGACGCCGATTGGGACGACTGGGTGCAGGAGCGTGGCCTGTACTTCGCCCGCAGCTGGGACAAGGCGTACCAGGCGGTGTTGGAGATGCACGACCCTGGCGAGGGGCCGCTCGAGGGGAGCGTGTTGGTGGCCGACATTGGCGATGGCCGGTACATCTACACCGGCATCAGCTTTTTCCGGCAGCTCCCCGCCGGCGTGCCAGGCGCGTACCGGCTGTTCATGAACATGCTGGCGATGAGCAAGCGCAAGGGAGTGTCATGAGAGCGTTGGTCCGATACCCGCAAAGCATGGTTCTGTTGCTCATCGTCGCGCTGTCGGGGTGTGTCGACGACGGGCGGACGCCGGTCCTGGTCTACTCCCCGCACGGCCGCGAGCAGCTCAATCTCCTGGAGGACGCGTTCGAGCGGCACCGTCCGGACATCGACTTGCGGTGGCTGGACATGGGGAGCCAGGAAGTCCTCGACCGGCTCCGCTTCGAACGGAGCAGTCCCCAGGCGGATGTGTGGTTCGGCGGGCCCACGACCATATTCGGGCGCGGGGTGCGGGACTCCCTGTTGGCGCCGTACCGGCCCGCCTGGGCCGACAAGGTCGGTCCCTGGGGCATTGGGCCGGACGATCTGTATTGGCCGGTGTACCGGACACCCGCGGTCATAGCCTACAACACCGCCGCGCTTTCGGCGGACAGCGTGCCCCAGGACTGGGATGACGTGCTCGATCCGAAATGGGCGGACCAGGTGTTGATTCGTGACCCGATGGCCAGCGGCACCATGCGGGCCATCTGGGGTTTCATCATCCTGAGGAGTATCCGGGAAACGGGTGACACGGCGCAGGCGATGGAGTGGCTCCGCCGGCTCGACGCCAACACCAAGACCTACACCATGAACCCGGCGATTCTGTACCAGAAGCTGGCACGGCAGGAGGGGGTGCTGTCACTCTGGGATTTGCAGGACATGCTCATCGGGCGATCGAAGGGGCTGCCGTTCGGCTATGTGTTCCCCTCCAGCGGCACGGTGGTGATCGAGGACGCCATCGGCCTGGTGCGGGGCGCCCGTCACCCGGAAGCCGCCAAGGCGTTCATCGATTTCGTGGCCACCGACGAGGCACTCCTGCTTACCGCACGTGAGGTGTTCCGTCTCCCGGCGCGGAGCGATCTCCCTGCCGATTCGGTTCCCGAATGGATCGCCGAGGTCGAAGCCAGCATGAAGCCCGTCCCCATGGACTGGGATCTCCTGGCCCGCGAGGGCCCATCGTGGATGTCCTACTGGGACGAGCACGTGCGCGGCAAGGGTAGCCGGTGATCCCTGGCTCCCGATGACCGATTTTCTGGTTCTCGACCGCCTTACCAAGCGGTTCGACGGCGTCGCGGCCGTCGACGATCTTTCGTTGGGACTGGCCCGGGGTGAGATTCTGGCCTTGCTCGGGCCCAGCGGGAGCGGCAAGACCACGACGCTCAGGTTGCTGGCCGGGTTCGAGTGGGCCGACGACGGCCGGGTGGTGGTGGACGGACAGGACGTGACCAGATTGGCGCCGGTGGATCGGCGCTTCGGCATGGTGTTCCAGCACTACGCGTTGTTCCCCCACCTGGATGTGGGAGCCAACGTCGCGTTTGGGTTGGAGGCCGGTCGGCTCGACCGCGGGGAGCGAACGCGTCGCGTGGTGGAGGCCCTGACCATGGTCGACTTGGCCGGATATGAACGCCGCAGCGTGAGCGAGCTTTCCGGCGGCCAGCAACAACGGGTGGCGCTGGCACGGGCCTTGGCGCCAGAGCCCCGTATTCTCCTCCTCGACGAGCCGCTGTCGAATCTCGATCCGTCCCTGCGCGAACGAACCCGTGGCGAGTTGCGCGACCTGATCCACCGTGTAGGCATCACCACCGTGTTGGTGACGCACGAGCAGGAAGAGGCGTTCGATCTGGGTGATCGCATCGCTCTGCTGCGCGACGGCCGGTTGCAACAAGTCGGCAGTCCGGACCAACTGTATCGGGCGCCGGTAAATCCGTTCGTGGCCGGATTCGTGGGCCGCGCGTCGGATCTTAGGGGCCAGGTAACGGCGGAAGATCCGTCGGTGCTGGTCGTCGATGGCGTCCGGTGGCCTCTCCCCGACGGTACCGGCGGATTCATTGGGCCGGCCGTCATGATGGTGCGGCCGGAGGCCATCCGGTTGGTCGAGCCGTCGCGGGGGGTCACTGACGCCACCGTCGGCGCCCGACGCTTCCTCGGCGCCACGGCGCTGTTCGTTGTGGAGACGGATCACGGGACCGTGCTGGAAGTGACGGCAGATCCGCACGCGGTGCGTACCGGGGACCGCGTCGGATTGTCGTTCACGGGCATCGGCGTGCACGTCTTCCCGGCGGCGAGCGCATGAGGAAACCCCGGCGCGCCGGGGCGTTCGGTTGGTTGCTCGCCATCGTGCTGGCGTGGCTGGTAGTGTACCCCATTTTCTTGGTGCTGGTGGAGAGCGTGCGAGGGCCGTCGGGATGGACCCTCGAGCACGTCAGCCGGTTCCTGGAGCGGGGCAATACCTGGGAAGCGCTGTGGGGGAGCCTGTGGATCTCGCTGGTGAGCGTCGTGCTGGCGGGGACGCTGGGTGTGCCGCTGGCGTTTCTCTTCAGCTGGGTGGACTTTCCGGGCCGCCGGGTGCTGTCGGGGCTGGTGGCGCTGCCGGCGGTCCTCCCTCCGCTGGTGGGTGTGATCGCCTTCATGTTTCTCTACGGGGAGACCGGGTTCGTAGCCCATCTCGTCCGCGCGGTATTTCGGCTGGACCGGGCGCCGTGGCGACTCGAGGGTGCGGGGGCGATCCTGCTGGTTCACGGCTACTCGATGTACGTGTACTTCTACCTCTTTATTCGTGCGGCTCTGGCACGACTGGACTCATCGATGCTGGAGGCGGCCGCCAGTCTCGGGGCCGGGCGGACGCGGACCCTGTTCCGGGTGGTGCTGCCGATGGTGCGCCCGGCGCTCACCGGAGCGGCCCTGCTGACCTTCATGACGTCGCTGGCGTCGTTCAGTGCGCCGTACATTTTCGGCGGCGGGTTCCGGGTCATGACCACGCAAATCGTGACGACCCGATTGAACGGTGACAACGGACTGGCCATGGTGCAGACCGTGTCGCTCGCCCTGGTGGCGCTGGTGGCACTGTGGTCGTTTCGGGGCAACGTTGGCGGTACCGGCTATACCGCCCAGGCCAAGGGTGTGGCGCCCAAGCCCAGGCCGATCCGGGGGCGGCGGGCCCGGGTGGCCATGGCCACCGCGGCCTGGGCGGCGGCCATCGTGCTGTTGCTGCCCCATGCCACGGTGATCCTGGTTTCGCTCGTTCCGTTCGGCACCTGGACCACCGAGGCGATTCCCCCGGCCTACACCGTGCAGAACTACGTGGCACTGGTCACCGAACCGGAACGGCTGCGCCCGTTGGTGAATAGCGTGACCATGGCGTCGGTGGCCACAGCGCTGGCGGTGGGGCTGTCGGTGCTGGCGGGGGTTCTGGCCGTCCGCCGCAAGGTGCGAGTGGGGCCGGTGATCGAGGCCCTGATGTCGCTGCCGTGGGCGGTGCCGGGAACCGTGTTCGCCATCGCCCTGGCCACGGCGTTTAGCATATCTTCGCCGGCGACGGGGAGGTTCCTGTTGGTAGGGACGTTGTGGATTCTCCCGCTCGCCTACCTGGTTCGCAACCTGCCAATCACCGGTCGGGCCATTCTCGCCGGGTTCCGGCAACTCGACCCGGCACTGGAAGACGCGGCGGCGACCCTGGGAGCCGGACGCTGGCGAACCTTGCGCCGGGTGACGCTTCCGCTGCTGCGTCCCGCGCTGGCCGCCGGCGCCACGCTGGCGTTCGTCACCGCGCTGGGCGACTTCGTGACCTCGATCATTCTGTACACCTACGATACCCGCCCGATATCCATGGAAATTCTGGCGAGCCTGAGGGATTCGGACGTAGGCGTCGCGGCAGCGTATGGCGTGTTCCTCATGGTGCTGAGTGCGGGGGTGTTCGTGATGGGGAGTGAGAGCGGGACGAAGGGGGCGGGTGCGTGACGGAGCCGCCGAGTTCGAGAGACCAGTTCAAGCGCCTCACGGTGCTGATTGCCACCAACTGCGTGGACATGATCGGGTTCATGATCGTGGTTCCGCTGCTGCCGTTTTATGCGCTCGACATGGCGGCAACGCCGATCATGATCGGGTGGATCATCGCCTCGCACGCCATCGCCCAGTTGGTGGCGGCCCCGATCTGGGGACGGCTGTCGGATCGGTTCGGCCGACGGCCCATTCTTCTGATCAGCCTGACGGCGTCGGCCGGTGGGTTTCTGGTGTTCGGGCTCGCCAATACCGTGTTGCTGCTGTTCCTGTCCCGCATCATCCAAGGAATGGGAGGTGGCACCACGGGAGTTGCCCAGGCCTACGTCGCCGATACCATCCCTCCGGCCCAGCGTGCCCGGGCGCTGGGATGGTTGTCCGCGGCGACCTCGGCCGGCGTGATCCTGGGGCCGGCCCTGGGGTCGTTGGCGGCACATTGGGGCCAGGCGGCGCCGGGATTCATCGCGGCCGGCTTGAGCATGGTGAACGTGTTCTTCGCCTGGCGCTGGTTGCCCGAATCCAGGACCGCCGAAGAGCGATCCGCCAGTCGCCGGGATGCTAGTCCGGTGTGGCACACCGTGTGGCAGGTGTTGCGGCACCCCCTGCGGCCAGTCGCCAGCCTGATCTGGGTTTATGCCGTGGGCATGCTGGCCTTCGCGGCGATGACCTCTGTGGTGGCGCTTTATCTGGAGGCCGAGTTCGGCGTCACCGCCAAGACGATCGGGTACTTCTTCGTTTACATCGGGGCCTTGTCGTTCATCATGCGGTCGGTGCTGCTCGGTCCGGTGGTCGACCGGATCGGGGAATACACGGCCATGAGCCTGGGGACGGTGTCGCTGGCCCTCGGGCTGATGCTCTACCCGTTGGTCCCCAATCTGTGGATGCTGATCGCCATCATGCCGCTAGTGCCGATCGGGACCGCCCTGCTGTTCCCGTCGACCACGTCCCTCATGTCGCAGCACTCCGCCCGGGGCGACGTGGGAGCGGTGATGGGTACGGCCCAGACCTACGCTGGCCTCTCGAGGGTGATCGCTCCACTCGCCGCGACGGCCGCGTTCCAGCGCCTGGGACACGGGACCCCGTTCTGGTTGGCCGCCGGGTTGGTGGTGTTGGTCGGTCTGTGGACCCTCCGTCTTCCGCGCCCTGCCGCCGCCGACCCGGCCGGGGACGCCGCGGCGGCGGCGCAACCCACCCAAGCGTCTTGAGCGTCATGCCCGCCGCGCTGCCGCCCGATGCGTCCGCCTTCGCCGGTGCATCGTGGGAGGACATCGCCCCGTTCTACCAAGAGTTGGCAACCCGCCCACTCGATGAGGCGACCATCGAGGCATGGCTGGCGGATTGGTCCCGATTGGAGGGGTTGGTCACGGAGGCCGCGTCTGTGGCCATGATCGCCTATACCGGCGATACCACCGATGGCCAGAAACAGGCGACGCACCTGAAGTTTTCGACCACCATTCTCCCGCAAGTCGAGGAACAGACGGTTCGCCTGGCACGCCGGCTGGTGGACAGCGGATACACCCGCCCGGATCTAGAGACCACCATCGCGCGATTTCGGACCCAAATCGAAATCTTTCGTGAGGCCAACGTCCCGCTGTTTTCCCGGCTGGAGGCGTTGGGGAGCCAATATCAGGAGATCACGGGTGGCATGACGGTGTCGTGGGACGGAGCTGAATTGCCGCTGCCGCAATTGCAGCCATTCATGAAGAGTACCGACCGGGCCACGAGGGAGCGGGCGTTCCGGGCCGTCAGCGACAGGTACCTTGCGGAACGGCGGCCGTTGTCGAGTCTGTTCGACCGAATGTACGCGCTGCGGCAGGAGGTGGCCCGCAATGCCGGGTTTGCCGACTACCAGGGCTTTGCCTTTCGGGCCAAGAATCGCTTCGACTACGGTCCGGATGACTGCGCCCGATTCCACGATGCGGTGGAGGCGACCGTGGTGCCGGCCGTTGGCCGTATCCTGCGCCGCCGGCAGGCCATGTTGGCGGTCGACACTCTTAGGCCGTGGGACTTGGGTGTAGATCCACGCCAGCGTCCGCCCGTCCGGCCGTTCGACTCCGCGGAGGAGCTCGCTACCAAGGCCCAGCGCGTGTTCACCGACGTCGACCCTTACCTCGGCCGACAGTTCGGCGTGATGATCGACGAGCAACTCCTCGATCTCGACAGCCGTGCGGGGAAAGCGCCGGGCGGATACTGCGACACCCTTCACGACCGGGGCCGGCCGTTCATCTTCATGAACGCCGCAGGGGTGATGGATGACGTGAGGACCCTGCTTCACGAGGCGGGGCACTCGTTCCATGCCTTCGCCTCCGACGCGCTTCCCTTCGTGTGGCAGCGATACCCGGGGGCGGAAATCGCCGAGCTAGCCTCAATGTCGATGGAACTCCTGGCCGCACCGGGACTGGCGCTGGCGGACGGGTTTCTGACCGAAGCCGAGCGACGGGACGCGTGGGTGGAACACCTGGAAGAGATTCTGATGACGTTGACACACGTCGCCTCGGTGGATGCGTTCCAGTCTTGGATCTATACCAGTGGACAGGGCGGCGACGAGGCGGCGCGAGATCGGGCGTGGCTGGAGATCCGGGCGCGATTCGAGCCGGTGGTCGACTGGACCGGGCTGGAGCAGCAGCGCATCGCCCGTTGGTACCGACAGATCCACATTTTCCTCTACCCGTTCTACTACATCGAGTACGGGATTGCCCAGTTGGGCGCCTTGCAGGTGTGGCGCAACAGCAGGCGCGACGGAGCCCACGCCTTGGAGCAATATCGCCGCGCGTTGGCCTTGGGCTCGACCACCTCACTGCCAGAGATGTACCGGACGGCAGGCGCCGAGTTGGTGTTCGATGCCCGGCAGATGGGCATATTGGTAAGCTTGGTGGAAGACGAACTGGACGCTGTCCGCGATAGGACGTGACGACGCCCTGTTGCGGTTTTGGGGCGATATAACGAGATTGAGCCCGCGAGTGGCGACCGGAGGCGGTCGCCACCACTCATCGGGACGTCTGGAGATCGTGGATGGCGAAAGAAGAAGGTATCGAGATGGAGGGGGTGGTGTCCGAAGTGCTTCCGGATCGCAACTACCGGGTGATACTCGAGAACGGCCATCAGGTGCTGGCCTACGCCGCCGGGAAGATGAGCAAGTACAAGATCCGCGTGCTGGAGGGGGACCGTGTCACGGTGGTACTGTCGCCCTATGACCTGACGAGAGGGCGGGTCGTCTATCGCCACAAGTAACCACCGATGACAGCCGCCGGACGCCAAACGGGCCGCTCGCATGAGCGGCCCGTTGCTGTTGCCGGTCAGGCGCCCGCCGTCACTTACCTTGACGACGCCACCAGCTGGCAGGGACCAACGGCCACTTGTTGGTGCCCGCCGGCTCGGAGGGACGGCTACGCTCCGCCTGATGGATGGCCTGATAGAATTCCGCCGCCGACGGGTACCGGCGCTCCGGGTCGCTGTGGAGTGCCCGGCGCAGCACCTGCTCCAGTTCCGGACTCACGTCCGGTCGCTCTGGCCTGAGGGACGGGATCTGGTTGTTCATCTGCTTGGCGAGAACCTGCTCTGGTGTAGCGCCGGCAAACGGCGGATATCCCAACAGCCCGTAGTAGGCCACGGCCGCCACGCTGTAGATGTCGGTGCGCTGGTCTACCGGCTCGCCCAGGAGTTGTTCGGGACTGGCGAACTGGGGGGTGCCGCTGCGGCTGGTGGCGCCGCCGAATACTCCTTGACCCCGCAGTGCAAGGGCGAGCCCGAAGTCGGTGATTCGGAGGCTTCCGTCCCGCTCCAGCAGCAGGTTCTCCGGTTTGATGTCGCGGTGGATCAATCCGGAGGCGTGCGCGTGGGACATTGCCGAAAGCGCCTCCCGCAGGATGCGCAGCAACCCCTCGAGCGGAAGCGGCCCGTCCCGCTCTACCAATTGCGCCAGGTTGGGACCGTTCACCAGAGCCATCGTGTACCACATGAGCCCCGACCTGCTGGCGATGTCGAAGATGTTGACCACGTTGGGGTGCTGCAGCCCGGCGGCGAGTTGGGCTTCGCGGCGGAATCGTTCCACTCCCGATGGATCGGTGGTCATGCTGGGGTGCAATACCTTCAACGCCACCTCGCGCTCGAGGTGGAGATCGCGGACGCGGTAGACGCGGCCAAAGCCACCGGCACCGAGGAGGTCGAGGAGTTCGTAGTCGTCGCCCAGGGCTCGCCTCAGCCGGTGCTCCCACACCGTGGGATCCTCGATGGCCATGAGTTCGCCCGGCAACGGAGTAGCCCGTGTCCACGCCACGTCGAATGCGCCGGCTTCGGCCGCGAAGTGCTCCAGCATCTCACCGGTGGAGAAGTACCGGTCCTCGGGTGCGGCTTGGAGAGCCCGGATCAGGATCTGGGTTACCACACGGGGGCACACGGGACGCAACTCGGATGGGGACACGAGCTCTCGTGGGTCGAGGGGCGGGACTTCGCCGGTGACTGCGTAGTAGAGAAGGGCCCCAGCTGTGTACACGTCGCTTGCCGGGTCGCCGGTTTGGCCGTCGCGCACCTCCGGCGCCATGAAGGCGAGGTCGCTGGGGACGATACCCGCCGGAATGACGTCGAGGTTGGGACTGGCAAAACGGAGGTCCGTCACGGTGCTTCGACCGACAGTATTGATGAGGATGGCGTCCGGGGTGATACGGCGTGCCACGATGCCCCGCTCGTTGGTGTGTTGCAACGCACTCAAGATGTCCCGGGCGAGACCGTGTACCACGGGGATGGGTCTCGGTGCACGCTCGACGGCATCGAACAGACTCTCGCCGTCGATCCAGTTGCCGGTGCGGAAGGCCAGCGGGCCGATCACTCCGGCATCGTATACGTGCCGGATGGCATGATGGTCGAGGCGCGCGAGGGTCTCCGCTTCACGGAGAAACCAGGCCCGTGTCGGCG
>SMUX01161190.1_pt1 | contig 14225 bp, 16 predicted proteins | sample 2456431 | NCBI WGS metagenome assembly SMUX01 (sample SAMN11095930, study PRJNA526329) | marine sediment metagenome | biome: Marine sediment; feature: Surficial sediment; material: Deep marine sediment; isolation source: Hadal surficial sediment | place: Pacific Ocean | collected 2014-11 | depth... | reverse complement strand
GCCACGCGTTTTTCGTTCTTAATGGTAGTACCTCTCATCTTCGGAAAGATTGCTAAAGATGTTTATAGTGGCGATCTATTTTCTGAAACAATTAATTTTACAAACTTAGGACTAGGATTTGCAGCGGCCTTTCTATGTGGTTTGATTGCTTGTACCTGGATGATAAAAATAGTCCGACAAAGTAAACTCACTTATTTTGCCATTTATTGTGTTTTGGTAGGATTGACTGCCATTATCGTTAGTTTTTATACCTAATTATGAATACTGTTGAAGCCTACAAAGAAGGAAAAGTACTGCTAATTGATAAACCTCTGTATTGGACTTCTTTTCAAGTGGTAAATAAAGTGCGATGGCTGATAAAACAAAAGTTTGGTTTGAAGAAAATCAAAGTGGGTCACGCCGGAACATTAGATCCTTTGGCTACTGGTTTACTTATTCTTTGCACTGGAAAGTTCACCAAAAAGATTGAAACCTACCAAACACAAGAAAAAGAATACACTGGAACATTTACTTTAGGCGCCACTACACCAAGTTTCGATTTGGAAACAGCGATTGATAAAACCTATGATATTTCAGGGATTACTGAAGAAAAAATACGAGCTGTTACCGTGCATTTTATTGGTGAAATACAGCAACAACCTCCCGTTTTTTCTGCATTAAAAAAAGACGGTAAACGATTATACGAATACGCCCGAAGGGGTGAAAAAGTAGAGGTACCCATGCGTTCTGTAACTATTTCAGAATTTGAAATCACCAAAATTGATCTGCCAAAAATAGATTTTAGAGTAGTTTGCAGTAAAGGAACCTACATTCGTTCGTTAATTCATGATTTTGGCAAAAAACTCATCAACGGGGCTCATCTTATTGAATTAAGAAGAACAAAAATTGGTAACTTATTGGTGGAAAATGCTATTAGTATTTCTGATTTTGAAACAACATTAGATTAAATGTTTTCAAATCTGTCAATTTAAGGGATATATCAATATTCTGAAATTTGTGTAAAAAATAGAGTTTTGTATAAAAATTCGTATTTTCGAATATGAACTTGAACTACTCATACAGCGCTTTTTTAATTGCTACATTACTTGTTGGGAATTTAATTTTAATGATGTATATCGTTGAATTATCTAATAATAAAAAAGTTGATGAAAAATTATATGAATTAGAATATGTTCAAGAAGAAATTCTCATTGAAGAATTAGATTTAGCTCTTCTTTCTGCCAAAAATCTAAAAATAGAAACTCACAAAGCTTATAATGAAGCTGAAAAATTTATTGCTGACATAGAAAACGAACGAATTGAACTTTTAGAAAGCGCCGAAGATAAGCTCGCTGAAATGAATGATGCTATTGAAAGTTCAAATTCTAAAATCATCATTATTAATATAGATAAATCCAATGCCGTTAATAATAAAAACAAAACGGTTTCATTAAATAATTCCAATAACCGAAACAGTACTAACACCTATCATTTATTAGATCGAAAGGCTTTATATTTTCCTAACCCGGTTTATACTTGCGATAGTTTTGGTAAAGTGGTGTTACACATTACAGTATCTAATTTAGGCAATGTTATAAATACTTCATTTAATAAAAATGCTTCGACTACTTCCAATGTTTGTTTAATCGAGAATGCAATTATTTATGCTAAAAAAGCTCGTTTTACAATTGCAGAAAACAAACCTAAACAAATGGGGTCAATCACGTATATTTTTCCAGGACAGTAGTAAGTTAATTTAATAGCTTTGATAAATCTTCAGAAATATTATTCCCTTTATCCTTATTATACCAAACTTGAAGTTCTATTTTAAACTCCGAAGTTAATGTGTCTTGGATTTTCTTAATATCTTCAATCATTTCAACCACTTTCGAAGGTTTTGAACCCCAATTGTTAATCACTTCATTTTTATTATTATCATAAACTATAAGCTTAGGGATTGCCATTTTTCCATTAGTAAGAAACTCATTCATTAGTTCAACATTTTCATGACGCTGTACTACTTTAAATTCAATATTGGGGTTTAGTTGCGCCAATTTATTCATCACAGGCATAGAATGTGCAGCATCTCCACACCAACTTTCGGTGAGTACTAACCAAGTTAGGTCACCTTTATAATTCTGAAATTTCTTAGCAATATCATTCTTAATTTTGATTGTTTTATCCAAACGTTTCATTCTTGAATTATTGAGTAATGTATAATTAGAAAGAGCTTCAGATTGATTAGACCCTGAGCTTGTTCCTTTTTCTACGTGATTAGTAACCAATTTTCTATATTCCTCATAAGAGATAGCTTTTTTAAGACTTTCTTCTACCAAGGTTCGAGAATTTTTATGTAATGTTTTATTTAATTTCTTCATAACAGATAAGACGAATTAGTTGAAAAAAACTTACTATCTTTAGTTTCTGCTATTTATTATAAATGAATAAACAAAGATGCACTTGGTGTGGAGATAACCCTCTATATATTGCCTATCACGACAAAGAATGGGGTGTGCCGGTCTATGATGATATTATACTCTTTGAATTTTTATTATTAGAGACATTTCAAGCTGGTTTAAGTTGGATTACTGTATTGAGAAAACGTGAGAATTTTAAGAAAGCTTTTGATGATTTCGATTATAAAAAAATTGCTAAATACAATGATAATAAATTCGCCTCATTAATTAAAGACGCTGGAATTATACGAAACAAACTGAAAATAAAAGCAGCTATTACAAATGCACAAGCTTTTTTGAATATTCAGAAAGAGTTTGGAAGTTTTAGTAATTATATCTGGGGATTTCTAAAAGGGAAACCTATTATTAATAAATTCGAAACTTTAGATGATTTACCTGCAAATACTCCTTTGAGTGATAAAATAAGTAAAGATTTAAAAAAACATGGATTTAAATTTGTTGGTTCTACAGTTATCTATGCCAATATGCAAGCTACCGGGATGGTAAATGATCATTTAATAAGCTGTTTCAGATATGATGAGTGTAACTCTAATTAGAGGTATTAACAGATAGATATGCATTAGTTTCTCTATAAAGTCCAAGTGCTTTTAAAGATTGTCTATAACGAAATAGTAGGGTTTTATCTGTTGTTTTCTCCTCATCAAATAATTTTTCATACCATATTTTTGCCTCAACATAGTCGCTTTTAAAATAAGAAGCATTCGCAAGCTCTTTATATATTAGAGTTGTTCCATAGCCTTCTTTCACAACTTGTTTATAGACTTTCACTACATCAATGTCCTTATTTACGTCTATTTTATGCATGGCACTATTCTGTGAAAAGGAATTAAGTGATAAACAAAAAACAACTAGAAATAGTAATAGGTTCGTCCTTATCATAATTTGGGAATTAAATTAAAGTTGTAAATATGGCAATTACCTAGCTTATAAGCAAATATATTCGATGAAATACGTTTTATTGCACTATTATTGCTCAAATTAAGTATTTTAAGAATTCATTTCTCGATATTTCTTCTGCTCCCAAGCTCGATAAATGTTTTGTGTACATCTGACAATCGATAAGTATATAATTTTTTGATTTAAGTTTATTAACTAAATAATAAAGCCCAACTTTAGAAGCATCTTTTTTTTTGCTAAACATACTTTCCCCACAAAAAACTTTACATTTTGGTAAATCAATCCCGTAAAGCCCTCCAACTAAATTATCACCAATCCATACTTCAACAGATATTGCATGACTTTTATTGTATAACTCGATGTATGCATCTTTCATATTTTGTGTTATCCATGTTCCCGATTGACCCTTTCGTTTTATATTTGAACAATTTGAGATAACTTCAGAAAAACAAGAATTAAAAGTAATTTTAAACGTATTGCTATTAATGGTCTTCTCCAAACTTTTAGATATTTTATATCGAGAAAGGAATAACACCATTCTAGGGTTAGGACACCACCACATTATGGGCTGACCCTCTTCGTACCATGGAAAAATTCCGGAACGATACGCAAGTAACAATCGCTCTGTTGATAGATCTCCCCCTATTGCTAACAGACCTTCTTCTGAAGCTTTATCAGCATTAGGAAAGGAAAGGAGTTTCGAAAGATATTGCATAATTCTATTTACAATAACAACAATCCGCCAATGAATACAATAGTTCCTATAACCATTAACATTAATGTATATGGAAGTATTTCCTTAGCTTTTAATTTTGTAATTCCCAACAATGGTAAAGCCCAAAATGGCTGTAACATATTGGTAATTTGATCACCATAAGCAAATGCCATTATTGCTTTGGGTAAAGGCACACCTAATTTTAATGCTGACTCAATAACTATAGGCCCTTGTATAGCCCATTGTCCTCCTCCGCTTGGAACAAAAATATTCACTAAACCTCCACTAAAAAAAGTTAAAATAGGCAGTGTTATCGGTGTAGCAATAGAAACAAAAAAGTCTGATATCTGTATTACCATCCCGCTATCTCTCATGATTCCCATAATTCCAAAATAGAGGGGGAATTGTATCAATATCCCTGAGGCTCCTTTAATAGCCTCTTCTACAGCATTTAAAAAACTTTTAAAACTCCCGTGTAATATCAATGCCATCCCCAACATAAAAAAGTTGAGCATATTGGGTGTAATTACTAAACCCTTTAAAGCGTCAAAATATTGATATATAAATGCGATAAGTATTAGTATTCCGAATCCAATACCAAATAATTTTGAATGATCTAACCGTTCTGCCCCTTTTAGGTTTTTTTCATTTGTAATTATGCCTTTATAAATCGGTAGCTTTGTTTCCGTTGTAGGTACTTTTTTACCTAATCGATATAAAAACAACGGAATTATTAGTAACAATACACCAAATAAAATAAGGTTAGCGCTACTAAATATGGTTTCGTTAAATGAAATGAAATTAGGGATTTGTGATTTTAAACCAACATCATTTATTCCAGACATTAAACTGGTAAGGTGACCACTTTCAGCAACTTTTAAAGGTGCAGAGCCACTTATCCCTCCATGCCAAATCATTAATCCTACATATCCAGATGCACCTACTAAGGGATAATTAATTTTAAAATTCCGGAGTTGGGCAGCTTCGGCAACTTTACGTGCCATGATTGCTCCAAATATCAATCCTAAACCCCAATTAAAAAAAGATACTATCATGGTTGCTGAACTTACTAATAAGACAGCATTGGAGGTATTGTTAACTAGATTGGTAAGTTTTTCAATACCAAAATTCATGGGCTTACTTAACACCAAGATATGCCCCAAAACCAAAATAAGCATCATTTGATAGGCGAACACCAATAAATCATTATTCCATATCCCATTTTCCCAATATGATAATACTGCAAATAAATGAGATTGATCTTTTGGAGCTTCAGTAAAACTTAAAGCTAATACCATAGTCAACAAAGTGAGTATAATAGCAATTGTAAAAGGAGAGGGTAAAAACCTTTTAAAAAGCTTCTCTATAGTTTTGGTGATGTTCATCTGTTAAAAATACAAAATGCCTAAAGAACCTTCAGGCAATACTTATTCCAACCCTGCTCAACGAAACATGTTCAAAGAACGAAGTTGAAGTTATCTTATGTAGTGCTTTTTAGAACGGTAAATCGTCGTGTTCTTTATCATCTATATCGGTAGTAGGTTCAAAAGCCTCTTCCGAAGGTAAAGGTGGCATTTCCTGAGATTCAGTCTGTTCAATATTTTCGATACGCCATCCGTTAATAGAGTTGAAATATTTTATTTCTCCCTCTGGGTTTGTCCACTCTCGTCCCCTTATATTTATACTAATCTTTACATTTTGATCCACTGTAAAATTGTCAAGTAAATCGGTTTTATCTTGTATAAATTCAATCAAAATATGTTGTGGATATTGTTCCACGGTAGTAATTACCATTTCACGTTTTCTAAAACCATTACTTCCGTAGGTCTTAGTTTCATCGATCTTTTTTATCTTTCCTTGTATTTCCATTATTTTTATTTATTATTCCTATCAATATTTTAATACTATAATTATTTTGCCAATAAAAGTTTCCAAGCTTTCATTACATTTTTATTTTGAAGAAATTCTTGTGCTTTTTTATGTATTTCCCAAATATTCCCTGAAGTAATTAAGTCTTTATATTCGCCTGAAGAACTTACAAAAGTTTCCACATCTTCTTCTGAAGGTAGGTTTTCCACATTGCCAAGCATTCCAAGATCGTTTCCGGTAAGCACGGTACTTTTCAAAAAAGAATCGGGTAAAGCATCTACACCTATTCCCATAGTTGATAGGGGTTTTGGCACCTCAAATATTCCTGATTTGGCACGACTGTACCAGTTTCCTCCCATTCGTGCAACTGTGTCAATTTTCATTGGATCTATTTTCCCTTTTGAATCTAGTATATTTTCTTTTATATGTAGTTTTACAACTTCAGCAATTATCAGATTTCCTGCACCACCTTCAGTTCCTAATGCTATTACATCCTTTACTTTACATTCAAATTGAACGGGTGATTCACCAACACGGGGAGGTTTTACAATATCTGATGGTACTTCAGTAAAACCAGCCTTTGTAAATTCGTTAACCCCTTCAGCGTATTCTGTAGAAGATAATGACATTTGTTGTACTATAGCATAGCTTACAATATTAATAACCACCTCACTGGTTTCCAAAACATTTTCCAGGGTATGCTTAGTGGTATTATTACGTACTCTTCTTGCCGGAGAAAATATCATCACGGGAGGATTCGCACTAAAAACATTAAAATAACTAAAGGGAGACAAGTTTACATTACCCTTATTATCTACTGTACTTGCAAAAGCAATAGGCCGGGGAGAAACAGCTCCCAGTAAATAACTGTGTAATTGCCCTATACTAATGTCTTTTGGCTTAATGGAAATCATTGTTTGCAAATGTACCCAAACTATATAGCTTGTAAAAATATGTTTACACAATAATATTAACATATTTCCTTTATATTTAAATCCGAAAAGGATATCTATATGTTAAAAAATACCGCTCTTACCCGTTGGTTTTTCTTTCTTGTTTCACTCTTTATTATTAGTCTGATTATGTGGAATACCTTTGCTTTTTTTAAACAGTTAAAAGAGAACGAAAGGAATAAAATGCAACTATGGGCTGAGGCACAATTTGAGGTTCAACAAAATAATATTACAGATTCTGAAGTAGTAGTTAGTGAAACAGTATTAAGTGTCCTGCAAAGTAATACAACCACTCCCATGATTCTCTTTAGTCATAAAGAAAATAGCTATGATGCTCGTAATATCTCAAAGAAAAATATTGATACACTTAAACTTATAAAACAATTTTCAACTGAATATAAGCCTATTGAAGTACGTTATAATGATGAATTATTACAAACCATTTACTATGGTAACTCGCCTATTATCAACAAAATAAAATATTATCCTGCAGTAATGATTCTTATTATATTGTTGTTTTTTGCTACCATCTATTTCTTTTATAAAACATCGAAATCTGCAGAGCAAAACAAATTACTAGCAGGAATGGCAAAAGAAACCGCCCATCAAATAGGTACACCCTTATCTTCTTTGGTTGGTTGGATTGAAATCCTGAAATCTGAACATGTAAACGCAGAATACCTTGAAGAAATGGAAAAGGATATCGACAGGCTTCAAACCATTACAGAACGTTTTTCGAAAGTAGGATCTATACCTGCTATGAAAAAAAGTGATATTGTTGCAGAAACACAAGCCTCTTTTGAATATTTAAAAAGCAGAACTTCAAAATTAATTGATTTTACTCTAATATTACCAGATTCTCCATTATACGTAAAAATAAATTCCCAGTTATATGGGTGGACCATTGAAAATCTTGTGAAAAATGGTATTGATGCCATGAAGGGTAAAGGAAGAATAACAATCACTATTGAAGCGAATGCTAAAAATGCTATAATAAAGGTTTCAGATTCAGGAAAAGGAATTCCTAAAAGACATTTTTCAAAAATATTTGCTCCTGGTTTTACCACAAAAAAACGTGGTTGGGGATTAGGTCTCTCATTGGCAAAACGCATTATTGAAGATTACCATAAAGGAAGATTACGAGTTTTAATCAGCACACCAGAAAAGGGCACTACGATGGAAATTGCGTTACCTTTGGATAAATATTAAAGATTCTTCTGAATTTCTTTTACTAAATCTAAAAATTCTTCAGGGGTCATTGAAATTTTATGAGAAAAGGTCATATCACGCATTTCATTAATTGGAATTAAATGTACATGTACATGAGGGACTTCTAATCCAATAACTGTTATCCCAACACGGTCACAGGGAATAGTTTTTTCAAGGGCAATTCCTATTTTTCTTGCAAATTTCATCAATCGATGGTAGGTGTCTTCTTCTAAATCAAAGATTTTATCTACTTCTTTCTTAGGTACACAAAGCGTATGTCCTTTTGCATTAGGATTAATGTCTAAAAATGCAATAAAATCTTCATTCTCAGCTACTTTATAACAGGGGATTTCCCCATTTATGATTTTTGTGAAAATGGAAGCCATAACTAATCTCTTGAGATTTCAATGATTTTGAATTTCAAAACACCATTAGGTACCTGAATTTCTGCTATATTACCAACTTCTTTACCTAATAATCCTTTCCCAATTGGAGAATCTACAGAAATCTTTCCCGTTTTTAAATCGGATTCACTTTCTGCAACCAATTTATACACCATTTCCATACCATCGGTTTGGTTCTTTATTTTTACAGTAGAATGTACTAATACTTTGGTATCATCTATTTGGGTTTCATCTATAATACGGGCATTAGATAAGGTTTCTTCTAGTTTAGATATTTGCATTTCTAACATCCCTTGTGATTCTTTGGCAGCATCGTATTCTGCATTTTCACTCAAATCACCTTTATCTCTAGCCTCAGCAATGGCTTGTGATGCTTTAGGACGTTCAACATCCTTTAATTGATTAAGCTCATCTCTTAATTTTTTTAGTCCCTCAGCAGTATAATAAGATACTTTACTCATAACTTAATCGGTTTTGTAGACACACAGTTATTTTTAATAAAATTCTGTTTTTTTGGGATACTTTTACTTAAACATAAAAATCCCATATGGGACGGGATTTGTGGTTACAAAGATACTAAAAAATAACTTGTTGGGTAATTTATTGTACTTTTAACCCCCATTTTAATAAAAAAAATGAAAAACAAGATAATTGCTGTTTTTATTGTTTTAGCCTGTTTAGCTTGCAAAAGTGATGATGGACAAACTGGTGATAATCCAAATTTAACAATCCCATTAGTAAATCTTAATCTCAATCTAAACCTGCCGGAATACAATTCCTTGAAATTTCCCGGGAATAGTCTTATTATTACACAACAAGGAATTCGAGGAATTGTTATTTATAATGTTAATAATGATTTATATACTGCTTTTGATCTAAGTGATCCCAATCATTTTCCAAATGAATGCTCCAAAATGACAGTGGATGGAATTATTGCAAATTGTCCTTGTACCAATGATACTAACGAATACAACATTGTGAATGGAGTTCATACAGGAAATGAAAATCTATTTCCCATGCAACAATATAGAGCAGAACGGACCGGTGATAATTTGCACGTTTTTAATTAAACGAATTTACTAAAATTTAATCGTTGCCATAACTAAAAAGTTAATGGTAGCTTGGGGATAAAAGCCTGCGCCTTCAACTGTAGTAATAGTTCCCGGGTTACTGAAATCATCATCGTACGTAAAAAAATACCCGTTGGAAACATATTCCTCATTAAATACATTGTTTACCAGTCCAGAAAGAACAATTTCCTTTACAAACAAAACATTTTCTAAGGAATAAACAATATTTATATCATTTATAAAATAGCTGTCCAATATAGAAATATCACTATCAATATTGCCCATATATTGTTCTCCAACAAATTTAGAAAGTAATATTAGTTGAAGATTTTTAATGGGTTGATATTCTAAAATATTTCCCGCAATAATATTTGGAGAGAAAGAAATATTCGTGTTCCCTAAATTAATCAATCCACCATCTTTAGAAGTAACAAACCCTACATTTTTATTATTACTTAATGCAATATTAGGTAATAGTTTCAGATTATTGGTTATTGAAATATTTGCATCTATTTCAATACCTAGTCTGTAGCTTTTCCCAACTGAAGTTCGAATAGGTGCACCAACATCATCAATAGCTCCTGTAAGTACCAACTGATCCTTATAATTCATATAAAATAAATTGATGCTAATTTTTGTTTTATCTGAAGAAAATCGCCATCCTAATTCATAATCGTCTAAATTTTCAGGTGTTGTTACTCCATTTTCATAATCACTCCGTCTGGGTTCCCGATTTGCTTTCCCATACGAAAGATACAATTGATTATTTTTATCAAATTTATAAGATATTCCAGCTTTAGGATTAAAAAAATTATAGTTTTCATCTACTTCTAAAGGTATTCTGTCTGAAGTTAATCCGGAAGTCTTATAAGATATTAACCGTTCTTGTAAATCTCCATAAATACTCCAATTGTTGTTGATTTTATATGATGCTTTTGAGAAAATTGTAATCTCTCTTTTCTTACCATTTCCATAATAATAGCGATCTCTAATTTGAGATCCTCCAGAAAATTGAGCCCAAATCACCTCCCCAAAATGATCCCCGTCATAGTAACTATAAAATGCTCCTGTTATAACATCTAACTTTTTTTTCTTATAGTTGACATTAGCATTTACAACATAAAAATCATTATCCAACCACCGTCGCCGAATCAAATCAGTTGTATTGATAATTTCACCTCCAATCTCAATGGGTTCAAAATCGTAATCATCAAAATCCTGATCTTCTTTATATTGTTCAAAATATCCTCTTCCATAGGTATAATTTAACCCTAGATTAGTTGACCAATTATTGTTATATCGCTGATTCCAGTGTAATTGATAATGGTCTTGAGAATAATTGTCAATTTCATTATCGTAAAATTGAATGTTCCCGGCATCATCGGTATATAATCCCGCCGGATTAAAGGTTCTGTCGATTTCTAAAGTTTCAGCATCTATACCATACCAGGATTGATAGGTTATTTCTTTTCCCCCAAAAATTACTGTTTTAATAAGCGTATTTTTATTTATAAATGCTCCTTGCAAAAAATAGGCTTTTAGGTTCGAAGATGCTCTGTCAATATACCCATCAGAGACAATTTTAGAAAGTCGCCCGTTAATTTCAAAATGTTCATTCATTATCCCAGTACTGAATTTTAAATTGTGTTTTCTGGTATTATATGAACCAAAAGTATTTGCTACTTCTCCAAAAGCATTTTCAGAAATTGCGTTGGTTAATATATTTATACTCGCTCCAAAAGCCCCGGATCCATTGGTAGAAGTTCCAACTCCTCGTTGTAATTGTAAGCTTTCGATAGAGGATGCAAAATCAGGCATATTTACCCAAAAGGTTCCTTGACTTTCGGCATCGTTAAAAGGTATCCCATTGATAGTAATATTTATACGAGATGCATCACTCCCCCGAACTCTAATGTAGGTGTACCCTACACCTGCTCCAGCATCTGTAGTGGTAACAACAGATGGCAAATAATTCAATAAAACGGGAATATCTTGTCCTAAGTTTCGTTTCTCTATCTCTTCTTTATTAACATTGGAATGTGTAATAGGAGCATCGTCATCTACGCGTATGGCTTTAACAAGAACTTCGTCAAGAATTTCTACTTTGATTGTGTCTGTAATTTTTTCTTGTGCAACAGCAAAAACAACAGTAAATATTAATGTGTAAAAAATTGATACCTTTTTCATTCGTATAATATTATTACGAATAAAAGGGGTTATTATTCTCAGTTAAGTTTTATTGATTTTTAAAAGTAAAAAATTACATTACTTTTTTAATTTCCTAAACAGCATTACCTGTTCTAGGTTCAATGGGTGTAATCTCAGCCTTTTTAAAGCACCCCTTTTGAGATAGTATAAAGATAGTAAATTAATCAATCTTTGGGGGCCTGCGATTTACTTTTTTCAAGGCCTGATTCTTTTTAGAAATCAGTCGTTTTTCAATAGCATTTTTTGAGGGCTTTGTTTTTTTGCGAAGTTTTGTATTCTTCAGTTTTATTTTAATAAGATCAAAAAGTCGATCTATAACTATAGCCTTGTTTCGATGTTGGCTTCTTGTTTCACTACAGGATAGTTTTAAAATACCTTCAGAAGTTATTCTTGTGCTTAGCTTATCAAATAGTTTTTCTTTTTCTTTTTCAGATAATGCTTGTGTGTCTTTTATATTAAACTTTACCTCAACTTTTGAGGCTGTTTTGTTTACATGCTGTCCGCCAGGGCCGCCACTTCTAACGGCCTTAAAGGTAATTTCCCTGAGTATTTTTTCAGAATCCATTAGGCATTAGGTCGATGTTCCTTTTTTAGTAAATCATTTATGGTTTTTACAGGATTAAATGTATACAAAGGAACTTCAATAATAACAGTATTCGATTCCGCCATTGCACCATTCCACAATCCGGGGGGTTCAAGCGCTTTTAATGATTTTCCACCTAGCGACTTTTTAGTAATTATCCCTGATTTAGGGTCTGTGTATTTTGATAAATCAAACTTTCCTCCCTTATAATTTCTTATTCCACATACAATATCTACGGGATTGAAATGGGTAGCTTCATTAACTATCGATTCCTGATGGGATTCCTGAGTATTAATTTGTGATATTTCTACAATTTGGAGTGATGTTGTTCCATTTACATTTTTAAACCAAAAGGGACCTCCTCCAGTTGCTCCCGTATTTTTTACAGCTCCACATACTCTCAAGGGTCTGTTCAATATTCGTTCAATATTCTGAATTTCATTTGGAATATCTTTAATATTCAACTCATTCCAAAGAAAAGATTTTATCTCTCTCAAGGATTCTTGGCTACATTTTTCAGTTGATATCTTTTTTAAATATAAAAATATTTTCTCTTGAAGCCAAAGTAATTTCCCAGCCAGTACTTTTTTGTAAAAAGCAATGCCTTCAACATATTCTTCGGCTACAACATTGTCTATGTTTTTAATAAATATTATATCGGCATCAACCTCATTTAGGTTGTTCAACAAAGCGCCATGACCCGAAGGGCGAAATATCAACATTCCCTGTTCATCCCTAATAGGGAAATTATTTTTGTTCACTGCTATGGTATCTGTTTCCTTTTTCTGAAATGAATATGAAATATGAAATACAGTTTTTGTTTTTTTGGTGACTCTATTCATTATAGCTTTAGATTTCTCCTTAAAAAAGGGAACATGTTTCTCTGAAAAAGTAAAATGTAAATAGACATCATCTTTTACCGAAGCATAAAAAGCTGCTTCATATAATTGTTCTTCAAATGCTGTAGTAGCGTATTTTTTATATTTATGAAACGGAATTAGTCCCTTTGGTAAATTATTAAAGTTTAATCCTTTTTCTTCTAATAAGGTTTCAATCAATCTATAGATGCGCAATCCTTTTTTTCCGCGCTTATAATCTGGATATAATTCTCGTATTTTTCTTCTAAGTGGACTAATAAATGCAAAATCTTTAATTGAACTGATAAATATGGAAATCATTTCTTTGTTCCCAATATTTAAATAGGCATTCAGTTTTTCTTTTTCGGGGTCAAATGTTTCTAAATATTGATGTAAAATTTTAAACATTCTAGTTGCCGCCCCTGAAGCTGGGACAAATTTTACAATATCTAAATGATCTTTTTTTGATTCATAATAATTTACCAATTTTTGTTGGTTTTCATAAATGATATTCTCTATCCCATTACCTACTGAAGCAGCAGTTAAAATTTCTACAAATGGAATTCCTTGAGAAAAAGTTTCAATTTGTCTATAAACATTTTCAATTGTTAATCCCTGATCTTTTATCTGCTGAATATCTCCTTTGGTAAAATTCAATATTTCCTTTTTAGTATACTATTTATATGTTTTACAGCTTCTTGTAAACGTTCTTTTTTGCTTCCCTTTAATATTACATATGGTCTTTTATATTTTACTAATGTATCTTCAAAAGCTTTGAACATTTTTTCTCTTTCATTGGGTTTATCACGAAGAACGTCTTGTTCCCAAGGTATGTCAATATAAGTTAAAAAATACAAATCGTAAGAATTTTCAAGAGCGTATTTCTCAAGAATGGGATCACAGAAATTAGAATAGTATTCTTCAGAATACACTTTGGTTTCTAACAAATCGGTATCACAAATTAATATAGTTTCGGTTTTTTTAGCTAATTCATTCTCAAGTTG
>SMUX01039522.1_pt1 | contig 14238 bp, 14 predicted proteins | sample 2456431 | NCBI WGS metagenome assembly SMUX01 (sample SAMN11095930, study PRJNA526329) | marine sediment metagenome | biome: Marine sediment; feature: Surficial sediment; material: Deep marine sediment; isolation source: Hadal surficial sediment | place: Pacific Ocean | collected 2014-11 | depth... | reverse complement strand
TGGCTGGGCTATTCCGGCCCGGCCGGTGCCGTCGTGGTGGCGTGGGCGGGCACCCTGAGTCTGGGGGACCTGGGCGGAAGTTCGTCTCCGCAGACGTTCTCGGGCACGGGCGTCGCCACGGTGAACGGCTCCAGCGGCGGCATACACCTGAGCGAGCTTCGCCTGGCCGGTGGCATCACCGGCAGTACCGCGATTCCCGTGACCGACCCCGACAGCGGGACACTCCTCAGCCTCCGCGTCGAGGTGACACTCGGCACGGGCACCCTCACCCCGTTCGCGCCCCCCGCGCCTCCAGCTCAGGCGCAACTCACGCAAGCAACGCTTCCGATCCGGGGACGGATGCGGTTCTGCGTCCTCTTCCCGGGGTGCGTCGCCAGCGTCCCCCTCAGCTTCACGGCGCACCAGGGCCAGAGCGGGGTGGGCATCGGCGGGCTCGTCACGGTCGACGGCTTCGCCAAAGGGGGGGGGCTGGCGATTTCCCTTCGAGGCGCCCCCTGGACGATCCGCACGGCGAGCGTCTCCGTCACGACCAGCGGGGGTGACACCGTCACGTTGACGTCGGCCGGGTGGATTCACGGCCCGTACAGCCTCACCTCGTCGACGGTGCTGGCGGGAGGGGCGCTTTCCCTCGTCACCCCGATGCAGATCACCGCAGGCGCGCAGCAATCCGGGACCTTCGCCCGACTGACCCTGCGCTTCGTCCCCGAGCCGGGGCGGCTTCTGCTCCTAGCCGCAGGACTCGGGGGCCTGCTCGCGACCGGACGCAGCCGAACGCGGCCTTGATCGTTCCGGAAGGAGGACCCCATGCACGCACTCACGCATTCGCTCCCGGGTCGAACTCTTGCCCTCGCCTTGGCGGTCTGGATTGCCGGGCTCGGCTGCCGACCTGGCGTCACGCTCGCGCCCTCGAGCGGCGCTCCGGAATACCAGCGCGCCGGCATGATTCCCGTGCCCGGGGGCATCGTGAACGCCGCCGGGGGAAACCTGATGATCGAACGGCTCGATATGTCCATCGACACGATCCTCGGCACCCAGGAGATCCGAGCCGTCTACAACGCGGAATCAGGCCGCTGGCTCTGGAACTTCCAGGTGAGCTACGACGGAACGACCTACGTCGATCCGACGGGCGCTGTGCACGACGTGAGTCCGATCGCAGAGGGTGCGGCCATCCCCGGTACGGTCTACCTCAAGGCCGACGCCGATACCATCGAGACCAAAGGCGGCATGGCGTTTCACTTCGACGGGAAGGGCCAGCTGAGTTTCGTGGCCTGGAAGACCGCCGACTATCCCCGACTCCAGTACGCCCGAACGTCGGCCACGCTGGAGATCTCCCAGTGCCCGGCGCAACCGGCCTGCTTGCCCTTCTACACGATCGCACTCAACCCAGACGGCCACCCGCTCTCGGTAACCGACGCCCGCACCGGGCGGGTCGCCGACTTCCAATACGACGGCCTGAACCGACTCGTCGTCGCGCGCGACGCCCTGGCCGTCGATGAGGGCTGGCCGGGCTTCCAGTACGAGTACAGCCTGGGCGGGACGCTTCTCATGGCGATCACGAACTCCGAGGGCGAGCGGATCGAGTACGCGTACCAGGGGAATCGCCGAATCCGGGACGTCATGCAGATCGGCGAGGGAAATCCCACTCACCACTTTCGCTACACGGCGAAGGATTCCACGGGCCTCTACACGACGATCCACACCAACTCGCTGGCGGCCAAGACCCGATACCGCATCGACGGGGAGCGTCGTCTTTACCAGGTGGAGCGGGACGATACGGGCGAGGTGACGCGCCTTACCTGGGTCGGGCGGCGCCCGGCGAGCATGACGCTTCCGAACGGCGCCACGACCACCCTCACCTACGTGGACGACGATCTCGCGAGCGCCGTGCAGCCCTCCGGAAACGTCGTCACCTTCACGTACGAGCCTGGGGGCCTCAACTTCGACGATGTCGACAAGCCCGCGATCTCGCGAATCGCAGACAGCATCGGCCTGGTTCAGCAGCGGACCTATGATGCCCAGGGTCGGGTCGAGACGATCTCGAACGGCGAAGGGGACGCCTTCACCTCGACCTACACCGAGGTCACGCTCGCGTCGCTCACGAATCCACAAGGGGCTCTCGTCACCTTTCCACTCTATGGCATCCACGGTCACTGGACCGACATGCAGGGTGATGTGAGCGACCGGCGGTCTTTCGATCCCGTGGGAAATGTGCGGGTCCCAAGCGTAGAGCGCCAGCTGGGGGGAGTTCTCACCCGGGGCTACGACGCCGCAAGGAACCTTGCTTCCTTGGAGGTGGCAGCGACCTCGCAGGGCTCGGTCACATCGCAGGGCTCGGTCTCGATAGCGCGGCGGAGCGATGGCCAGCTGACCTCGATCACGCGGCCGGGGGTAGCCGACCACGACTTCGCATACGATGCCCTCGGACGGCTCGTCACGCGCCGCGAGCGCGTGGACGGTGTCTGGCAGGCGACAATCTTCGCGTACGACGCCGCGGGTCATCTGACCTCGCGGAGCCTACCGAACGGCATGCGGGAGGAGTTTGACTATGACGGCTACGGACGGAGAACGCGTCATCGGGCGCTCCGCGACGGCATCCTCGAGGGCGAGGCAATCTTCACCTATCGGGACGGACAACTCGTAGCCTTCAGCGACTCGATCCGGAATACCATCGAGCTGTACGGGTACGACCCGGCCGGCCGCCTCGAGACGATCCTCTTCGGCTTCGGGGAGGCGGGAACCTTCGAGTACGATCTACGCTCGCGACTCGCAGCGGAGGTGCTCTCCTTGCCCGGTCAAGGAGCCGTTCGCCGGATCGACTATGCCTACGATCTGGCCGATCGGAGGACGCGGCTGAGCACCGACGGCGCGGAGCTCCTCGCCGAGTGGACCTACGAGAATGGCGAGGTGAATACCGCGCGGTACGGCAATGGCCTGACGCGCTCTTTTTTCTACGATCCCGCCACGGGCAGCCTGGTAGCCTCGTCGACGACCAATGCCCTCGCTCAGAGGGTAGAAGACACCACGGTAGCCCACACCGCTGAACTCGATCCACCTCGCCAGCAGATCACGGTCCAGATGTTCACGTCTCTTGCTTCGACCGAGGAGCAGTACTGGCTGGGCCTCGGGGGAAGCCTCGCCACTCCCGATCAGTACGTCGGCAAGCGGATCTTCGCCTGGAGTGACGGCAACGGCGCCTCGAAATCGTACGACTACGACGAGCTCAGCAACCTCCGGAGTAATGCCGAAGGCGACGCCTTCGGCTACAACGCAGAGGGGAATCGCCTGCTCTCGGCGACGCTCGCCAACGAAGGGATTTCGCTGACCTACAGCTACGACGAAGCCGGCTTCGCGACCGCGCGCAACGGCGTCCCCCTCACGTGGACCGCGACCGGACGCTTGGCGTCGTTTGGGCCGACCGCGATCGACTGGGACATGCGCGGATTCCCCATCTCGTGGACCGTCGGGGGCGTCACGCGGGATTTCGTCTTCTTCGGGGGGCGGGTCGATAGTGATCCCCAGACCGGCGCGCTCGGGTCTGTCGACCTGGGCGTCGTCTCGATCCCGTTCGGATCGAGCGAACGCACCTATCGTCATTTCGACTTCCGGGGCAATGTGAGCTTCGTCTCGGACGAGAGCGGCGACATCATCACGCACTACCGTTACTCGGCGTATGGACTCGACGCGGTATTCGGCTCGGGCTCGGATTCGGTGCGCTTCGTGGCACGCCAGGAGATCGGAGACCTCATGCTCCTGGGCGCTCGCATATACGACCCCGCGGTCGGCCGCTTCCTCTCGCCCGATCCCGTCCTTCAGCTGATCAACCCGTACACGTACACGCTTGGGAACCCGGTCTGGTTTTCCGATCCGGAAGGGACGGACAGCTTCGATACGGGAGTAGCGGTAGGCGCGGGTGCAGCACTGGCTGCGGAGGTCGCGGGGGCCGTCGCCAGTGGAGGGGCTCTCACCCCCATTGGCGCGGCAGCTCTTGGCTTCAGTCTGGGCCTTGGAGGTCTTCTCCTTGCGATCGCGATTTATATTGCAATCAAACACTCATCGCTGGGCGGCGGATCGAATCAGCGCCAGCTAGAGCTGTTCCGCTTTCCGCCGCCGCTTCAGCATCAATCACCTGGCATTCCGAGCGTGGGTAGCTGCGCACCGACTGCACTGGGTGCAACTCCCAACCTCGGCCCACTTCTCTGGGTTCTGGTACCGATTCAGATGCTACTCGGATGGCTGCTGCTAGGTCGAAGGCTATCCCCCAGAACGAGGCGCCGATGAACCAAGAGCTCGAGGCGTTCTACATGAGCAAGCGGATCAGAGGGGCGTCGTGGTATTTCGTCCTGTGCCTGCCGCTGCTCATCGCCTGGTTCCTCTTCTGGGCGTGGATGGAACGAGTTGGCTCGGGAATCGGAATACCCTGGCTGCTCTATGCTCTTGGCGCCTTCGCTCACGCATTCTTGTGGGTGTACTTCGCGTGGGGGTTGTTCCACCGCTCGCGCCCGGTGGTCTTAGTCTCCGATCGCGAGGTCGAGTGGGGCTCGGCCTTCTACTTCACGGGGAAGCGAACGAGGATTCCGATGGATGCGATTCGATCGGTTGGTTGGAAGAGCCCGAAGCATCTGCTCTTGGAAACCCGCTCCCGGGGCCCCGTCGAGATCAGCCTGAAGGAGGTCGAAAAGGACCAAAGGGAGAAGGTTTTCGAGGCGGTAGTACGACGGATCCACGGGCCATGACGGAGGCAGCGGTGCGATGCGGCCGCGATTGTCGCGCCGTTCGCCGCGGGACGCACGGTGGCGGAAGACGGTTCCCAGCGGGTTGAAGCGGCCCGAGAGGTGTCGGTGAACCATCGGGTCCGATCGCTGGCGACCGTCGCAACCGGGCTCGCCGTACTTCACGCGCTGGTGCCCGAGGCGGCGGCGCGGGAGACCTGGCTCACCCTCGTCGTCCTGCCGATCGGGTACGGGCATTTGCTCGGCGGTTGGCTGTTCGCGGGTTCGCGAATGCGACTGACGGGTCTCGAGGCTGCCTTCGCTGGCGCGAGCATTCTGTCGCTGCTCTGCGCCTACACCTGGGCTCTCCACGTCGAGACGGTCCGCTGGTTCGTCCTGGTGCCGATGCTGCTGATCTCGGCCTGGCACATCGTCGAAAATGATCTGGCGCTCGCCCGGGCCTATCGGAACGGGCTGCGACTACGGCCGCTCCCCCGCGGTGCGGGTCATCATGCAATCGTCCTTGCTGCCACCGGGATCCTCGGCGTGCTCGCAATCGCGACGCCGACGGGCGCGTACTATCTGCAGCTCTATTTCGACGCACGGCCGCCCATCCTCCTCACGACGATTCCGGACCTCGCGACAGCGGTCCTCATGGTTCACGCGATCTCGTGGATCTTCTTTTTCCTCGACCGCGCGAGCGCGTTGCCGGCACTCCGGGCGACGCGTCTGCGCCGGCGTCTATTCTGGTTGCACGGACTCCCGCTCGGCGCGAACGCGATGCTCTACGCGTGCCTTCCGGCGATTCACTTCTATATCGCCTCGGCGACGCTCTACCTCTTCTGGTCCGTGCTCCATGCCTTTCAGACGGCTCTTGTCCGAAGAACCCAGCCCCGGGCGTCCGCGAGTGCCGCGCTGGCCTGGTTGTGACCGGGCATCTCCTCCAGCCACTGGCACTCTTTGGAGCGTTCTGGACGGCACTCGCCCTCTACAGCCGGTCTGGTCGATCGGGTTGGCCGGCGCCCGAGCCCTTCCGATTCGTCGCGGCTCTCGCGCTCGGCGCGGTCTTCGCACACCTGGGCTGGGTGTTGCTTCACTCGTCGGCCGTAGCGGCGCACCCTCAGGTACTCCTCGACCCCACTCGGGGTTTCTGTGTGCTCTTCGTTCCGCTGGGCCTTCTACTGCTCTCACCGCGACCCGCCGCCTTCGCCAGCCTGCCGCTCGCGTTCGCGGTTGCGCGGCTCGGCTGTCTCGCGGCGGGGTGCTGTCATGGGGAAAACGGCGAACCGACGCCCCTCTATGAGATCGGGGGACTCGTCATCCTTCACGGGATGGTCTCGAGGCTGCCCGACCGGTGGGTCATTCCCGTGGTCCTGGGAGGATTCGGCCTGATTCGGCTCGCCGTCGAGCCGATGCGATCCACCCCGCCTCTGGGAGAGCCCGCGGTTCCGATGGTTGTGATCGCCGCACTCTGGGTCGGGCTCGGAATCGCGATGGCCGTGCGCTCGGCCGGCGACCTGGGGAAGTCCGCGCGGCCAGGTGAGTGCCGGTAAGCTTCGGCGGCGCCGTCATGGAATTCGAGAGCTGGCAGGCCTTCTATCGGAGCGGTCTTCAGGGCTTCTATGCCCTGATCGTCGTACCCGCGCTCTTCCTCGGGTACCTGCTCGCATCGAAGCGTGTACGCGTCGCGGCCGGCCACTCCCCCGAGGCTCGATTCCTGCGCGTCTACGCCCTGGTGTTCTGCATCGAGACCCTCGCCGACCCCTTCTGCACCGGGCCCCTGGTCCTCTGGCTCGAGCTGGGAAGCCGGGCCAGCTCGGCGATCATGATCGCCTTCGTATTGCTGGGCGACTTCCGGGTCTTCTTCCTGGTTTTCTTCCTCACGCGCGCCGACCGCCGGGTCGGACCCGTCGTCGGGAAGTCCGCGCTCTGGACCCTCCTGGTTCCGCTCTTCGCGGTCTCGGTCAGCGCGGGCCTCTCGCAGCTGCAACCGGACGCCAGCGGTCAGCGGCTCTGGCTGATCTACGAGGGAAGCTTCCTGGCGTTGGCGCTTTTTCTTCGCGGCCGGGTGGTGTCGCGTCCGCTGCGCAGGATTCTGGTCTACGTGGCGGTCTATTACGGACTCTGGGCGACTTCGGACCTGCTCATCCACATCGGCGGACTGGACGTGGGCTGGCTGCTGCGCGCGCTGCCGAACCAGCTCTACTACTCGTTCTGGATTCCGATGGTCTACGCCACCCTCGTCGCGAAAGATGACCCGCGAAACTAGTTGCCTTCTCCCGGGTCGCGCTTGCGAGTTTTCATGGCCTCGAAATAGGCGACCAGGGCATCCAGCTGTTGATTCGAGAGATGCAGGTGCGCCGGCATGCTGGTGTACCGGAACGTGCGCGGATTCCGGACGAAAGCCTTGATCTGATCCGCCGGCCGGTACTCGACGATGCTCTGGGGAATGTTGAGGTCGGGGCCGATGCTTCCGCCCTCGCCGTTCACCGCATGGCAGGCGATGCACTCGGATCGGAAGATGGCGAAACCCTCCCAAGCAGAGGAGTCCGCCGGCGCGCCCCGGGGCAGCGTGTTCGGATACTCGGTCTCGAAGCGGGCGACCTCGATGCTCACCAGCTGGTAGGGCCAGGGATAGCGGTGGACGTCGTTTTGCTGCGGTCCGCTCCAGACCAGATAGAACGGGCCGGGATCGACCTGACGCCGGTCGATCGGCTCCCAGCCGGGATCGTCGCCGCGAGCGCGCTCGGCATCGGCGAAGGCGAGGAAGCCGCCGTCTTCGAGTAGGCGTGACCCCGCTGCGGGCTTGACGTAGCCGTCGCGAGCGCGCAGGAAGAAGTTCCGGTCCGCGTAGGTCGAGACCACCTCGCCGAAGCCCAGAGTCAGAACCGTGCGCAGCGGGCAGGCCAGAAACACCTTGCGACGCCCGTAGTAGGGATCGTCCACCTCGACCCGCCGGGTGGCGCAGCGGGCCTCGAGAGTGGCCCGATCCAGCGACCCGACCACGGTTCCATCGAGGGAGAAGCGCAGGGTCGGTGCCTCGGGGTCGGCCAGGGCTTCGCCCCTGGCGAGGACGATCGAGAGGACCAGTCCCCCGGTCGCCCCCATCGCGATCCCCCAGGTCCCGCCGGTCTTCACGGCTGGCTCCGTTGAATCACCACCACGCGACCCATCAGCGACTGGGGCGGCGGGCTCTCGACCTCCTTCAGCTCGATGCGTTGCCCCACCCCCTGCACCAGGCGCACGCCCTCCGCCGTCATCACGAAACCCTTGGCGCGCAGCGCGTCCAGACTCTGGAGCCGGGCACACAGCGCTTCGGAGCTGACCCCGGCCTCGATGCTCAGCTCCTGGGCCCGGAAGCGCTCGTGTTCGTGCTCTTGGGTCGTCGGTGCCGACTTCCGGCGCTGCGCTCGCAGGCCCTCGGGGTCTGGTGGAAAGAGCAGCGCGGAGTCGACGTCGGCGTGAACCGTTCGCAGGATGGGAGCCTCGGGCTCGATTTCGCGCAGAATCGCTTCGATCCCCGGCAACGCGTCGTCGGCGACGCAGTCCGTCTGGTTGAGCAACAAGAGGTCCGCGGAGGACACCTGCTGCTGGAAGGTCGCGTCGAGGTCGCGGGCCTCGGCGACCTGCTGGGCATTCACCATCACCACGGCGACGTCATCATCCACCCAGCGGGCCACCGGGTCGCGCCAGAGATTGAGTTGCACGTCGAAGGGAAGCGCTACCCCCGAGGTCTCGATGATCACCCGATCCGGATCCACGCGCTCGTGGAGCATCTCCAGGGTGTCGACCAGCTCATCGGACAGGCGGCAGCAGACGCAGCCGCCTTCGAGTTCGACGTAGGCCTCCCCCGCGCGACCCAACAGCGCCTGATCGATCCCCAGCTCCCCGAACTCGTTCGAGATCACGGCAACCCGCAACCCCGCGGCTTGACCGTCCGCCAGGAGCCGGCGGACGAGGGTGGTTTTCCCGGACCCGAGGAAGCCCGACACCACCAGCGCGGGAATCTTCCGGGTCATGCTGGCGCGGCGCCGGGGACGGGCCGGCGTCTAGCCGGGCTCGCCGGGCTCGCCGGGCTAACCGGTCTAGCCGGGCTAGCCGGTCTAGGATTCCGGAAGTGGGTCGGCCCGTAGCTCCGCATACACCCCCCAGTGATCGGTCGGCCAGACGCCGGCCTTCTCGTCGTTGCAGACGACCCGGCAGGACACAAGCTGTCCCTCGCCGGTCGCCTTCGGAAGGCCCACGAAGATGTAGTCGATGCGGCGATCGGGCTCGAGGGCTGCGCGCGTATAAACATTCTCGTTGGCCCAGGTGTGCCCCGGCCCGCCGTCGCCGGCGACTCGCCACGCGTCCAGGAAGGAGACACTGCGGCCCTCGAAGGATTGAAGGCCGGTCACGTATCGGATCTCGGCGGACTCGGGCTCGGCGTTGAAATCGCCCACCAGGATCGGAGGGAAGCCTCCGCGCGGGCGGTTTTGCAGCGCCAGATCGCAGACCGCCGCCACCTGCTTCTCGCGGATCGCCCCGTGGTTGAACTTCCAGTTGAGGTGGGTGCAGGTGAAGCCCACAGCCCCGAAGGGCGCGTCCACGGTCACCGAAAGGGCAGCGCGGGTCTCCCCATCGCCGCCGTCGGGAAGCCGAAGCGACTGGCGTTCGCGGATCGGCCAGCGGCTGGCCACGGTGTTCCCGAACTCCCGCTTGTTGTCTTCCTCGCCGTCGCGCCAGAAGGGTGCCGCCATCGCGAATTCCAGGTGGTAGCCGCGGTCTTCCAGAAGCGAGGCGGCCTGGTCTCCATCCGGTCCGCGCAGGACTTCCTGAAAGCCGATCAGGTCGGGATCGAGGCGATCGATCCATTCGCGCAGACGCTCGACCCGCCGGGCATAGGGGCCCGAGTCGTGCCAGAGATTGAGGGTCAAGACGGATAGGGTCATCCTACCGATCTGTTGGCCTGTCTGGCCCGTTCGCTGCGTCCGCTTCGACGGGTCCGCGGTTCAAGCCTTCCACTCAGCTCAGGTTGAGGATGACGTTCTTGACCTGGGTGTAGAGGCCGAGGGCGTGCCGTCCCATCTCGCGCCCGTAGCCGCTCTTCTTGTAGCCGCCGAAGGGAGCGGCCGCGTCGAAGACGTTGTGGCAGTTGATCCACACGGTTCCGGCGTGTAGGCCGGCGGCGACCCGGTGGGCCTTGCGGATGTCCCGGGTCCAGACGCTCGCGGCGAGTCCGTAGCTCGTGTCGTTGCCCCGCTCGATGACCTCGTCGAGGTCTTCGAAGGGCTGCACGCAGACGACCGGGCCGAAGATCTCCTCGCGCACGATCCGCATCTCGTTGCTCACGTGGTTGAAGACCGTGGGCCGAACGAAATAGCCCTTCGCGAGTGCCGCCGGACGTTCGCGACCCCCTTCCACGATCTGGGCTCCCTCCTGGCTGCCCGACTCGATGAATTCGGTGACCCGGTCGTATTGTTCCCGAGAGACCAGGGGCCCCATCTCGGTGTCCGGGTCGAAGCCGTCGCCCAGCTTGGTGTTGCGAGCGATTTCGGTCACGCGTTCGACCAGCTCGTCGCGGATTCGGGGCCCCGCGAACAGCCGCGAACCGGCGCAGCAGCACTGGCCGTGGTTGAAGAAGATGGCTCCGGCGACACCCTCGGCGGCCTGCTCGAGATCCGCGTCGTCGAAGACGATGGTCGGCGACTTGCCCCCGAGCTCGAGGCTCACGCGCTTCAGGTTGCCCGCAGAGGCGCGCACGATCTCGTGCCCCACCTCGGTGCTGCCGGTGAACGCCACCTTGTCGACCTGGTCGTGGTTGGCCAGCGCCGCTCCGGCGTCACCGAAGCCCGTCACGATGTTCACGACCCCATCGGGAAAGGCCGCCTCGCAGGCCATCTTGCCCAGCAGCAGCGCGCTCAGGGGTGTCTGCTCGGCGGGCTTGAGCACGACGCAGTTTCCGCAGGCCAGCGCAGCGCCCAGCTTCCATGCCGCCATCAGCAGGGGAAAGTTCCAGGGAATGATCTGGCCCACGACGCCCAGCGGCTCGTGAAGGGTGTAGTCGAGAAAGCTGGACCCGTTCGGGCCGTTGATGGGAATCGTCTCGCCCACGATCTTGGTGGCCCAGCCGGCGTAGTATCGGAAGTGATCGACGGTGAGCGCCACGTCCGCGGCCCGCGCTACGGTCAGCGGTTTTCCGTTGTCGAGACTCTCGATCTGGGCGAATTCTTCGCCGTGCTCTTCGATCAGGTCGGCGAGCTTCCACAGCAGCCTTCCGCGTTCGCTGGGATTCATGTTCCGCCAGGGGCCCTGGTCGAACGCGTGGCGGGCTGCCTTGACGGCGCGGTCGATGTCCTCGGCGCCGGCCTTCGCGGCGTGGGCAATCGTCTGCTCGTTGGCGGGATTCTCGACGGCAAAGGTCTCGCCGGAGGCCGCGGGGGTCCATCGGCCTCCAATCAGCAGCCCGTGCTTCTCGCCGATAAATTCTTTGACCGACGGAAGGGGCTGGGGGATCGCCGTGGCGCTTGTCATGGGGGGACCTCGGGTGGAGGGATCGACGCACCCGGATTATGCACCATCGAGCAGGGATTCGAGGCCCCCCAGGTACGCAGCCGCGTCGGGATCCAGCGCATAAAAGGACCAGACTCCGATCCGGCTCTGGCTGAGAAGCCGCGCCTCGCGCAGCACCTTCAGGTGGTGTGAGATCGTGGGCTGGCTCAGCTCGAAATGGTCGACGATGTCGCAGACACAGGTCGGCCCTTCCTGGGCCGCGACCAGGCGCAGGATCTCGAGACGGGTGGGATCGCCCAGGGCCCTGTAGCCCGCCACCAGTCGCTCGCGCCGGGGAGCGGCCAGGGGGGGCACGCTGCGGATCGGGCAGCATCCTTCGGGTCGGGCTCTGGTGGTCACCCCACCATATTGACAGATATCGATGCGATGTCTAGAAGGCGGGTACTTGACGCACAAGCTGACTCGAGAGGGGGGCTGGATTGGCTCTAGAGCGTTGTCCAGCGTTTAGGCCCCCCCAGCTGCCCTCAAGTGCTACGCCCGAGAGGTCGATGATCAAGGTGGACAGCCATGCTGCATGAAGGGGGCGGTATCCGTAGCGCAGCCGTTCAGGGCTGCTGTGAGGACGACCACGATGGTTGAAGACCGCCGCGGAGCACTCAGATTCAACGTTCAGGTGCCGACCAAATATGAAAACCCCCATATGGGATATGGCTTCACAGAGAATCTGTCCGTCTCGGGTGTCAGCATCGAGCACTCCACCACATCGATGGCGATCCAGACGGAAATACGGATGCGGTTCTCCCTCTTCATGGGTTCCTTTGACACCGTATTTCGGGGCACCGTAGTCCGACACACAAAGGACGGCTTCGCAGTCCAGTTTGTGGACATGGGCAAAGCCCAGCTTGAAGTGCTTCGAAGAAGTCTTCAGCGATCCCCCCCGGCGTCCCTCTAGCGGCTGTCGTCGTCCGGCCAATGGGGCGCCGGCCCTCCCTTCTCGGGCTTTTTCTTCTGAACTGCCTTCCGAACGGCCTTCTCCCGGGGCCCCTCGAATTCTGTGCTTCGGGTGGGGCTCTCGGGGTCACCCCTACATATTGACATATATCGATGCGATGCTAGATTGCATCGAAATTGATCGATGTCTCATTTCCACGGATCGCCCGGACACGGGGACCGGGCGAGGCGGGAGGATCGAACCATGCGTGTGCAGCTGGCCCTGAACGTGGCCAATCTCGACCAGGCGGTGGACTTCTACTCGAAGCTCTTCGACGTGAAGGTGAACAAGCGCAAGCCCGGCTACGCGAACTTTGCCATCGACCAGCCTCCCCTCAAGTTGGTGCTGTTCGAGAACCCCGACGCGGCCGAGCGTCTCAACCACCTGGGAGTCGAGGTCTTCGAAGCGGGGCAAGTCCAAGCCGCGACGGATCGCCTCAAAGCCGCGGGGATGGCGGGCGCGGTCGAGGACCAGGCGACCTGCTGTTACGCGACCCAGAACAAGGTCTGGTCGACGGATCCCCAGGGCATGCGCTGGGAGTGGTATCGCGTGATCGAGGACTCGGAGGGATTCGCCCGCTAGGGACACCGGCTCAGGGCCGCAGCCCCAACCTTGAACTTGAGTATGAGGTTTTCGAAAGAATCGTTCAGCGCCTCCGCACCCGCCAAACGCCCGCAGCCGGAACGGTTTTTCGTCCCCCCTTGACCTTGAACCCAGGTTCAGGCTCTACCTTCTGGGACGGAGGAGAGAGTCTGATGAATGCGGGAAGAACTGCGGAACTCGAGACGCAGGAAGCTTTGGACGTGCGGGTCGCAAAGGCGGGAGACCTCACGGACGGCGCTCTCTCGTCGTTCCTCTTCTGGAAGCTCCCCGCCGTGGTGGTGGTAGGAGCGGCGCTTCTTGATGTCGGCTCAGTTGGACAGGCACTGATCTGGGCGCCGTCCCTTGCGATCGGGGGCGCGGCTTGCGTCGCCAACACCCTCAGGTGTCGCCGGGTCCACTGCTACTTCACAGGCCCCTTCTTCCTCCTCATGGCCGCGGTGAGCCTCTTGCACGGCGTGGGCGCTCTTCCCCTCGGCGAGGAGGGCTGGACTTGGATTGAGCTTGGAACGCTGATCGGAGCCATCACGCTCGGCTACCTTCCCGAACTCGTCTGGGGGCGGTACTGGGTACCCAGGCCGGAAGCGAACTAGTGGCGCTCCTCCAAGCTATCGCCGGCCATTCGTCATGAGCGATGAGCAGCCGACCAACCAAGAGCCCGACAATCCGGGTGTCAGAGTGCCACCCCCCATCTTGCTGATTGGTGTCGTTCTCGTCGGTCATGGCTTGCAACAGGTCTGGGCACTGGAGTTGCCGAACGGGTCCGGGTGGTCCGTCGCGGCGTGGGCGATACTTAGCGGGGGCGCCGCCATCCTGATTGCCGGATGGAACCATTTCTACCGGGCCAAAACGAATATTCTGCACCACAGGCCGTCGAGCAGCCTGATCCAGAGCGGGCTCTACAGCGTCTCCCGGAACCCGATCTATGTCTCGGGCCTGTTGTTGCAGCTTGGCATCGCCCTGCTGATGAACAACGTGTGGATCGTGTTGCTCGTCCCGGTGAGCAAGCTTGTCTTCGACAGGTACGTGATTGCGCGGGAAGAAGCCTACTTGGAGCGCGCGTACGGCGAAGTCTACCTGGATTACACGCGCACCGTCCGGCGCTGGCTGTAGTCGGCCCGGCCAGCAGTTGTGATCCTCGGAGACGCCCGGGCATGGGGTCACTGTCCCGGCGACTTCTACCTGTGCGGGCCTGCCGGCTTTATGGCGGGGGTCCTGGACGACCTCGAGGTCCCCGGCGTCGCGACCGAGCGCATCCACACCGAGTCGTTCGGGCCCTGCTGCTGAAAGATCACGCCGAGAAACAGAAACCTCGATCGGAACCTAGGTGTGGAACACCCCGCGCAGTCACACCTATTTTAGTAGAACATCGTTCTAATAAATGGCTGGATTCCATCAGAAGGGGAAAAACCCAATCGAACCCACGAACGACAGATCCGCCCGTCA
>SMUX01151873.1_pt1 | contig 14246 bp, 17 predicted proteins | sample 2456431 | NCBI WGS metagenome assembly SMUX01 (sample SAMN11095930, study PRJNA526329) | marine sediment metagenome | biome: Marine sediment; feature: Surficial sediment; material: Deep marine sediment; isolation source: Hadal surficial sediment | place: Pacific Ocean | collected 2014-11 | depth... | reverse complement strand
GACGTCGTAAACGGGCAGATCTACGGTTCTGCCGCACACGGGATCTCCATTGCCCTTGGGGAAGGCTTTGTCTACAATTCCGACGGCCAGCTTTTAACGGTCACGCTGACAGATTACGGAAAATCTTCTGCGGTCGAAACGCCGAGAATAGAGATCGAGCATCACCCCGCAGCTTCCCCCTTTACTGACCTGGGACAAAAGGCGGCCGGCGAAGGCGCTGCCATTCCTTCTCCGGCGGTCATCGCCAGCGCCGTTGAAGATGCGCTGAGATCTTTCGGAGTCAAGGTGAGAGATTTGCCCCTTTCGCCCGAGGCCGTTTGGCATCTTATACAGGAGGCCAAGCGAAATGATTCCTAGCTCATTTGAATATTACTCCCCCGCCTCATTGAAAGATGCGCTTTCTCTTCTCTCTACCCATGTGGAAGACGCAAAACTCCTTGCCGGAGGACAGAGCCTCCTTCCGCTGATGAAGCTTCGGCTCGCCAAGCCTAAGGTAGTAATCGATCTGAGTCGAATTCAGGAGCTGAATTACATCCGTTCGGAAGGAAATAAGATCGTGATCGGAGCCCTTGCAACGTATAGCCAGATAGAGGGCTCTGATCTTTTACAAACCCGTTGCCCCCTATTTTCCGAAACGGCCTCCGTAGTTGCCGATGTCCAGATACGAAATCAAGGCACGATTGGGGGGGGCCTGGCGCACGCCGACCCCGCAGGCGACATGCCGGCCGCTGTCTTGGCCTTGGAGGGTGAATTGAAGGTGGTTGGTCCAAAGGGAGAAAGATGGATCAGGGCGGAAGAGTTCTTTATCACGATGCTTACCACCGCCCTATCCCCTGACGAAATACTAACGGAGATCAGAGTCCCTGTCCTGGAAGGGACTAAGACAGTCTATCTCAAAGCTGCCCAAAGGGCCTCGGGTTTTGCCGTTGTCGGCATAGCGGTATGTTTGAGGTCAAGCCCAGACGGGTCCTGCGAGGACATTGCCATTGGCGTGACAGGAGTCACAGACAAGGCCTACCGTGCCGAATACACAGAAAAAATGCTGAAAGGCAAGAAACTGGATCCCAGGATTATCGAAGAGGCCGCCGTCGAGGTTACCCATGGGTTGGACGTGATGGAAGACATCAACGCCTCTCCTGAATACCGCTCCCACCTCGCCCGTGTCTATCTAACCAGGGCTGTTCAGACGGCCCGTGAAAGGCAAGATATTGGATAGATCCCCATCATCTCGAGCAGCCCGCTGGTTCGTTATTTATTTGGTGTGGATCTCCCTCCTGATCCCCCGGACAGCAATCGGCGAAGGGGCGGAAAAAATTACCATCGGAGAAATAGAGGATATTGTCCTGCTGAAGTGGGGCGTGAAATATTCGGCTCGCATCGACACCGGCGCAACGTCATCCTCCCTGGATGCACGCAAAATCAAGATAAAAAACGATATCGTCAATTTCGAATTGAGGGGTGGAAAACAGCTGGAGGTACCGCTCCTTGAGTACCGGCGTGTTCGAACTTCCGTAGGGAAGGAGCGCAGGCCGGTGGTTTTGCTCGATATCTGTCTGGGATCCCTGCACCTTCTCACGCAGGTGACCCTGACGAACCGCTCTCACTTAAAGTACGCCTTGCTCATCGGGCGAAGAGTTCTCAAGGGCTACTTTGTCGTTGACGTGAGCCGAAGGAATACCACCCGACCCAGCTGTCCGGAGCTTCGCTTCAAATGAAACATCCTGCAGTTTTACTTGCAGGGATTTTACTCCTTCTCCCGGCAACACTCGTTACCTACCGGATTCTCTGGCTCAATTACCCCCTCTCCCTGAGAATCCCAGGTAAGGCGTGGCAACTTTCAATGCAGGCCGAGGTCCAAGCCGACAAGAACGGAATCCAAATTGAGATCGGCCTGCCCTTTAGCAGTGCACACCAGAGGATCGTCTCCGAGCTGATAAGTTCGGGTGGTCTGGATTTCGATCTTGTTCGTAACCGCCCGAACCGGATCGGCATCTGGTCGGCACTGGAGGTGGGTGGGGCATTTATCACTTATCGGGCAACTATTCTTGAGAGCCCCCACCGCCCCGTAGTGAAGGAGACTCCGTTGCTTGGGAGTTATCCTCCGACCGTTCGAGCAGAAGATCAGGCCCTGGCGGAACGCCTCGCGGCCAGGTGGCGAGATCTTCCTCCGCCTGCCCGATTTCTTGCATTGTCAACGGCAGTCGCAAGTGACTGGCGAATAACATTCCGGGACAAACGAGATTTACGTGCCTGGATATCGGTCGAGAAGAAATACGGCAAAGTAACAGCGTTTTTAATTTTGCTCCGAGCTGCCGGCCTTCCCGCCCGAGCTATTGAAGGGCTCCAGTTGGTGGCCAGCGTGAGAACCAAACCGCTCAGTTGGGTCGAGGTATGGACCGGAGAAGAGTGGAAAAGACTGGTGCTCGTTGCCGGAGTGATTGACCCCAAATCGACCTCGCTCCTTCCGTTGGCCACAGGGCTACCGGCAGTCGTCCAATCGGCCGGAAAGCTCTTGGAGATTCGCTGGACTATAATCGAGAGAAGGCTAAGCGCCTGGATCCTGCACTTTGACCGAATCCGGCGTTCGAATCGACGGCTGGACCGATGGTCGCTGTTCCATCTGCCGCGGGAATTCCAAAATACATTTCGCATCTTGCTATTGGTGCCTATCAGCGCCCTTTTGATCGGGTTCTTTCGCAACGTCATAGGCTTTCCGACATTTGGGATCTTTATGCCCGTCCTCTTGGCACTCGCCTTCCGCAACACGGGGCTTCTCTATGGGCTCGGGATCTTCGCGTTCGTTATCGCCGTCGGATACGGGTTTCGGGAATCCTTGAACAACCTTCGACTCCTGCTGGTTCCCCGCCTATCGGTTCTCTTATCGATGGTCGTCGCATTCGTCACGATCTTTGCCTTGATCGGAAACGCGTACCGTCTGCGGGAATTCATGGCAGTAGGACTTCTCCCCATAGTTATTCTTACCATGACGATCGAGCGTTTTTTCATCATTACCGAAGAAGCCGGCCTTCGTGAAGCGCTCCGAACCGCTGTGGGTACGGCAGCAGTTGCCTCGATAACCTACTGGATCATTAACTGGGACCCGCTTCAGCTCATGTTTTTTCTGTACCCTGAGCTCATATCGGCCGTAGCCGCCTTTCAAGTGCTTCTCGGACGATACACAGGCTTTCGGCTTTTAGAGCTCTCTCGCTTTAGGGATCTGGGGAGGGCGTAATCTTGCCTGGCGCATTGCCTTCGCTTGCAAGAGCCGGGGTCCTGGGGATGAACCGTCGAAATGCGGACTTCATCATGCGCTATAATTCCCGCTCGGACTTTCCCCTCGTGGATGATAAGGTGCTGACCAAGAACCTGGCTGAAAAATACCAGGTTCCAACCCCACCGACCTACCGTGTGATTGAGCGCAACAGTGATATCGCTGGACTCGAAAAGGAGCTCAGCGGCATCCATGATTTCGCCCTAAAGCCAGCCAGGGGTGCAGGGGGGAGCGGAATCCTTCTCGTCACTGATCGCAAGCCAGAAGGCTTCGTCAAGCTAAGTGGCAAGGTGATCTCATGGGAGGATTTTACTTTCCATATCTCCAACATTTTGTCCGGAATTTTCTCCCTGGGCGCGCTGCCGGATCGGGCCATTATCGAGGGCCTAATTCATCCCGATCCGGTCTTTGCCGCTATCAGCTATCTTGGTGTTCCGGATATCCGCATTGTGGTCTATCGGGGGGTGCCGGTGATGGCCATGGTTCGCCTGCCGACAAAGGCATCCGATGGGAAGGCCAACCTCCACCTCGGTGGGATAGGAGCCGGGATCGACATCGGCACCGGCCGGACCCTCAATGCAGTCCTTCACTCCAGGGTTATTACTCATCACCCTGATACAGGCAATCCTGTAAACGGCCTTGAGGTCCTCTACTGGGACAGGATGCTTCTTATAGGTGCTCTGGCAGAGGACATGACAGGGCTTGGATACCTTGGAGTAGATCTGGTGATCGACCGGGACCATGGACCGTTGCTCCTTGAATTGAATGCACGGCCGGGGCTTGCAATCCAATTGGCAAACCATTCCGGCCTTTTTGCACGGCTCCAACTCGTCGATAAGGCGCCTCCTGAGATCTTTGCGACGCCAGAGACCCGGGTCGGCTGGGCCACACAAACATTCACGGTTTCTTGAGTCTCCATAATGATTCTCTAATATAATCCCCCGGGGCTCTCAAAACCGGTCCGGCACGTGATCTTCAGAGAACTCTCAGTTTCATCAAAAGTAATAAAAAACCTATCACTCTATTAAGGAGGCGACAAATGTCATTCAAGGTTAATCACCTTTATCTCAAGACCCCTGATCCACGCACCACGGCCCAATGGTACGTAGACTACCTTGGCGCAAAAGTAGTGTCGGAAAGACAGAGCCCCAGCGGTCAGCCCATCCTTCGCCTCGATCTGCATGGCGTGCCCTTGAACGTGACCGGTTATATTGAGGGGCAACGACTAGAGCAACACTACGGGCTGGAGCACGTGGCCATAGACACCGACGATTTTGACGCTCAGGTGGAGAAGATCAAGGCTAGCGGTGCCAAGATACTGGAAGAGCGGAGTCTGCCCGACGGTCGCAGGGTGTGCTTCTTTGAGGGTCCCGATGGCGTCCGCCTCGAGTTCCTGGAGATGAGATAAGGTATCTCAAATCAAGTTATATCGAACACGAGGTTTAAATCCCCGTGTTCGACCAAAGGGGAGAGCTACCGCTTCTCCCCTTTGGAAACCCCATAGGCTTTGCGCCCGCCTCAAGAGGCGGGGTTTACATCGAATAAACCAGAGCTAAATCACCTTTCGTCTGAGGTAGGCGCTCAGATAATCGACAATGGTAACGAGCACATAAAGAACAAGCATCAGCGTGAGGAGTTGATTCTCCAAAAAGAGGCTGATCGCAATATAAATCCTTTGCCCGAGCCCACCGGCCCCCACAAAACCCAGGACAGCGGCTACGCGAATATTCACTTCCCATCGGTAGAGGGTATAGGAGATGAATTGAGGTAAGACCTGGGGGAAAATACCATAAAAAATGATCTGCATTCTTCTTGCACCGGTGGACTGGAGCGATTCAACGGGCTGAGAATCAATATTCTCCAGGGCCTCACCAAAGAGCTTGCCTAAAACACCTCCGGTATGGACCCCCAGGGCGAGAACGCCAGGAAAGGGACCAAGGCCGACAAGAAAAACAAAGATGAGCGCCCAAACCATCTCAGGAACAGTACGCAGAAAATTTAAAATCCCCTTCGCCAATAGATAGGGGATCCGTCTGGAGCTTCTCCTCCACCCTCCCTTGGCCTCCATCTCATAGAGTAGGCCTGAATACACTAAGTTGCGTGAGCCAAAAAAGACCAGAGAAAGGGCGATGGCCACAGCCATAAGGACCGACAGGAAAGATATGGCGAAGGTCTCCAAGGCTCCTATGAGGGCGTCCGAGAGGACATTTCCAGAAAGGTCCGGAGGAAAAAGCCTCATAAAATAAGTAAGGACCTGCCCTCCTCCTTCTCGGCTGAACAACTGCAAAAGATGGATCTCCGAGCCTCGATAGCTCCAAATGAAGAGAAAAACGAGAGAACCCAGTAGGAGATATATCCGCAGAGAGGTCTTTCCCGATTCCCTGTGAGCCTGCCAGGGATTGGATTGGGATTGTTCGTTCAGAGGATCCCCTTTCATAAAAGCGCTCGTACCTTTGCACTGATGGTATCGGCTGCCGCGACCATCAAGAAGAGAATGCCTAAAAGTGTAATCACCTCATGAAAGTTAAACATCCGCATAGAAATCTCGATCTGCTGCCCCAGTCCTCCTGCACCGACAAAACCGAGAATGGCCGAGGTACGTACGGCACACTCCCAACGGTACAGCGTATAGGAAACAAGGTTGGGTAAAGCCTGAGGAAGCCACCCGTAGAAGAATATTTGAAGTTTGCTTGCACCGGTGGACTGGAGGGCTTCCAATGGACCGACATTTACTGATTCCAAAATTTCTGAATAGACTTTTCCAAGCATCCCCCCGTAGGCAATCCCTATCGCGAGTACTCCCGGAAACGGTCCAAGACCCACGGCGCGAACAAACATTAGGGCCCAGACAAACTCAGGGATACAGCGAAAAAAACTCAGAACCCCTCGGGCAAGGCAGTAGAGGGAAAATCTAATTCCAAATCTCGCGACCGAACCTTTAATCTCATCTTCATTAAGTATTCCCCCGACAATAAATGTCCTGGTGGCCAGGAGGCCCAAAGGAAACCCAATCATCAAAGCGATCAAAGTCCCCATGATAGAGATCTGGATAGTTTCCAGCGTCGGCCGAAACATCAGCGAGAGAAAATTCCAGGAGAGTTCTGGAGGGAACATTCCACTAATGAATGTCCATAGATGTTCCCGCGCACTTTGCTCGAAAAAGACAAAAGGATTCACCTCTGCCCGCCGCCAACTGTCAAAAAAGACAAAGAAAAATAAGACGGCGAAAAGATATGGGAAAAAACTCGTTCGGTGTTTATCGACCGAATAGAACCCCGGATTCTTCATCGCTCCCTATTCTGATGTGCCGTTTGGAAGGTGTCCAGAGTATAGGTCGTCTAGCAAACTGTCTGTGATCTTATCCGGAGGAAGGTCAAAGAGTGCCATTCCCTTCTTAATTCCTATGATTCGGGGAAAGGTGGATAGGGCCAATTCTACACTGTGAAGATTCACAAGGAGAGTTTTGGTAGTGCTTTGACTGATATCGACAAGAAGCTTAACTATGGTCGAGGCCAATGAAGGGTCAACAGAAGAAACCGGCTCGTCGGCGAGGATGACCTCGGGATCCTGAACCAGCACACGAGCGATAGCCACCCTTTGCTGCTGGCCTCCAGATAGTTCATCCGTTCGGCTAAATATCTTTTCGTCGATACCCACTTTCTTAAGGGCGCTGTAGGCTAATTCGATATTCACAGGTCTGATTAAAGAGGCCACAGATCGAACAAGTGACCATCGCCCTAGTTGGCCCGATAGAACGTTGTGAATGACTCCAAGACGGGGGACGAGATTGTGCTGTTGATAAATGGTGCCGATTTTCCTCCGTACCTCACGTAGCCTGCCACCATGCAGACTTCCAGTTTCATCCCCATTAATCCATAGCTTCCCCGAGGTCGGTCGGAACGTACAGTTGAGCATCCGGAAGAGGGTCGTCTTGCCGCCCCCACTGGGTCCGATCAAGGCCACCCTCTCCCCGCTTTTAACATCGAAACTGATCCCGTCGACGGCCACCTGATGGCGACCAAATACCTTAGCGATCTCCTCTAGCCGATACTGGTACATTGCACCCAGTTGCCTCAATTGGTTTTCAGAAGACCTGCTGCGATTGCCGCCTCCTCTATACCATCCCAGTCGGAATCTTTGGCCGAGATATATCCTCTGGTTCGATTCAAATCGAGAAGTCTCTTGTGCTCCGGATTTTTATAATCAAGCTTTAGAAAGGCCTTGGAAATTCTTTCAACCAAACCCATCTCGAGCCCACCTCGAACCATCCACACGTAATCCACATATGGAGGAGTTGTCCAAAAAACACTGACCTTGCTCGTGTCCACTTTTTTGTTTTTAACCAGCTTATCCCAAACCAAGTAATTAAGGGCACCGGCGTCGACCCTCCCAGCTTCTATCCACGCCACAGTGGCGTCATGAGCTCCACTGAAGGCGAATTTTGAAAAATGCTTTTCTGGAATAATCCCCGCCTGAAGCAGGAAATAGCGCGGCATCAGGTGACCGGAAGTGGAGCTCACGCTCCCAAAAGAGAAGGTCTTTCCTTTAAGATCCTTTAAGGAGCGAATGCCGGTCCCCTTGCGGGTGATGAACTTGCTTGTGAACTTTGCGTCTTCCCTGCGCATCACGAGCCTTCTCGCGCCCCTCGCCCTCCGAGCCGCCTGTACAGAGGTAAAACCACCGTACCAGACCAAATCCAGTCTTCCGGCCGCCAGGACCTCTACCGTTGCTGCATAGTCCACTACTGGAAAAAATTTTACCGGCAGGCCGAGCTCTTTAGAGAGATAATTGACAAAGGGAGTGAAGATACGAAGGAGTTCCTGAGGATTTTCGTCAGGTACGGCCGAGACCCTGAGTTCCTTTAAGGACTTCTCGGCAAATACTTCTCCCCAAACAAAGATCAGCGCTATAAAAACACCCAAATAGAGTTTCTTTTTCACCATTAGCCTCCAGCCTCATTAATTGGTCACCACTGTTAAATAACGATCTTTTCTATCTGTCAAATAGAAAATATCTATGGATGATCGAAGACCGACAGACCTTCCTATAGAGTCAACTCGACCTATGGCTTCTGCTTGAGGAAGTGGATGAACGCCTGTGAAACAGGCGAAAGAAGGCGGTGACGATGAAAGACCTGGAAAAAGTCTCGTTCCAGTTTGAGGCCGCGAATGGGGACCTCTTTGAGGAGTCCGTCTTCAATCTCTCGTTGTATGGATGTTTTCGAGAGTATGGAAACGCCAAGCCCGGCGATAAGGGCCTCTTTGATTGCCGCTGTACTGCCTAGCTCCATGGTCACATTGAGTAGCCCTTCAAATCCGTGCCCCTTTCGCGCCAGGAGCTTTCGAAAAGAGCGCAGCGTCCCCGATCCCCTCTCACGGGAAATAAAACTCCCCTTTCGTAGATCCTTCAGTTCAATGGACCTGAGTCTGCTCCATGGATGGTTCTTGGGAATGGCCAAAACCATTTGATCCTTCCAAGTCCTATGAAAGGAGAGCCGGTGGTCGTCTCCTTTGAAACCAACGAAACCAATGTCTACCTTTCCATCCAGAACCTCCTCGACGATCCCTGCAGAATCACCGATCCGTAGAACCGGTTTTACCTCCGGATACTTCTGAATGAACGCCCCGAGTTTTCCAGGGAGAATATACTCACCAGGAATATTGCTACCACCTACCAGGAGTTCCCCTTTGACCCTCCCCTGAAAACCATCCACCGCAGCAAGGGTTTCCCTCTTCAAAGACAGCAAGGCCTTGGCCTGCCCCAACAGGATCTGGCCTAGCGCCGTGGGGGTCACCTCCCCTCCAACGCGGGTCAGAATTTTCGATCCCAGTTGCTCCTCCAGTTCATGGATATGGGCGCTAACCGTGGGTTGCCTCAAGGAGAGATGGCTCGCCGCGAGGGAAAAACCTTTTAATTCCGCCACCCAATAAAAGACCTCCAGCTTGCGCAGGTCTATATCATCTTTGATTCTGGTCATCAGGCCCTTCAACCCAAAATGTTGAATTATACCATATCAGAACCGAGCAATTACGTTAACAAGATTGCCATCGAAACCGAAGCCAGCTATATTTAGAAGCATGGCTAATCATTCCCCGCTTTCGGAACTCCATAGAGAGAACGGAGCCCATTTCAGGGAAGAGGACGGATGGTCCCTTCCACTTCATTTTGGCAAACCTCTCGAGGAATACCAGTCAGTCCGCTCCCACGTGGGATTGTTCGATTTATGTCACCGTAGTCTGCTCCGTTTCACAGGACCCGATCGAGTCTCATTCCTCCAGGGCATGGTCTCCAACGACGTCGAGAAATTGACACCAGGCCAAGGAACAGTCGCCGCCGTCCTGGATATCCACGGAAAAATCCTGGCGGACATAAGGATCCTCTGCGCTGAAGATTATCTCCTCCTGGATCTCTGGGAATCCTTGAAGGAGAAAATCGTCAACCACTTCAACCGATACCTGATCGCTGATGAGGTGGAGGTCAGTGATCTGACTGATCGATACGGAATTTTATCCGTCCAAGGACGCAACTCACGAGACCTCCTGGAGGGGCTCTTGGGAACGGCCAAGCTCCCTTCCACGGAGCTCAGCCACGCCGAGTACCAAACAGGTGATGGAAAGGCCCGTTTGATTCGGGCAACGCACACAGGCGAAGAGGGCTTTGACATTATCCTAGAGATAAAGGATTTGCTGCGAATCGTGTCGTCCATTCAGGAAAAAGGAAAGACCTTTTCCACTCAGTGGGTAGGGTGCCAGGCCCAAGAGATTCTCCGTATTGAAGCAGGCATTCCTCGTTACGGAGTGGACATGGATGAGGACAATCTTATACTGGAGACCGGGTTAGACCGCGCGGTGAGTTTCACAAAAGGGTGCTACCTGGGTCAAGAGGTTGTCGAGCGTATCCACTCGCGAGGCCATGTCAATAGAAAACTTATCGGAATGGTCCTTGAAGGAGATTCAGCGGCCATGCGTGGGGATGCGATCCATGCCGAAAAACAGCAGATCGGTAATGTAACGAGCTCTCTCCTCTCTCCAGCTCTCAAATGCCCTCTGGCCCTCGGTTATGTCCGTCGCGACTTCACGAGCCCGGGAACCCGAGTCGCGATCCATTGTAACGGAAGAACCATTCCTGCTATGGTGTCCCGCCTCCCCTTTTATAAATCCTGATTACGACCAACCACGCCCACCCGCCTCAATGCCTCCCGTAGTGGGAGAAAAGAGAGTATGCTGGTATGAGTAGGTTAGAAGGCTTGAGGAGGATCCGCCAATGACAATCCGAGTCGCTATCAACGGGTTTGGTCGAATCGGACGTTTATGCTTGCGTTCCATGCTCGAACGCCATAAGGACCAACTTTCCGTTGTAGCACTAAACGATATGGCCGACCTGGAAACCAGCGCCCACCTGTTCCAGTACGATTCAACCTACGGGAGGTTCCCCGGCTCACTGAAGGTAGGGGAAGGAGTACTCCAACTAAACGGTTGGAACATCGCGGTCTTAAACGAGAGGGACCCTGCCCGGCTCCCGTGGAAAAGTCTTGGGGTGGATCTCGTCATTGAGTCCACCGGTGTCTTCGCCGATGGGCTCAAGGCGCGTTCCCACCTGGACGCTGGAGCAAAGAAGATTATCGTTACTGCCCCAGCAAAAAACGTGGACGTCATGGTGGTTTTGGGAGTCAACGATTCAGAGTATGACTCCAAAAAACACCGGATCGTTTCCAACGCATCCTGCACCACGAACTGCCTAGCCCCTGTAGTGAAAACGCTCCATGATGCCTTCGGCATCGAGGGGGGCCTCATGACGACGACACATGCGTACACGAACGACCAGCGCATCTTAGACTTGATGCACAAAGATCTCCGACGCGCTCGCGCGGCGGGGATGAACATAGTCCCGACTACGACCGGAGCGGCTCAGGCCATTGGACTTGTTATCCCCGAGCTCCACGGCAAACTGGACGGAATTTCCTTGAGGGTTCCAACCTCCAGCGTATCTGTGGTCGATATCGTTGTAAATCTCAAACGCTCCACGTCTACGGAGGAGATTAACGCCATGCTCAAGAAAGCAGCCAGCAGTAATCTCAAGGGCATTATGGACTACACGGATAAGCCCTTGGTTTCCAGTGACTTTCGCGGACACCCAGCCTCGGCAATAATCGATGGCCTCTCCACAATGGTGCTGAAGGGGAAAATGGCAAAGGTTCTCGCCTGGTACGACAACGAATGGGGATATAGCTGTAGGGTCGCAGATCTCGCGGTGCTAATGTCAAAAGGAGTTTAGATCAGGAGGAACATCAATGGTAGCCAGGGATATTATGACCAAGAGGGTCATCACTGTCACGCCTCTTACCAGTGTCAAGGAGCTGGCCAAGATCATGAGCAAGAACAAAATCAGCGGGACTCCCGTGGTAGATAAGAAAGGTAAGGTCCTGGGCATCGTTTCCGAAGCCGATATTGTGGCCAAGAGAGGAACACAGGTAAAAGGGATCATGAGCAAAAATGTCATCAGCGTGACAGACGAAACCCCTGTTGAAGAAATCGCAACAGTTCTCACCACTCATAGATTTAATCGAGTGCCGGTAATGAGGCAGGGTAAGCTAATGGGAATTGTGAGTCGGGCAGACATTATCCGAGCCATTGCCATGGGGAAGCACATCGCTTTTCACACCCCCATTTATGATCTTTAGTCCCAATCCGAAAATGTAAACCCCGCACCAAGGACTCACGTCCGTGGCTTTGGGACCTGCCCCCGGGTTATTTTTTCGGGTCGGGGTTAACAGGCAGGGCTAGTGAAGCTCCCCGCGCTCCCGCGTGGGTCTTCCTTATACGGATGGCAGAACTCTCCGTAGCCTTTAGCCCACCTTCGCTAAGGCTTTGGAGGGCTCTCCTCGCCATTCATCCCCGCCCTTCCGGGCGGTACATTCTTGCGAAGGAGAGTAAAACTACTTCTGGATGATTCTATCCAGCTCAGTCAGGAGTTCCTTGTTGTCTGGAATCTCTTTCTCGTAGTGTTTGGAAAAGCGGACCACACCTTGCTTGTCAATAATAAAAACTGCCCGTTTGGGATAACCCTCGGGCCGCAGGCAGTCGTACAGTTCGCAAACAGCACCGTGAGGATAGAAATCGGATAGCATGGGATAATTAATACCACCCATCTTCTCGGCAAATGCCTTATGAGAGAAAACCGAATCAACACTTACGCTCAGAACCTGAGCGTCCCTGGCCTCGAAGCTCTTCCGATCAGCTTCGAAGCTGCTCAGTTCCTTCTGTCAGCCGCCGGTAAAATCGAGGGGATAGAAGGCCAACACGACATTTTTTTTACCAAGAAAGTCCCGTAACCCAACCTTCTGATCTCTCGTTACCGGAAGTGAAAAATCACTGGCTTTCTCTCCTACACTCGGCATCCCCATAAAAAGCTCCTTCCCTAGAAGACCCTCCCGATATCACGACCTCCGGACTTTTGTCAAAAAGAGGGTATCAATCGCGGCGCACTTTTTATCATATCTACGTCTTGCAATAAAGCTTAATATAATCGTTCAAGGCCTCTCTTGTGCTCGTGAAGGCAAGCCCATCCCAAGGAATGTCAGAGACGCTAAAGGCCTTGGCCTCCACCGACTCATCCCCCGCCCCGAGCCCTCCACCAACAACCTCTGCGGCGTAAACCACAATGATGATGGGCGATCGGGAATAGGAATAGACACCCAGGAGAGCGCAAAGCCGCACATCGAGGAAAGTTTCTTCCTTGGCCTCACGGATAGCGGCATCCCCAACACTCTCTCCGCGATCCACATAACCGCCAGGAAAAACCCATTTCCCCATCGCCGGCTCTATCCCTCGGCGCAACAAAACTACCCGATTTTCTATGGTGAAGATAGTCCCAACAACGACCTTTGGGTCTAGATAAAAGACAAAGGAGCATTTCTGACACACCAGCCTTTTCGGCTCATTGGCTTTCAGCTTGCGCATTTCCAGGCCACCCCCACAACGAGGGCAAAAACGGTATTCTATCGGGTCGTGATCGTGGTGGCTATCAGACGTCACGTTGTCTCCCTCATTCCTGAAGCAGTTGAAATAAGAGGGCAGATTCGTTAAGCGTGTAGAATATGTTACGGGCAGTTATTTTTGATTTCAATGGTGTATTGGTAGATGATGAGCCGATCCACATGGAGATGTTTCAGAAGGTCTTGCTCGAAGAAGGCCTATCCCTAGACGACCGTGAATACTACTCCCTTTACCTTGGCATGGATGATCGGAGTTGCTTTAAAGCAATTTACCACAACCGCGGCCATGTCCTTAGCAACACCTCTCTTGAAAAACTGATTCAGTGTAAGGCAAAGTACTACCGGGAGTCCATCGGGAACCGGATCGCGGTATTTCCAGGGGTTAGAAAGTTAGTTCCAGAACTCTTCTCCCATCTCCCGCTGGCCATCGGTTCCGGCGCTTTGAGAAGCGAGATTGACATGATATTAGAAAGTATCAGTTTAAAAAACTTCTTCCAAGTTGTTGTCAGCGCTGAAGATGTGAGAGAAGGGAAGCCCAGTCCGGAGACCTTTGCAAAGGCCCTCTTTCTGCTCAACCAGATGGCCGCAGAGAAATCCATCGAACCCGCAGAATGCCTAGTCATCGAGGATTCCAAAGAAGGCATCCGAGGGGCCCGTAGCGCCGGGATGAAGTGCCTGGCGGTTGCCAATTCCCATCGAGCAGAAGAGCTGACTGAAGCCGATGCAGTAGTCCATTCCTTAGAGGAAGTCAACATGAGCTTTCTTAAGAAACAGTTGTTTTTTGCCGACGGCCCTGAGTAAACCCTGTACCACGGACTTACGTCCGTGGCTTTACGGCGCTGCCCTTACAGGGAGGTCGGAACATTCACCCCGTTCCAACCATGTTGGATAGGGGACGTATCGTTTTATCACGACGGAGTTGGAACGGGGTTCATCCCCGCGCTTACGCACGGGGCGTTCTGTGGTACGGGGTAAAGGAGG
>SMUX01019965.1_pt1 | contig 14258 bp, 14 predicted proteins | sample 2456431 | NCBI WGS metagenome assembly SMUX01 (sample SAMN11095930, study PRJNA526329) | marine sediment metagenome | biome: Marine sediment; feature: Surficial sediment; material: Deep marine sediment; isolation source: Hadal surficial sediment | place: Pacific Ocean | collected 2014-11 | depth... | reverse complement strand
GGTATCCTCCGGTTGCCGGAGTTGCGCCGGATGTCGAACTGAATTCTCCATGGGACCTGGCTCTGGCTGGCGACGATCTGTACATCGCAATGGCTGGATCACACCAAATCTGGCAGCTCGGTCTGGATGACGGGGTCCTTGAACCGACGGCCGGCAGCGGCGGGGAAGGGACCTTAAATGGACCGCGTGCTGGCGCGGAGCTTGCGCAGCCGAGCGGTTTGGCGCTGGGACCGGGTAATCGGCTCTACTTCGCGGATTCAGAAAGCAGCAGCATCCGATGGGTGGATCTTGCCGGAGACGCGCCCGAAGTTGGATCGCTGGCAGGTGGCGACCAGAATCTATTCCAATTTGGTGATGTGGATGGTGTGGGCGGCGAAGCCTTATTGCAGCACCCGCTGGCGGTCGTCTCTGATGGGGAGCTGCTTTACATCGCAGATACCTACAACAGCAAGATCAAACGCATTGATTCAGTCTCGGGTCAGGTCACGACCTGGCTTGGTGAAGCTCACGGGTGGCGAGATGGCGGCGAGCCGCTATTTTACGAACCCGGAGGCCTGGATCTGGTCGATGGAGTGCTATATGTAGCTGACACCAACAATCACTCCATTCGCCTGGTCGATCTTGATTCCGGTGTCACGACGACGCTGGTTTTGAGCGGCATCGAAGACTTCATGCCCGTGGCAGACAACTACCGGGGTAAGGTGCTGTCTCTCGAGCCGGCGATGGTGAGCGGTGGCAGGGGCACGCTTCGTATCGACGTCGTACCGCCGGAAGGCTACAAGTTCAACGACCTCGCGCCAACTTCAATCACCTGGAGCGTTGAGGGGGCGATCGCAAAGATCCCGGATGAGGCAAACGTGACCATCCCGGGGCCGACATTCCCATTGCAGTTTGAAGTGGACTACTCCGAAGGAAGCGGCATGATCATCGCCGATCTCAATCTCTATTACTGCGTAGCTGAGACAGAAAATCTTTGCCTCTTCGACCAGGTGCGGCTGCACTTGCCGCTAATGGTAGGTGGTGAAAATGGCTCGGTGGCAGGGCTCACGTACGAAATACCGGCGCCAGAACTCCCAAACAACTGACAACCGATTGATTGCATGACTTTGATCAGATTCCTCGAGAACTGAGGGCTGTTATTATTAGAGTTATGCTCCGTCAATACACCAACACCCAGGTACACATGGGTCAAGCATTGAAGGTCGGGGAAGGAGAAATCACCCCGTATTCGCGCTCGACAACTGTGCTTTTCCCGGGATTTGCCGGGGGTCTGGTTTGGAACCGGCCGGGTGGCGTGATTGTGAAACGGAGCGATGGGAGCGAGATTGAGCTCAGGATACGAGATGCGACCCGCATCGCCCAAATTACGCTTCTAGCTATTGGGCTAATCGGCGGGCTGAGCGCATGGCTTTTTCTCGGACGCAAGAGTTGACTTTGAAACGGAGGCTTGAGCATGACAGACAAGGAAACTGAAAACCCTGATATCGATCACGCGCATACGATCGTGCAGGAGACAATGTCGAATTTGATCGACTCGGCAGATGTGGCAAAGGTCTATGGCCGACCGATAAAACAAGGCGATGTTACGGTTATTCCCGCCTCTGAGAATTTGACCCTTATGGGCTTTGGAGTTGGCGCGGGAGGCGGAGAAAGCACCGGCGAAAATAGTGGAGTCGGAACGGGCGGTGGTGGTGGTGGAGGAGGGCGCACGCTCTCCAGGCCGGTGGCGATTATTGTGGTGACCCCGGAAGGGGCATACGTCGAACCCGTTATGGATCCAACCAAGGTAGCAATGGCTGCGATCACGGCAGCCGGCTTCATGTTTGGAATGATGTTGAGGATGGTGCGGAAGCGGTAGGTTCCTGCAGTATGTGCTGTATAGACGCCGCGCCGTGCGCGGCGTTGCCGTTTATTTAGGCAACTTTGTGAAGGAGAGGACCAAATGATCAAACGTATTGGTTACATCGGTCTCGGACTCATGGGAAAGCCCATTGCTTCAAACTTATTGAAGGCCGGATTTGAGTTGACGGTGCACAATCGCTCGCATGGCTCGGTCCAGGAGCTGGTTTCCTTAGGCGCCTCCGAGGCAGGATCTGCGGCTCAGGTGGCAGAGGCCAGCCAGATGGTAATTACCAATCTGCCAGATTCACCGGATGTAGAGCAAGTGGTGCTGGGTCACGAGGGTGTCTTGGCGGGGGCTGCGGATGGGATGATTTTCGCAGACAATAGCACGATCAAGCCCGAAACGGCACGCGGCATCTCGCATGCATTGGCCGAGAAAGGGGTATTGGCGCTGGACGCTCCAGTTTCTGGAGGAGATGTGGGCGCAAAGGCCGGTACCTTAGCGATCATGGTTGGCGGACCGAAAGAAGCCTTTGATCGGGCACTTCCGGTATTCAAGGCCATGGGTCAGGCGATCACGTATGTTGGGGAAAGTGGTGCAGGGCAAGTGGCCAAAGCCTGCAATCAAATCATGGTGACGGCACAGATGGTTGCGATGGGCGAACTACTGTTACTTGCTCAGAGAGCCGGCGTGTCGCCCGCGAAGGTGGTCGAGGCCATTCGAGGAGGGGCGGCGCAGTGTTGGGCTCTGGATATGAAACCGCAGCGCCTGTTCGCTGGCGAACGAGGACCGGGGTTCAAGGCTTATATGATGCATAAGGACCTTGGCATCGTTTTGGATACCGCTCGGTCATACGGCATGCCGCTGCCGGCCACCGCCAACCACATGCAACTGTATGAGTCGATGCTTCAAATTGGCATGCGCGATCTCGATAATTCTGCTGTGGTTGGAGTGCTGGAAACGCTTGTTGGGGAGGAATTGAAGGTGGAGGCGGATTGATGCGAGCCGAATAGCGCCCAGATGTTGTTGCCGATTCATTATTGGCGGCTTGGGCGGGGCAGCTTGTGATTATTCGATCACGACCGCGATCACCTGGCCCGGCCCATGAACCCCGATGGTGAGATTCATTTCAATGTCCGCTGTGCGGGATGGACCGCTGATAAATACTACATTTGAGCTGTGAGCCACGAAATGCGAACCCCCAGCCTCGAGCCAGGCCTCCATATTCGAATAAATGTCCTTGGCTCGCACGATGACCAGATGCACTGCAGGAAGCAACGAAGGCAGCATCGATCGTCGGCTGGCAGTTGAGAGCACGACCGTTCCAGTATCGGCAAATGCTGCGAGCGAGCCCGTGATGCCTACCTCTGCCTGATCGTATTCGAACAGAACTCCGCTTCGGCTGCCATCCGCCGGCAGCTCTGGCAGGATTACCTGAAATTCTTCTTCAAGCCGTTGCAATACTGTAAAGAGAATTGGTTCTACCTGGCCCCAGGTCAGTACCCGCGACGCCCCGAGAACATAAAGCTCTCCCACAATGCGATCAACGGCGTCGCTTTCTGAGCAGCGAATTACCTCGCCTCCCAACTCTTTCAATTCAGTTTCGAAATCGTCCACTTTCGAATCGTCCAGATCCCGCTCGGGCAGGCGTTCTGTTTGAACTGGAGGTTCGATCTCCGGGTTGCGTGGCTGCACCTCGAGGCGCAGCTTGCCGAGTCGAGAGCGTAATGGACGAGCGGCAAATCCCGGAAAATCGCGAAAGGAGGTCCATTCTGCCAGAGGCCCGGGGAGGGATGTGATCCATTCTGCCTCCGTGGGCAAGTATCGGGTGGCAAGGCCTGCCAGACGCTGTGCCAGGCGAAATCGAGTAGGAGAACGGGCGATCCAGGCGTACGCTTTTAGACCCCGTGAAACCGGTAGGCTATTGGAAGGCGCTTGGGAACGAACCCTTAAGAGCATGCCGGGAATATCAATGCCCACCGGGCATGCATCCACACAGGCGCCGCACAGCGTGGAGGCTTTTGCAAGGTGGCCAAATTCGGACATTCCGAAGAGTGCGGGTGAGACCACAGAGCCGATCGGCCCCGAATAGACGCTGCCGTAAGCGTGGCCTCCGGCTTCCCGGAAAACGGGGCAAGCGTTGAGGCAAGCGCCGCAGCGAATGCAGTCTAAGGATTCGGCTAGCGGCGTACCGAGCAGCGCGCCCCGTCCGTTGTCCACGAGAATTACATGCCGCTCCTCGGCGCCCTCGGGGTCTGACTTGCGGCGCGGGGCAGTGATAAGGGAAACGTAATTAGTGAGCTTCTGGCCGGTCGCCGATCGAGGCAATAGGCGAAGCATTACCGCCAGGTCGTCCATGCTCGGAACAAGTCGCTCGATTCCCATAACGGCGATATGCACCGGAGGCAGGGAGGTGACCATTCGGCCGTTGCCCTCGTTCGTAATGATGCAGAGCGTGCCGCTTTCGGCAACCCCAAAGTTCACTCCGGTAAGGCCAATTGGAGCGGAAAAGAATACTTCACGAAGGCTTCTACGAGCAATGCGGTTGATTTCGTCAACGTCTGGCAGCACCGGCTCGCCGAGTTGTTCGGCTAAGGTCTCGGCAACCTGTTCCGTTGTTAGATGGAGCGCGGGAGTCAAGATATGCGCAGGCGGCTCGCCTCGAAGCTGAACGATGTACTCACCCAGATCTGTCTCTACCGCTCGAATACCAGCGGCTGCGAGGGACTCATTGAGACCGATTTCCTCGGTCACCATGGATTTGGATTTCGCCACGAGTTCTGCACCATGCTGCTCGGCAATCTCAACCACGATTCGACCGGCCTCTTCCCCATCCGCGGCGCGATGAACATGAATTCCATTCTCGGTCAGACGCGCGGCGAAAGTCTCCAGGTGGGTCGCCAAATTGGAGACTGTCTCGCGGCGAATCGACTTTGCCCGGTCGCGAAGTTCGGCCGCATCGGTCAACTGGTGAAAGGCACTCTCCCGAAGCTGCTGGCGCGTATCCGCGTTTCTATCGAGCAGATCCTGAAGTTGCGGATCGTCGATTGCCTTGCGTGCTTCGATGAGCAGCGGTGAAGTCATCCGGCTCCGATCATCGTAGGCCGGGCTCGCGACCGGCGAGGGTTTGCGAGAGATGTGAGCATCGGACGTCGGATCCGGCGCGCCGAAGACCGCCTTCTATCTGCATCAAGCAGCTGGCATCGCAGCCAACGACGGTCTCCGCTCCCGTATCCTCGATTTGACGGATCATTCGCGTGAGCATTTCCTTCGAAATCAGGGCGTGATCTACTGAAAAGATTCCGCCGAAGCCGCAGCATTCCGGTTCCAATCGCTCGACCGAGCTGCCGGGAATCGCCTGGAGCAATTCAATGGGCTGCCGATTAATTCCCAGCCCCCGTAGTAGGTGGCAGGCCGGTTGATATGCGATGACCTGTGGGGTGGGAGCCTCCAGGTCGGCGATCATCAGCTGATCGATTAGAAACTCACTCATCTCGAAGGTCCGCTCTGCGAACGCGCGCGCGCGCCGCAGCAGCTTGGGATCGTCAGCGAAAAGTTCAGGGTACCGATGCCGAATCATCTCGGTGCAGGATCCGGAAGGAACGACAACCGGGATCTCCTCCGAGAATGCTTCCATTGTGTGCAGCGCTAAGTCGCGGGCCTCGGCCGGGTATCCGGCATTGAGAAGCGGCTGACCGCAGCAGGTTTGGCTGGGTGGAAACGATGGACGCGCACCGGCCTTCGCCAATACTTCCACCGTCGCTTCCCCGATTTCGGGGAACAGGCTGTCTACAAGACAGGTTGCGAGCAGTTGTACTTTCATATCATCCGTCTACTAGGTAGAGCTCGTCCAGCGCGAATGTTGTGGGGACCTAACGTGAAAGACCGTCGAATGCGTTCGACGGTCTCTGGTCGGGGCGGGCGGATTTGAACCGCCGACCCCCTGCACCCCATGCAGGTGCGCTACCGGGCTGCGCCACGCCCCGACGACTCGGTGAAGATTATACCGTGCGGCCGGTATTGACTATTTCCTCGGACCGTGAACGCTGGCCGAATGACGTCCTGCGTGGAAATAAACCTGGTTTCAATGTCTATGAGTCACCCGCGCCAAACTTCTCCAAAATGCGCGCGGTGTGCTTGGTGCCTTTGACGAATTTATCAATCACGATATTTTCGTTCGGGGCGTGGGCACGGGTGCCGGGATAGCCGATGCCTGCGGTCGCTACGGGCAAGCCAAGATCGAGAATGAAGGTATGGTTGGGGCCGGAGCCGCCGATTAAGGGCTCAATGATCTGAGGCACTCCGTAAGCGCCTTCGGCAGCAGCGACCACTAATTGAATGAAGGGGTCGTCGGGGTCAGTCCGTCCCGGCGGGCCGCCGCCCAGCCACTCGATTTTGATGTCTGTGAAGCCGCCCTGATCGAGATGCTTGCGCAATTGCTCAAGCACTTCGTCAGGCCGTTGATCCGGGACCAGACGGAAATCGACTTTGGCGCTGGCGCGCGCAGGCAATACGGTTTTGCTTCCCTCCCCTTGATAACCAGACGTCAGGCCGCAAACGGTACAGGTGGGTACAAACACCATTTCTTTTCGAAGCTCCAGGCCACCTCTCACGTTCTTCAGGTAGCCGTCGATCCCGTAGTGCTCATGATAGTAGGCAGTGGGGTCGGGGAGCGCGGCAAGTAGTTCAAGATCCCGGTCGGAAGGAGGGATTACCCGGTCGTAGAAACCGGGGAGACGGATGAGTTCGTCGGTTCCCTTCAGGGACCGCAATGCCCAGATAAGTCGCCAGGCCGCATTCTGAAAAATGGATCCCGTTTCGCCTGAGTGTGAATCGCGCGAAGCGGTTTCGACGCTCAGCTCGACGTAGCATATTCCACGCATGCCTGCATACTGAACCGGCACACCCTCCACATTTTCGGCGCCGAATTCCCAGAGGCAGGCATCGGCCGCTAATAAATCCTTGTGCTCCTGGATGAAGGCCGGTAAGTGGACGCTGCCGGTTTCCTCCTCGCCCTCGATAATGAACTTCACATTGCAGGGAAGTTGGCCTTCGACCTCGATCAATGCATCGATGGCCGCAAGGCGGCATTCGATATGCCCTTTGTCGTCGCTCACTCCTCGAGCGAACATCTTGCCGTCCCGGATAGTGGGTTCGAAGGGGGGTGACTCCCATAGGTCCAGAGGTTCGGCAGGCTGCACATCGTAGTGGTTATAGAGCAATAAAGTTCGGTCGCTGTCGGCGGAGCGCTCGGCGTAAACCACCGGGTGTCCGTCGGTTGCAATGATTCTCGCTTCGAACCCTCTGGCTTCCAACATGTTGACCACGAGAACCGCACACTCGCGCATAGCCGTTCCCTGAGCGGACACGCTGGGAACTGCGCACAGATCACCGAGCTCCTTTAGCGACTTGTCGAGATTTCGATCAATGGCTTGGTCGATGGCGTTCCAGGACGTCATTCGCCCTCCTAGTTTGCTGATTATAGCCCCGCAGTCGAGGGGCAAGCCCCGCACATCGGATACGGATAAGACGGCGGATAATCTGAGCTTTTCGCATTATGTCAGGTTCGAATCTATAATGCGCGCATGAGGATGTACGACATTTCCGTGGGCGTTTCTCCCGAGATTCCCGTCTGGCCCGGCGACCCGCCTGTCGTACTTGAACGCCTCAAGTCAATAGAGAACGGGGACGAGGCCAACGTTTCCCATATTCAGTCCAGCGTTCACGTTGGCACCCACATCGACGCCCCCATTCATTTTGTAGAGGGTGGAGCTACCGTTGATGCTATTCCTTTGAAGTCGCTCTTGGGCAGGGCCTATGTCGTCGATCTTCGAAAGGCCGATGTGCTCGATGCCGCAACGCTTGAAGCTGCACGGATTCCGCCGCGCACACGGCGCCTACTATTCAAAACCAGAAACTCCGAGCTCTGGACCAGCGGAGAGCGCAGCTTTCAGCGGAACTTCGTCGCGGTGGATGCGAGCGGAGCGGAGTGGCTTGTCAGGAAGGGGGTCAAGCTTGTTGGTGTGGACTATCTCTCGGTAGCACCATTCAATGATGGGGTTCCGACGCACCGCATACTGCTCGAGGCTGGGGTGGTGGTCGTCGAAGGCCTCGACCTGGCTCGGGTATCGAAGGGTAGATACACGCTGTATTGTCTGCCGGTGAAATTAATGGGAAGCGATGGCGCGCCGGCCCGCGCAGTGCTGGTAGGGGTGTAAGTATCGGCTCAAACAAGGCGGAAAATGGACTTATCTAATATTCTAGGATTGATTGTCGGATTGCTCATCGGGATCGTTTTGCTCCTGGTCATATGGGCCATTGTAGTTCGGAGAAGGACAAAGGAAATTGAAGCGGGCGAGCTGCCTCCGGAGTCACTGGAGGCAGTATCGGAGGCCAAAATTGAGCCGGACGAGCAAGTGGCCTCCCTTGTAAGTGAGCAAATTGAGGAGATGGTTAAACGCCGTCTGGCGTCCTATCCGGACCTGGCCGATGTAAAACTCGACTTCGCTACCGGATCTGACGAATCGTTGGTTGTCTGGGTAAACGATCAAAGCTACTCCGATATTGATCAAATTCCCGATGAACGAATACGTTCCGCTATTTCTGAAGCAGTAGAAACCTTCAACCAGTAGCCTCTGTGCTTTCGTTGTCCGGTATCTTCCCGCCCATCCCGACCCCCTTTAGGGAGGACGAATCGCTCGATCTCGACGGTCTCCAGTCAAATTTTGTGCGCTGGAACAAGGAGCCGCTGGCTGGATATGTCGTCGCGGGCTCAAATGGCGAGGCAGTCTCCTTGAGTTTCGAGGAGCGTATCGAGCTTGTCGCCGCGGCGCGCGCCGCCATCCCTGAGGATCGGCTCCTGATCGCCGGTGCTGGCGCCGAATCCACGCGTCAGTCAATCGCCCTGGCTGAAGGCATGAAGCGCGAGGGAGCGGATGCGATCATTGTTGTGACCCCTAGCTATTACGGACCGCGCTTGGATCACTCGGCGCTAGTCGCTTACTACCTCAATGTTGCAGACGCTTCAAAATTGCCGGTCGTGTTGTACAACGTCCCGGTATACACCGGGCTGGACCTGCCCGTCTCGGTCGTACTCGAATTGGCAACGCACGAGAACATTATTGGGTTGAAGGAAAGCGGCGGAAGCATTGCCAAGATTGATACGATGGTTAACGGCACCCCCGCCGATTTTCAGGTGCTCTCCGGGTCGGCGAGTTTTTTTCTAGCGGCACTTGTGGTTGGGGCAGTCGGCGTAGTTCCAGCTTTAGGATGTTTTGCCGCCATGCAAATCAAGGCGCTCATGACGGACTACGAATCCGGGGACCTGGAGTCTGCGCGCCAGATCCAGGCGACATTGGTCGGGCCAAATGAGGCCGTGACTTCCCGGTTTGGCATCGCGGGGCTGAAGATGGCTCTGGATCTCGCCGGCTACTATGGGGGTCCGGTGCGATCCCCACTCCAAGCCTTAACCGAAGAGGAAAGTGCTTTGCTCGAAAAAGCTCTGAGTGAGGCGAATCTGTTCTAGGTAAGCTGCCATTGTCGAGGGTGCAATACCAGATTTACGATACATCAAGGCGGCAGCGGAACACTATTTGCATCAGCCCTGAAAGTTTCCACGATCCCCGTTAGAATTCGCACCAACATCCATTAAGATTTCGCCATCATTCAGGAGGATCCAAGTGAAACAGGAATTGAATCGTTTATTAAAGTGGAGGCCAGGGCGCATCATTGGCGCGGTCATAGTTGTGCTCATCGCTGCCGCATTTGTCGCAGGACCCGCGGCCGGACAGGGCCTGTCGATTGCCAGTACGGTTCGAGCAGATGAGGTGATCGATAATGACCTCCTGCTGACCGGATTCGAAGGGGTCATCGACGGGACCGTGATCGGAAATGTGTTTGCGACAGGGAAAGAGGTGACCGTCAATGGTGATATCGAGGGGAGCCTGTTTGTCGTAGGCGACAAGCTAACTGTGAACGGCCACGTGGCAGGCGGCACCTATGCCATAGGGGTGTCGCTTGAGCAGGGGTCATCTTCCGTTATTGATCTCAACCTGTACTTTCTCGGGATCAATCTCCGTACAGAAAGCGGGGCGGTAATTGGGCGAGATCTGACCATGGTTGCACTCTCTGCAAATCTGGCGGGCGAAGTCGGCCGCGATACTCGCGCTGTGGTTGGTTTGCTGGAATTTATTCGAATTATTGGTGAAGGAATAGGTCAGGGGGTTCGCGGCAAGCCGATTGTTGGATTGGCACCAGCAGATCTCGGAGCAGCTGCCAGTGGAATCGGCACTCAGATTCTGAGTCGCGCCAGCAGAGTGCCTGGAAGCCTGCTTGCGCGGACATCTTCTCTACAGGCAGTTTCCACCGATGAGGTGGTTGAAATTGGTGTCAATTGCCTTCGCGCCTTAGGTTCCTTCCTGCTGGTTGGGCTCCTGGCGCTTTGGCTAAAACCCAAGATGTTCAATGGGGCCACTGCCGAGCTGCGTCGGCGACCGCTTGCATCGGCCGGATATGGAGCCCTGATTTTTGTCAATGGATTCCTGCTTACGCTGCTCCTTGGGGCGGTAATTGTCGGTATCGGACTGGGGCTGCGCGCGTTCACACTGACTTCACTGGCATGGGGTTTCTGGGGCGTAGCACTCTCCAGCTTGGGACTAGCCTTTTCACTATTTATCGTGTCGCTGGTTTGGCTCAGCAAGGCCATCGTGGCGGCCGTGATCGGCATCCTTATTCTGGAGCGCCTCTATCCACGTGCGCTTGACTACCGTGCTTCGGCAATGACGCTGGGGCTTTTGATTTACCTTTTAATATGCCCAATCCCGGTGGTTGGTTGGGTAATCGCCCTGATCGTTTCGGTGCTTGGCCTCGGTGGGATGTTCCTGTCGATCCGTCAGATCAAACGAGACAAGAAGCCTGCGGCGAAGAAGAAAAAGTAGCTACAGCTGCCCGCTGCGACCCCAATTTGCCAGCAGGGCTTGATATTCCGGATCCTCATAGCGGTCGAGAGTGAACCAACGCGCGTAGTCCGGCGGGTCATCGCCTCTAATCTGAGCGGCGAGCAGCTCCCCAGCCGCGCATGCGGCCATCAGCCCGTATCCCGATAAGGCGCCAATTACCCAGGCGCCTTCCGCTCCCATGGGTCCGATCAGCGGGCGATTCTCTTTCGTCTTCAGATAATATCCCCCATCGACGATCGGCCTGGGTGGGTGATCGAAGTACGCTCCCATAGCAGGCAAGAACGTAGCCACGCCACGCATTGCTATCTCAGGATAGTTCGGGTCAAATGTAAGTGGAAAGGTTGGCGGGACGGGCTGCATGTCATAGGTCCAGATCAGCAGAATGATCGGACTATCGGCTGGCCCCTCCGGACGCCCATGAGCACCCTGGGGAAATTCTTCCAGAAGGAATTGCGAGGATTTGTCTTCTAGCAGTGCCTCCCGCTCTTCCTCTCGCCACGGAAGGTACTGGGGATCGGTCCAAATGAGCATAGGCGCCTCACGAGGGAAGGCGCCCAATCGATCCTGAATGGCCACCTTCGCATGCAGCTCGGCGAATACTGGCAGCTCCGCACCTACAAACTTCCCGACCTGCTCGAGAAATGGCCCGGCGGCGTTTACGAAATTCCGGGTCGCGATCTTTTGCAGGCCATTCGGGGTGTCGACGCGCACCGCTTCCACTCGGCCACTCTCGACATCAACGCCGGTCACGCGGCCCTCAAGCAGCTGAACGCCACTGAAGCGAGCCTGCTCCAACAGAAGACGGCCTAATTGCTGGCCGTCAAACCAGCCGGCTCGACGGGCATGAATCAGGCCCAGAGTTTCCTCCACGAGGTAAGGAAAATGCTCGTCAATGAGTGCGCGATCTAGAATGAGGTCGGACCCGGTCGGCTGATCTTTGTATCCAGATGCAGGAGCAGGCTGGTAAGGCGGTGCAGACCCGGAGCCATCATGAATTCGGAGTGGGCCTGCTCCCAGTGATGCTGCCTCCTCGCCCTGGGCTTTGAAATCCTCGATCCGATCCGCGTTTGCGGTGGCGAATACGTAACCTCGTCGGTTGAGGTTGAACGGGTTGCCATGAGTCTCTGATAACTCTTCCAAAAGGTCGATGCTGCGGTTCATCAACGAGACCATCCCGTCGCCAGGGCCAGGCCACCAATTCCGATAGCATTCTGTGGATTTGTCGCTGGTGAGCGAGAGTGGAGGTCGCTCATCAACGATGAGCACCTCGTCCAGGCCATGGACCACGGCCAGATGATATGCAGCGGATACCCCAGCGATTCCTGCGCCGCAAATTACGACTTGCTTAGATTGTGTATTCATAGAATATCGTCGGGCCCCGCAAGCTAGCCGGGCGAATCGGCTTGCCCCAAATCTGAAAGGATGACCGACAGCTTCTGAGACACGTCTTTATTTGCCCAAAGCATATCGCTCCTTAGCCGATCTGCGATTGTCCCCAGTGCCTCGTGCGTGGTTGGATGACAGAATTCTGCATCAAGCTCAGCAAGCGGGACAGCCAAGTGCGAGCGGGTCAGGATATCTGGATCTGGCAAAGGAAACTTTGGGTCCACGCGATCTCCGAACAGTACGAGATCCAGGTCAATCGTCCGCGAAGCGTACTTATCCTCGGTCCGTTCCCGTCCCAGGGAGTTCTCGATTTCCCGAAGCATCGTGCGCAATGTTTCTGGCTCCTCGTTTACGGAAAGCAGCACGGCGGCGTTGATGAAATCCGATTGCTCACGACCCCCGATGGGCTTGCTTTGATAAGCGACCGAGACCGATTCCATGCGCCCAACCGAATACAGATGCCTGGTTGCCTCCAGCAAGTGATATTCAGGCTCGATGTTGGATCCCAGCGCGATAAATGCCAGCTCAGTCGGCCGTTCGCTCAATCTCCACTCCAACGGAACGCGCGAATCGAAGCGCGCCGGGCTTTTCCACTCGTACGCGCGCTCTGGCGACGCCGCCTTGAGCAAGACAAATCCCCGCGATATCTGCGGCCAGAGCTTCAACCGTAAACCGCTGGCTGGTCTCCACATGGCTGATGATCTGCTTGGTAAGGGTTCGATAGTTAAGGGTGTCGTCTATCGAGTCGGTTTTTCCTGCCTGCGAAAGGTCCGCGGTAAGGGTGATATTGATTAGAATGTCTTGCTCGGCCTCACGTTCCCAGTCGTTGACGCCGATGATGCCGCGCAGCAGCAGGTCTTTAATTTCAATCCGGTCTTCAGGCATGAAATGGGCCTCGATTCATCTCGATAGTGGGCTCTAACTCAAAAAAGGCAATTGAAGACGGTCGGAGCATCGTCAACTAAGATGCCTTCCACCGTCGACGTGCAGAATTTCCCCCGTCACATATTCTGGCCCAACCAGCAGAAATAATAGCGCGTCGATGGCTTCCTCAATTGTGCCCCATCGTCCTAATGGAACCCCCTCGAGCGGGTCATCGGTGCCGCCGTCGGAGGGCGGAAGGATCGCACCTAGCGCCAGACCGTTGACCCGAATCCCTGGAGCGAAGGATACGGCTAAGCCCCGCGTGAGCGCCGCCAGCGCAGCCTTGCTTATCGTATAGGGAAAATGATCGGCGCCTGGGCGCATGGCTCTCCAATCCAGTAGGTTTACGATTGAGCCCTGCTTACCCTCCCGAGAGCGCACGAACTGTTGTGCGATCAGAAATGGCGCGGTGAGGTTCACATTCAGGTGCATTTGCCACTCCTCAATGCTGGCATCCATCACATCGATTGGCCCAAATATTGCGGCGTTATTCACGAGCAGATCAATCTCGCCGATGGCCTGCTCAGAGCGTTGTACCAGTTCCGCAGCTTCCTTCGGATTAGCCAGATCGGCTTGAACCGCGGCCGATCGCACGCCGCGCGCAAGCAATCCGTTCACCACTTCTTCCGCCTCTTCCGCGGAACGGCCATAGTGAACAACGACATTGGCACCGCTATCGGCGAGGGCCTCGGCAAACGCCCTGCCGAGCCTCCGGCCGGCGCCCGTAACGATGGCCGAACGACCGGACGCGTCGATTTTTGCGGGCATGCCATTATTTTACTTCGACGTGTGCACCTGCTCAGCAGTCATTAGGGCAAGCTCTTTATAGAGGGGCGAAATGGTGTACCCATTATGGTAAGCTCCGACCTCATGGTGTTGTCTAACTCAATTGGAGGAATTTATGACTGACACCCACGATCACTTGGATAGTGTTGAGCACAAAATGGAGATTGAAGCAGCGGCCGAATTGTTCGGTGGAGTTGGCGTTGCGCGCCCCGAGATTGAGAGCGCGATTCGTGATCTGCTTAGCGCGGTTGGCGAAGATCCAGAACGGGACGGCCTGAACCGCACCCCTGAGCGGGTAGCACGAATGTATGATGAACTGCTCGCCGGCTACCGCGTCGATCCCGAAAAGATGATCAACGATG
>SMUX01081900.1_pt1 | contig 14268 bp, 10 predicted proteins | sample 2456431 | NCBI WGS metagenome assembly SMUX01 (sample SAMN11095930, study PRJNA526329) | marine sediment metagenome | biome: Marine sediment; feature: Surficial sediment; material: Deep marine sediment; isolation source: Hadal surficial sediment | place: Pacific Ocean | collected 2014-11 | depth... | reverse complement strand
TTTCTCTCGGGTCATGGAACTACTGGAGTCTGGCCACTTCAGCCAGTTCGAGCCGGGCCTTTTCTCACCCATTACCGCTGCGATCCGTAACAGCAATGACCCGTGGCTCGTGGGCGCCGATTTCCGTTCCTATGTGGATGCCCAGCAGCTCGCCTCTGAAGCTTATAAGGATCAACAGAGATGGCAGCGCATGAGCATCTATAACACGGCCTATAGCGGTAAATTCTCTACCGACAGAACGATGCAGGATTATAACCGTGATATCTGGAAGCTGGAGCCTGTTGATGCAGGTTAAACGTCCCTCCACCGTCTCCTGCGCTCGCACCAAATCACGCGCAGGGTCATCACCGCAAGCAACAGGGCCAGCCCGTCTGCCCGGATTACTTCCGTTATTTGCGAAGATGTTGCTGGTGTAGCGCGACGAGCAGGTCACAGTTGAGGTAACCATATCCTTTTGCATCGCCAGCAAGTACGGTGAAATTTTCATCAGGTTCGCCCATCTGATCCAGCACGATGGACGCACCGCTGAAGTCATGATCGACAGTGTAGTCGTTGACTGTAACAATGGTTGCCAAATTTGTACCGAGTGACGATTGAATTCCACTCGCAGAGTCTTCGAATGCCAGGCACGAGTTTTCGTCCAATTGCATTTGTTGCAGCGCGTACTGATAAATATCCGGCGCCGGTTTTTTTTGCAGGCACTATGTCGCCAACGGCTATCACTTCAAACCAGTCGATTGATTCTGTACCCAGCGTGTGTTGCAGTAAACCGGTTACATTTTCTGCCGTAGTGGTGGAGGCGATGGCTAAACGATATCCACGCTCACGGGCTTCGTTTAGTAGCCGTTCGACACCGGGTCTTAACGGGATAGCGCCGGTAGCCAGTAGATCGGTGTAATGCTTTGTCTTGGCATGTGTATTTCCGGAATTAGTTCATCCATGCACTGTTTGGATTTGTCGGATATTTGCTGCGCTGCTGGATATTTCGCATAAAAATATTTCATCCGTTCCTTACCGCCAGTGACAGCGAGCAGTTCGCCGTAGGTACCTACGCTCCAGTCCCAGTTTATGCCGAACTCATCGAAGGCAGCATTGAAGGCAACGCGGTGTCCATCGCGTTCGGTATCGGCAAGCGTGCCATCCACGTCAAAGATGAGTGCCTGTAGTGTTGGGTTATCCGTGTTCATGGCAAAACATTTTAGCAAATGGGGTGATCGTTAAATACGCTAAATATACCACCGCGTGAATTGCAACGCTTAGCATCGTGTCAGGTGGTGGTGAAAATGGTGTAGCAAAGTTCAGGCTGAATTCCATTTTAGGTGAGGTGTGTCACATGGGCGAGGAGGTAACCTTAACAAGGTCGTTTGCGACGGCCGGGGTCCAGGCAATCAAGGACTCATAAAGGCGTTCGTAAGCTTGTGCCGATGAATTCCATGACGAGTCACGTTTCAGTGCGTTTGAGCGGATGCGCGACCAAATGCGTGGTGTGCGATAGAGCGAAACCGCCTGTTTGATTGCAATATCAAAAGCCCTGGATGTCGCCATCGAAAAATGGATGCCGGTCGCTTTTGATTTAATAGCGTTATAGTCAGTCACCGTGTCCCGTAGACCTCCCGTTGCGCGCACGACAGGTACGCTACCGTAACGCATTGCTATCATCTGCCCGAGCCCGCATGGCTCGAAGCGTGAAGGCATCAGGAACATGTCTCCGCCTGCATAGATCTGTCGGGCCAGTGATTCATTAAAACCGCGGAAGAAATAGAACTGTTGGGGATACTTCCTGGACAATTTCTGCAGCAGCCGTTCATTTTTCCGGTCTCCTGACCCCAGGATTGCCAGTTGGTAACCACGCTTCATCCAGGGTCCTATATTGGCGATTATCAAATCGATACCCTTTTGCTCTGCCAGTCTCGAGATGAGCGTTAGCAACGGGGTTTCTGCAGAAACTTTGAACCCGCAATGTATCTGTAATGCCTTCTTGCACTTATTTTTCCCGGCGATTTCCCCGGGGCCAAAGTTGGCTGCAATAGCCTGGTCGCTGAGAGGATTCCACTCGTCAATGTTCAGGCCGTTTACGATGCCGGATAGCTTTGACGCGTGATCGTGCAGAAAACCTTCCAGTTGACATCCATACTCGCGAGTTAGTATTTCTCCAGCATAGGAAGGGCTGACCGTGGTGATGGAATCCGAAGATTCGATGGCCGCCTTCATACAGTTAATCTGGCCGTGAAACTCAAAACCCCCAGGATGGAAATGATGCGATGGAATTCCGAGTCTGTGTATCCATTCTGCCGGAAAACTACCCTGATAAGCCAGGTTATGGATGGTATAGACAGTTTTGGTATCAGCGATTTTTGCAAGATTCTGGTACTGGGTTTTGAGCAGCAGGGGAACCATGCCGGTCTGCCAGTCATGGCAGTGGATGATGTCGACCCTGTTGCTGAGCCTGGCGGCGGATTCGAGGGCTACACGGTCAAACAGCAGGTAACGAAGCAGGTTGTCTTCATAGGCTCCACCTGGTGGACCATAGAGCTCATCGCGGGCATAGAGGTGATCCTGCTCGACAAGTATAAAGTCTAATCCATCCACCTTTGCGCTGTGCAGCGGGCAGAGGTGTTGAATGCCATCAGCCCAGGTCTCAATCTCTTCCTTCAAGGGCCTGGTTTTGATTCCGGCACTGGCCAGGTGTTTGCGATAGAAGGGGAGAATGACGGTTACCTGGTGTTCCAGTTTTTTCAGGGCGAGCGGCAGTGAGCCCACCACATCAGCCAGACCGCCTGTTTTTGCCAGCGGAGCTGCCTCCGATGCAATGAAAACAATATTGAGCCCGGCCATTTATTATCTCCCGATAGATATCTCTATAGTAACCACGTAACAAGAGCTTGTCAGGCTCGTAAGAATTGAACTAGGATAAGCATGGGTCAAACTCTGCCCGTTGTATTTTTTAATTTTTACCCTTTCTATTGGAGACCCATGTCCGCATTGACACAATTGTCGGCCTGGAAAGCATTAACAGAGCACTACCAGGAGATTTCAGACATTCACATGCGGGATATGTTTCAGCAGGATCCCGAGCGCTTTAACAGATTCTCTCTCCGGTTCAAAGATATTCTGCTCGATTATTCCAAAAACAGGATTGATCAGGAGACCATGCGACTTCTTTTTGAGCTCGCGCAGGAAGTGGGCCTGAAAGTGGCGATTGAGCGCATGTTTGCAGGTGAGAAGATTAACAATACAGAGGGTCGTGCGGTGTTACACGTGGCGCTGCGCAATCGTTCCAACCGCCCGATCCTGGCGGATGGCGTCGACGTGATGCCGGGAGTCAATGATGTGTTGTCCCGGATGCGGGAGTTTACCGAAAAAGTACGTAGCGGACAGTGGCTCGGATCCACGGGCAGGCAGATTACGGACATTGTAAATATCGGTATCGGCGGCTCGGATCTCGGGCCTGTGATGGTTTGTGAGGCATTAAAACCTTTCGCCCAGGAAGGCTTGAATGTTCACTTCGTCTCCAACGTGGACGGCACCCAGATTGTTGAGACGCTGAAACGACTGTCTCGTGAAACAACCCTGTTCGTTATTGCCTCGAAAACATTCACCACGCAGGAAACCATCACCAATGCCAGGACATCGCGTGACTGGTTCTTGACCCGAGGCGGTACCAAGGCGGCAGTAGCGAAACATTTTGTCGCGGTTTCCACCAATACCAGGGCCGTGGTAAACTTTGGCATTGATACCGATCACATGTTTGAGTTCTGGGATTGGGTGGGCGGTCGCTATTCACTGTGGGGTGCGGTCGGTCTCTCCATTGCACTCTATATCGGTATGGACAATTTCGAGAAGCTGCTTTCTGGCGCCCACGATATGGATGAGCACTTCCGCACTACCCCGTTTGCAGAGAATGTACCGGTGATTCTGGCACTACTGGGTGTCTGGTATAACAACTTCTTCGACGCTGATTCCCATGCAATTTTACCTTATGATCAGTATATGCACCGTTTCCCGGCCTATTTCCAGCAGGGAGATATGGAGAGTAACGGTAAACGGGTGACCCGGGACGGTGAGGCCGTGGACTATTCGACCGGGCCGATTATCTGGGGCAAAGCAGGCACCAACGGCCAGCATGCGTTTTATCAATTGATTCACCAGGGCACGAAACTGATACCGACCGATTTCTTAGCGGCTGTCGATACCAATAACCCGATCGGACAGCACCATACCATGTTGTTGTCTAACTTTTTTGCCCAGTCCGAGGCACTGATGCTCGGCAAGAGCAAAGACGAAGTACGTGCTGAGCTGGAGGCCGAAGGGCTAATTGGTGATGCATTGGAAGCACTGCTGCCGCACCAGGTATTTCCGGGTAACCGGCCATCCAATTCAATTCTATTTCAAAAACTGTTGCCTGAAACATTGGGTGCACTGATAGCCATGTATGAACATAAGATATACGTGCAGAGCGTGGTCTGGAATCTCAATGCTTTTGACCAGTGGGGCGTGGAACTAGGCAAACAGCTGGCGCGTAAAATCCTGCCTGAACTGATACTCGATGACGAAATCACCAGCCACGACAGCTCAACCAACGGACTGATTAACGAATATAAACTCAGAAGAATGGATTAACAGTCAGCGCCCATAAAGACAGTTTAGTTCCCGAAACTTATCCTTTACTTCTATAAGTGAATCAAGGCTTTCAAGCCGCCAGCACCAGTTTCCTTCAAGGGTTCCAGGAATGTTGAACCGGGCTTCAGTCGGAAGTGCCAGTAGATCCTGGACAGGTATTATGGCCAGTTTAGCATCCGAGTCCAGGGCGGAGCAAATTATCGCCAGGGGCATCTGGTTGTCACAGTCTACACCGAGATAACTGGCTAGTTGGCTAATCTCATGTTCCGTGGCGGCGTGGTACCAACCCAGTGATGTATCGTTGTCATGGGTGCCTGTATAGACGACAGATTCGATCTCATGATGATGCGGGAGATGAGGGTTGGATGCGTCGTCGCCAAAGGCGAACTGAAGGACTTTTATGCCGGGCAGGCCGAACTCCTGGCGCAATGCAATCACCTCGGGGGTTATCGGGCCCAGGTCTTCGGCAATCAGGGGCAGTTGTCCGAGCTCTTGTTTCAGTGCTCCCAACAGCTCTGCGCCGGGTGCGGACTGCCATTCACCGATTCGTCCATCCTGCCTGTCTCCCGGTATAGCCCAATAGGATTCCAGCCCACAAAAGTGATCAATGCGAACCAGGTGCATACGGCTTAGCTGTCTGCGAATACGTTTAACCCACCACTCAAAACGGTCTGATTTCATTGCATCCCAGTGGTAGAGCGGGCTGCCCCAGCGCTGACCATTTTCAGAGTAGTAATCGGGGGGTACGCCGGCAACATGATCGCAAAGACCTTCCTTGTTTACGGTGAACAACCCTCTATGCGTCCAAACATCTGCGGAATCGTGGTCGACATAGATCGGAATATCACCAAACAGCAACACACCCCGCGCTTCAGCATATTGTTTGAGTTGCTGCCACTGGCAGGCAAACAGGAACTGTTCAAACTGAATCTGGCGTACATGGGTTGAGTGAGCTGTCCTGGCCGTATCGAGTGCGTGGGCAGACCTGTCGCGCAAAGACTCCGGCCATTGCCACCACGGGAGATCATTACTACCGTTTTTCAGTGCCGCAAAGAGCGCATAGTCATCCAGCCAGTCAGAATTTTGGGTTAGAAATGCTTCAACCTCCCGGCCCAGCGCGGTATCTTCTGCAACATTGGACCAGAACCCATTTGCGGCCTCGGACCGGGCTGCCACCATCGAAAGCTCGCCTTCGATGGTGGCCTGACATGATGCTTCGCCAAGCCAGCCACGGGTTACGCAGTCGCGCAGGTCCAGAAACTCGGGGTTACCAGCCGCAGAGGAGAGTGATTGATACGGCGAGCCATGGCCGTGTGTAGGCCCAAGGGGCAGAAACTGCCAGACCGAGAATCCTGCATCTGCTATGGTATCTATGAAAACGCGGGCTTCTTTACCCAAAACACCGCCTGGGAAAGGGCCTGGAAGAGAGCTGATATGCAATAAAACACCAGAGCGTCGACGATCAATCCACTGATTCATTTTGTATCATCGGCATCAGGTCAAGACATGAATAGCGAGGGCGTTTCGAATAAATTCACGTCTCCTGATGCCCTCTGCGCATGGTTCCACCGCCCTCGGAATCTCCGCCACCGGTGGAAATATTGTGATCCAGTGACGGGGGCGCGGGCAGGCCGAGCAGCAGGTAGAGTTTCTTCAGGTGTTGACGGTAGAGTCGATCGAAATCCCCGACCGCCATTCCCGGATTATAATCACCGAACCACCAGCACCAGTCCGAGCCTTCACAGATACGAAGTTGTTCACTGGCTGCCTCCTGTTGTGGATCAGAGAGACTGCTAACAACGCTATCGTAGGCACGCTTCGCTTCGATCAACAGTTCCCAGCCACGGGTTTTGGCTTTATCACCAATCCAGGTTGACAGATTACCGTATACCCAGGACCCGGCAGTGAGTTTCTTCAAGGATTCTGTCGCTGGCGATTCCCGCAGATAAGCGCTGAAAGTAGTCAGTTTATAATCCTCGTGTTCTGCGATCGATTGATAGAGATTGGTCAGGAAGGGCATCGCATTTTCATGGTAATGTTCCCAGGCATTTTCACCATCCATGATGATCGACACCACGGGATTTGTCATGTCCCGGGTACGATCACGAATGCCTGCCAACTCCTGCATGAAGTTGTTTACTGCATCATTGCTATCCCATCGTGAGTATTCGAATCCAATCAGGTCAGAGAGGCGATCGTCGCGGAAGAAGCAGGTGATCTGCTCTTCGCTTTCACCCACAAGCCAGGGATGATAAACCTCGTGCTGCTGACTTTCTCTCGAGTTGTATCCAAGCGATTGATTCAGTACACCTTCACCCGTTGCAGACCACATGAAGCCGGCCTCTCCAAACAGAGCGAGCGTATCTTCAGATACCGCCCCTTCAGCAGGCCAGCAACCTGCTGCTGGTTGTCCAAACATGCTTTCATGGTATTTTATAGCCAGTTGGATATGTTCTCGCGCGCGCTCCTTTCCCCCGGGGTATGGCTGTTCGGGGATCAGCGCATCAGGCACGGTTTCCCGTGCCGTGTTGAAATCAAGCAGCAGGGGAATAATCGGATGTGCATAAGGGGTGGTAGAAATTTCTATCTTGCCTTCAGCCTGAAGTTTGCGATGTTTATCGGGAATTTCACTGAGCAGGGATGCAATCAGCGTCATTAGATCGCGGCGATCCTGGTAGCTAAAGTTGCGTCCTTTCTCGATCAGCCTGCGGGCAACAAAGTTGGTCTCGCGAACGGATTCTCCTAACCAGGCGAGATGATACCAGGTGACCAGATCGGTATAGAAATGCCTGCCAAGGTAGGTCGTGGCATCATAAGTTTTTGTATGCTCCGCGAGATTCCAGAGTCGGCTGAACGCTTGATAGCGATGCAGATTCCTCTCGTGATTGAGGCGAAAGCAGGTTTCCAGCAGGTAGATACACTGTTTATCGGAATAACGACCGGTTTCATGCGCCAGTGCGGTAAGCAATGGGTCGGGAAGCTCTCCCTGAGCGCCGTTTAGCCAGTCACGTAACTGGAGAGCATAGTCTTCAATCTGTGCAGTCAGGGATGGTACGTAGTTGACAACGGCGCGGGCACCGGGGATCTGCTCAAGGATGACAGCCATATCGGTATAATCCTTCATCGCATGCAGATAGACCCATGGCATATGATAGCGGCCACTCTCTGCCTCGCGGTAGAAGGGTTGATGCATATGCCAGTAGAATATGACTGATAGCGGTGTACTCATGATCTTCTTTTTTGAATCAAATTATTCGGAAAAACAGTAAATTTATACGGTATGAAGTTCCTGGCCCAGCATTTCAGGTGTCACAAGGACAACACCATCTTGACTGACATGAAATCGGCTAGCGTCTTCTTCAGGGTTTTCACCGATCACTGTTCCCTCTGAAATGATACTGCCTTTATCAATTACGCACTTTGACAACTTGCAGTTTCGCTCGATGACCACATCGGGTAGCACAACACTATCTTCTACAGATGAGTAAGAATGTACTCGAACATTAGAGAAGAGCACTGATTTACGAATGATGGAGCCGGAGATCAGACACCCCCCCGAGATCAGTGAATCCACTGCATAACCGCGACGATCATCAAAATCAAAGACAAATTTGGCGGGTGCCAGTTGCTCCTGGTTAGTCCAGATAGGCCAGTTAGCATCGTACATGTTTAGTTCGGGGTTGAGAGTTGCCAGATTAATATTGGCTTCCCAGTAGGCATCGACTGTACCGACATCACGCCAGTAACCTGGCGCACCGGTATTGGCATTCACGAATGGAAATGCAAACGCGTTGGCGTGTTGAATGGCGTGAGGAATCAGATCACGCCCAAAATCGTGGGAGGATGTTTCGTCCCTGGCATCTTCAAGCAGGCGCTTGCGCAGGTATTCAGTGGTATAGACATAGATACCCATCGAGGCGAGCGCCCTGGAAGAATCACCCGGCATAGACTTGGGATTGGCCGGTTTTTCGGTGAACTCGACGATGCGCTCTTCGTCATCGATGGCCATAACACCAAATTCACTGGCCTCTTCGAGCAATACTGGAATACAACCGACAGTAATTTCCGCATCCCTGGCCACGTGGGCAGCAATCATCTTGCCATAATCCATCTTGTAGATGTGATCGCCTGCCAGAATAATAATATATGTCGGATCGTATTCGCGGATGATGTCGAGATTCTGAAAAATAGCATCTGCCGTACCTTCATACCAGCCTTCGCCCTGGCGCTTCTGGGCTGGCAGTACTTCCAGAAACTCGCCGAACTGACCGGAGAGAAAGCTCCAGCCACGCTGTAGATGGCGTTGCAATGAGTGGGATTTGTATTGAGTGACAACGGAGATGCGGCGAATGCCGGAGTTGATACAGTTGGAAAGTGGAAAATCGATGATCCGGAACTTGCCTCCAAAGGGCACTGCCGGCTTGGCACGCCAGTCGGTCAAAGCCTTGAGTCTCGAACCTTTACCACCAGCCAGAACAAACGCAACGGTATTGGCTGTCAGGTGACTGATGTTACGTTCTATATGGTTTAGTTGCATCGATTCTTCCCCGCTTAAACTGAATCAAATGGCGGCAAGGCTACCAGATTTATCGCATAGAGGCTACGCGGGGAAACATCGGTCGGGTGATTATGAAGGCGGCGTCATGTACATGCTTTTGCTTTATACTTGCGGTCAATAAGAATTTGAATATTGACATAGAAGGGTCATGGCAGTCAGCGTTCGATCAACCACCGCGTTTGAGGGGCAGCGCCCGGGAACTTCCGGGCTGCGGAAGAAGGTGAAGGTATTCCAGCAACCACATTACCTGGAAAATTTTGTCCAGTCTGTATTTAACAGCATTGGTGATTTTTCCGGCAATGCGCTGGTTGTTGGTGGTGATGGTCGTTTCTATAATCGCGAAGCTACCCAGACCATCATAAAAATGGCGGCGGCGAATGGCTTTGGCAAAGTCCTTGTAGGCCAGGGCGGTATTCTCTCTACACCTGCAGCATCCTGCGTGATCCGCAAATATAAAGCCCATGGTGGCCTGATCCTCTCTGCCAGCCATAACCCGGCAGGCCCGGATGAAGATTTCGGTATCAAATACAATATTGGCAATGGCGGCCCGGCTCCTGAAGGGACTACCGAGGCGATTTTTGCATGCACTGAAAAGATCAGCGAATACAAAACCCTGGAAGTTGATGATATCGCACTCGACCAGATTGGAACCGTGCAACTTGGAGAGATGCAAGTTGAAGTGATTGATCCTGTTGCAGATTATGCGGCGTTAATGGAGTCGATCTTTGACTTTGATGCGATCCGTGAACTTCTGTCAGGTGATTTCCGTATTGCGTTTGACGCCATGCATGCGGTGACGGGGCCCTATGCCAGGGTAATAATTGAAACGATGCTGGGAGCGCCAGCCGGCACGGTAATAAATGGTATTGCCAGGGAGGATTTTGGAGGCGGTCATCCCGATCCGAACCTGACTTATGCCAGAGAACTGGTTGAGATGATGTTTGGCTACTCGCCTGGAAAAGAAAACCCACCCGAGTTTGGCGCCGCATCAGATGGTGATGGTGACCGTAACATGATACTGGGCAAGCGTTTTTTTGTCACCCCGAGTGATTCGCTGGCGATACTCGCGGCCAATGCCCGGCTCGTGCCGGGATATGCCGATGGTATTGCGGGCGTGGCGCGCTCGATGCCAACCAGCGCGGCTGTTGACCGTGTGGCCAGTCGACTGGGAATCGACTGTTATGAAACGCCCACGGGCTGGAAATTTTTCGGCAACCTGATGGATGCAGGCAAGGTAACGCTTTGCGGCGAGGAGTCGTTTGGCACCGGCTCGGATCACATCCGTGAAAAAGATGGCCTATGGGCAGTGCTTTTCTGGCTCAACGTACTTGCAGTACGAAAGCTGTCGGTTGAGCAGATTGTGACCGAACACTGGGCCCTGTATGGCCGTAATTACTATTCCCGTCATGATTATGAAGGGGTGGATGCAGCTCGGGCGGATGAGATGATGAATTTTCTGCGATCGTGCTTTGCGAAACTACCGGGGAATAAATTTGGGCATCGGCAGGTTAAAGCCTGTGATGATTTTGCCTATACCGACCCCGTAGATGGATCAGTCAGTAAAGGACAGGGCTTACGTATACTTTTTGAAGATGGCTCAAGAATTGTATTTCGTCTTTCCGGTACCGGTACCGAGGGCGCAACCGTGCGACTCTATTTTGAATCTTTTGAAGATGACGTGGAAAAGCAGGCAGAGGATGCCCAGGCAGCCCTTAGTGACCTCATCGAGATCAGTGCGAGCATTTCCAGGTTTGAAGAATTTACCGGGTGTAGTGAACCCACGGTTATTACCTGATGAACAGCCTTTAACTCTCAATTCATAGTCGTAAAAAAATAAAATTTTTGAAAATAATACCATCAAACGCAACCGAAGTAATCGAAGCCAGGGGGCATGATCCTTTTGCCTATCTCGGGCGTCACCAGGCTACAGGCTTAAAAGCAAGCAAGGCTGGTGTTGTTATCCGCGCGTTCAAGCCCCGCGCCGAGAAGATGTGGCTGCTTGAAACGGGCCGAAGGGCTAAACCCATGCCCCGGATCGAAGGCACAGAACTTTTTGCAGTTAGCCTCCCCAAAGGATCATTTGATACGCAATACCGATTCCGAATTGAGGATCGTGAAGGGCATGTCTGGGAGGAGGAAGATGTCTATCGTTTCCCTCCAATTTTAGGCGAACTGGATCTACACCTGATTGCTGAAGGCAATCATTTTGAAAAATACAAGATACTCGGTGCGCATATCCGCCAATTGGATGGCGTCTGGGGCGTCGGCTTTGCGGTCTGGGCGCCCGCTGCAGAGAGAGTCAGCGTTATAGGCAACTTTAACCATTGGGATGGACGTGAGCATCAGATGCGCACACGTGGGTCATCCGGTATTTGGGAACTGTTTATCCCTGCCCTGTGTGAGGGCGAGGTTTACAAACTTGAGGTCCGTGCCAGTAATGGCGATGTGTTTGATAAGGTGGATCCTTATGCTCAACAGATGGAGGTTCGCCCGAAAACTGCCTGTATCGTTCACAACCCGAATGAATATAGGTGGAATGATTCGGGCTGGATGAGCAACCGGCCCGAGCATCAGGCGCTGGACAGGCCAATGAGCATTTATGAAGTGCATCTGGGTTCCTGGCGTAAAGCTGGAGGCGATTACCTGGGCTATCGAGAGCTTGCACATCTGCTCGTGGAGTATTGTCTGTGGATGGGATATACCCATATTGAACTGATGCCGGTGACCGAGCATCCATTTGATGGCTCATGGGGCTACCAGACAATGGGCTATTTTGCACCCACCAGCCGCTTTGGCACAGCGGATGATTTCCGTTATTTTGTGGATCACTGCCATCAGCATGGCATGGGTGTGTTTCTGGACTGGGTGCCGGCCCATTTCCCCAAAGATGCACAGGGCCTGGGACGCTTTGACGGAACGCCGCTTTATGAACACGCGGACCCGCGTCTGGGTGAGCACAAGGATTGGGGGACTTATATTTTCAATTTTGGCCGTAACGAGGTGCGTAATTTCCTGATTGCATCGGCACTGTTCTGGCTGGATAAGTTTCATATTGACGGCTTGCGGGTGGATGCAGTGGCCTCCATGCTATACCTCGACTACTCACGTGAAGCGGGTGAGTGGATGCCCAATAAATATGGTGGCCGCGAAAATCTCGAAGCGGTGGAGTTCCTGAAACAGTTCAACCACCTGGTACACGAACGCCATCCCGGTGCGGTGACGATGGCCGAGGAGTCCACCTCATGGCCGATGGTTAGCCATCCGACAAACCTGGGTGGGCTTGGCTTCACGATGAAATGGAACATGGGCTGGATGAATGACAGCTTGAGCTACTTTGAGAATGAACCGATTCACCGCGGCTATCACCAGGACCAGCTGACCTTCTCCATGATGTATGCCTATACCGAGAACTTTGTACTTCCCTTTTCGCATGATGAAGTAGTTCACGGCAAGGGCTCGATGCCGGGCAAGATGCCGGGGGATGACTGGCAGCGGTTTGCCAATTTAAGAGTGTTGTATGCCTATATGTATACCCACCCTGGCAAGAAGCTTCAGTTCATGGGTACCGAGTTCGGCCAATGGCCGGAGTGGAATCATGAAGAGTCCCTTTCATGGGATCAGTCAAATTTTATGCCGCATCGGGGGTTGCAACTGATGATGCGGGACATGAATCATCTCTACCGTGAAATTCCGGCGCTGTACGAAGTTGATTTCGAGCCTCATGGTTTTGAATGGATTGATTGTAACGATACTGCGCACTCGATCATTAGTTATATCCGCAGGGATAAACATGGCGGTTTTGTGGTTGTGGTACTTAATTTGACGCCTGTGCCCAGGGAACATTATCGCCTCGGCGTGCCGCAGGCAGGTTTCTACCGGGAAGTGATGAACACCGATTCAGAGGTCTATGGTGGTGGCAACATCGGCAATGCCGGGGGGGTTAAAAGTGAAGATTTTACCTGTATGAATAAGCCAAACTCGCTCCAGTTGAACCTCCCCCCTCTCTCTTGCGTCATCTTGCGCAGGGAATAAGCATTGAAACAGGCTGTTGCCATCGGCAGGGTTGGATGTCTAAACCGCCCCGGGGGTACTGACAAGTTAACTGGAGTTCGGCGACAATTGCCGAATGAATAAATCAAATATATACAAACGATATCGATTTCCATCGGTAATCATCCAACATGCGGTATGGCTCTATTATCGATTCAATCTCAGTCATCGTGATATTGAAGATTTATTAGCCGAGCGAGGGATAAATGTCACTTACGAGGCGATCCGATTGTGGTGCAATAGATTTGGCCCGAAATATGCGACCAGGCTGAAGAGAAAACATTGAGGATATGGTGATACATTTTTCATTGATGAAGTATTTATTCGAATTGGTGGCATTCAACATTACCTCTGGCGGGCGGTTGATCAGGATGGTGAGGTTGTTGATGTGTATCTTCAGAAACGCCGAGATGGTGCAGCAGCAAAGCGTTTCTTTAAAAGGTTATTGAAGACGCATCGAGCCGAACCCAGGAAAATAGTCACAGATAAATTGAGAAGTTATGACGTCGCGCATAGAGAATTAATCCCTGATTCGATACACGATAAATCTCAGTATGCTAATAATCGAGCGGAGCTATCACACCAGCCGACCAGGGTTAGGGAGCGTGGCATGCGAAGATTTAAATCTATTACTCAAGCCCAGCGATTTTTAGGTGTGCATTCAGTCGTATACAATTTGTTCAACCTAGGCCGGCATCTAGTTTCTGCCAGCCACTATCGATTATTTCGAATGCGTGCCTTTGCGTCTTGGAAGAGAGCAGGGGTTTAAAATGATAATTACTGAGAGAGTTTTCTCGGATTGAAAAGTTAACTTGTCAGTACCACTTATATCCACGCTACTCACTTTACATGACACAAAGGGCACTAGGCACACACCCCACTGGGGCATTAGTGTTTACATAGCGCACATATACCGCAAAAACAAGAGGCCTCCAAACTTTAGTACCTTTACACCACCTTTTAACGAATGTCTGCTTCTGGCACAAAGGAGACATTCACAAATAACTATTCTCAATCCTATGCAGCATCACTTTATACCA
>SMUX01172524.1_pt1 | contig 14269 bp, 18 predicted proteins | sample 2456431 | NCBI WGS metagenome assembly SMUX01 (sample SAMN11095930, study PRJNA526329) | marine sediment metagenome | biome: Marine sediment; feature: Surficial sediment; material: Deep marine sediment; isolation source: Hadal surficial sediment | place: Pacific Ocean | collected 2014-11 | depth... | reverse complement strand
CGAAAAAGAGCAGAGCGCAAAGCGCATAGCGTCCTTGCGGATTCCGGACCACTGACTACCGACTGCTGACCTCTGACCGGGATCCAGGGATTGACGACCGGGAGTCTATAGTCCGTTGTCCGTAGTCTGTTTACGCTTCTCGTTCAGTCCTCAGTACTTGTACTCGTCACTGATTAGTCGCCTTGCGCCATGCGCTTAGCGCACGTCCTTCGGTGTCCATCTGCGTAAGTCTGCGGTTAATAGCATTTGACGCGTTGCGCCCTAAACGCAAATTCAAGGGAAAATTTCAAATATGTTTGGTTAGGTTTTTGGTTGCCATCTGTTGTTTTAGTTCGGCGTTCAAAATTCGGCTGCGAGTCGGCTGATCCCCTCTCCCGTGACACGATGTACTGTCCATTGATCCATGGGAGCGGCGCCAATTGATTTGTAGAACTTCAACGCGGGCTCGTTCCAATCGAGCACCGACCACTCTAGGCGACCACATTGGCGTTGTTTGGCAAGATTTGCCACGTAGGCAAGCATCACCTTCCCGAAGCCTCTCCTGCGCATCTCAGGCTTGACAAACAAATCCTCGAGGTAGATGCCTGTTCGGCCAAGAAAGGTCGAATAATTATGAAAGAAGAGTGCAAAACTGACGGGTTCACCCTCAAAATCTCCCAGGAACACTTCCGCTACAGGTCGCGCACCAAACAGCGTGTCACGTAGTAGCTCTTCCGTGGCAACGACTTCATGTGAAAGTTTCTCGTACTCCGCCAGTCCTTTGATCAACGCCAGGATAACCGGAGCATCACCTACCGTCGCTGGTCTAATCGTGAAATTCTTTATTTTTGTAGAAACCTTCATCTATCTTCTCCAAATTTACCTGAGCCATATAACTACTGAGTATGAGGGCTGAAATTAGTAATTTCATTTCTAACACCTCCTACGGTTCCCATATTTAACGGACGGTCAAAAAGCAAATTAAAAGCCTTTGTGAAATACATATTGTGTTTTTACTGTGTTGTAGCCCATTCCCTCATAGAAGGGGGGAGCCTGGGAACGTTTCGTATTCGATCGGACGTAGATTCCTGTGTAGCCATTCTCACGAGCCCATTTCTCAGCGGCTTCTAGGAGTGCTTTGCCAACTCCCTGTCCTTGTGAATTGTCACCGACAACCAGCCCACTAATCTCGGCGAAAGCATCTTCCTGCAAGAACCGAACACTGAATACATGAATCCAGCCGGCAATCCTTCCATCCGTCGCCTCTGCCACAAGGGCGCCAAAGTGAGCTCCCTGGGTCATTTTGCCAAGGCGCTTTTCAATATCCGATGCGGATGATGGATATCCGAGCTGGTTCGACAGCGAAGCCACTTCTCTTGAATCGCTAAGAGTCATTGGGCGCACTACCATTTGTGACACTCCTTTGTTTGGCGAAACCCGTGGGTTAAGGGTGCGGGTGTGCATGCTGCTCTCGGTGCTGGCGTAACAGGTCCTTGCCGTAATCGTTGCCATTTGGCGTTCTCACGATGGTGTGAATGTGGTGGCGCGACGGTTTGTCGTTGTCCAGCACGATGCCGCTCTGGTGGTCGAATTCGATAAGAACAACCGGGCTATGTATTCGGTAGTAGAACACACTATCCTCTGCGAACCCGCCCATCCATGCGAAGTACGTGTCCCGCAGGTGTGCCCGCACTTCTTCTAGCTTCACGGCAGCATGGCCGGGTCGAATCCGGTTGATGTAGATCTCCATCAGATTAAAGAGAAGGTTCTGTTCGCTGCTGGAGAGGTCGCCATAATGAACGCCCTCATAGCGTAGCTCGAAGTTATCCCTGAACGCGGTGGTGAACACTTCTCCTGGAAGAACATCCGAGAGGAGGGCCTTTTTTCGATGTTCCGTTGACAAGGATTGCATGAGAGCCAGTCCTTTGCTTTCCTCTTCCCGGAACACACTAGTCCCTTTGTGGACGCCTTCCTCCGCGACACAGGGCTCTGAACCCAAGAAACTCGGTGTGGTAATGAGCTGGTCCCCGAGTAGGAAGCAGTTGACAATGAGATGATGGCCGTCGATCTGCCACCCCCATGGTTCGCTGGACGATGGAGTACCCATTATGCTGAGCCAGTACAGCCACTCGCCGTACTCTTCATCCCTGCCCGTCATTTCGCGCACGGTATCATTAAGCTTCATAACATTTCGGGCAGTCTCGAAACCCTGCGGGCTAAATGACGCCTGGAGGACTGCGAGGGCTCGTTCCCGCTGCTCCAAACTCATCTCGTCGAGCATGACACCGTGCCGTAACAGGAAGGGATGGATGTTGCACCACTGCCGCCACGCGTCGCTATCGATGTCGAAGAGGGCTTTCGCCCGTGCCTCCAGACCCAGTGATGCGAGAAAGGCCTCAGCAGATTTCGTGATGCTGTCTGTTTCTACCTCGGTCTTTTGAAGGCGAAACAATCCGGGAACCACTTTTCCATCATTGGTGATGCCTTTGAACTTTGCTCTGATCAGGGCCTCAGCCTCAACGACACGTCTGCGCGGACCCTCCGGGAGATTAGGGAGCAGTTTTCGGGCGGATCCCGGCCGACGCTGTCTGATATTGAAACCACTGTAGGGGAGTGCCATGGGCTAGTCCCTCCTTGATTGTTGTATGACCTGTAATGATTACTGAGCCACCACCAGCGTCGCAGAAAATACCTGATAACGTCCTGTTAAGTCAATGGGGCAGGTAGTCAGGGAACTCTCTTGAGTGGAAGTTCACCGAACAAAAGTTAGAATTTCGCAAAGACTATTTCCTAGGAGCTTTGGTAAACTGTTCCCGCTCGAGCTCGTTTATATCTCCCATAGAGTTCTGGAGCCATTGGCGGATGTCAGGGTCCCAGCCTTGGGTAAACTCGGTGCTTAGCCAGGCATCGACAATTTCTCTTGCAATCGTCGGGGTCGTGATGCATCCGCCCAACGTCAACACATTTGAATTGTTGATGGAACGGGATTTCACTGCGGCAAATGCCGTCTCGCAGACTGCGGCAAAGACTCCTGGGTGTTTGTTGGCAATGATACTCATCCCCATCCCTGTGCCACAGACAAGGATGCCGCGGTCTGCTGAGCCATTGGCTACGCGCTTGGCTGCGTCTGAGGCGATGTGATAATAGGGGGTCTCGGATTCTATCCGGTTCACTCCCAGGTCTTCTAGTCTGATATCTGACTTGTCGCTCAGGTACGCTTTTACGGCATCCTTGAGCTCCAGTCCGTACGAATCGGCTCCGATAACAACCTTCATCTCCCGCCTCCTTGCTGGGACCATCACGACCTATATCGGGTATCGGTGATAGAGTTTTTGTGAAAAAGAATCACGTCTTTGTCGGCGAATTCTACTTCTGCTTGCCACCGACCAGCCAGCCATTGGAACGTCGTCCGGGAATAAAAGCAGACATGGGTAGGATCATTCTTATAGTACCAAAGAGAGAATGTTTCCTGATCTTTCACCAGCTGAGTCATGATCCCCAGGTTGCCGCCAGGTTTAAGGAGGGTCCACAGCCTGTCCAACTCCTGTCCGGGATTGTGTAGATGTTCCAACACTTCGGTGGCGGTAACGAAATCGTATCGCCTATTCAGCACAGAGGGTTCCCTTGCATAAAAAATGTCGTAGATTTCCATGGAATGGCCAATTTCATTAAACATTACTGAAAGCGTTGGACCGGGACCAGAGCCAAAATCCAGCCCACAACTCCCCGGTTGCAATCTCTTTTGCATTGGAATAAAAACCCGGCTTAAAAACTGTCGATACCTCTGATCATCAGGGCTGTTTTGATGTAGATCGTATCGGGCCCTTTCATCTGCAGCGGACAGGAACTGCGCGGATGGTACAAATATCAGGTGACAGATCAGACAAAGAAAATAGTCACGGCACTGGTCTTGAAAAATCTTGTTGACCACTGTCCCTCTGCACAATGGACAATAGTTCTCTTTGATATTTTGTTTCATCTTATTGTCAATTTTACTTCGATTCCAGAGTCCTGGCAAAGGGAACTGCAAAGCTATAAATCGGCAAGGGGCGTTTTTATAGGCCAACCTCGATTCCTTTGAGCATGCGGAAGGCAGCTTGGGCTTCTCCAACAAATTTTCCGACTTTTTCCCGGCTCTTCCGGCCAGCGGCATCTTCAACTCCCGTATGAGAATCGACCCCAGCCGGCTTCACTGCTAGAATTGCCCTCCGGACATTTTCAGGTGTCAGTCCTCCGGCAAGGATGACAGGGCGCTCGGACAGTTCCACCAAGCGATGACTTACACTCCAGTCATGTGTGATACCAGTGGCCCCTGAGGCGCCAGTCTTTGGGTCAAAGGTGTCAGTAATAAAGGCATCGACATGTTCAGACAGCTCATCCATCATTGATTCGAGGGTTTTGTTATCGTGAAGTCCAATAACGAGGCTTTTTATTACGGTCAGGCTGGGATCGAGGGCTTTGAGCTGCTTTATCTCATTGCGGTCGATGTTACCGTGAAGTTGAACTATCCTGACTCCAAGGGAGTGGCAAAATTCAGCAATCTCGGCAGCGTTGTTGAGGTAAGTAATGAGCACGCCATACACCGAAGGGTCCAGACCTCTGATAAGTTCTGCCGCCGCCTCCTCGCTCAAGTCTTCTTGGTGAACGGCGAGCCGCAGTGGGAACCCTAGGTATCTGACACCACGTTGCTGGAGCATTGAGGCCTCAGATTCGTCGACCACTCCAGCGATTTGGATCAGACTGTCCTCAAGCATACGATTCTGCGCCGAGTATCTCTTGCAGTCGTGCAGTGAAACCAAACGCTTCGCGGAAAATTGCAAGGGCCCCATGGCCAAGTTCCTCTTGGGCCGTCCATGTGCAGTCTTCCAGGATAAGAGTTTTGAATTGATGGATCGAAGCACTTTTCGCAGTAGCAAGGACACAGACATGTGTCTCGACTCCGACGATGATAACGGTCTGTACCTTCCACGTTTGCAAATATTGCAGCAGCTCCGTTTGGAAAAAACCATCGAAGGTGTGTTTTTCGATCACTTTTTCACTAGACCCGGAGTGCTTGGCGTCGATTAACTGGGAGATGGGTTCAATGAGGGCTGCACCCCAGCTATGCGGTTTACATGGATAGTGCTCACGATCGGGTTCTCGTGTTAGAAAGGGAGGTTGCACATCAAACTCGCGGCTGTAGACCGCTTTCAGATGAACGAGGGGCCTTTGCTTTGCCCTCGCGTGTTTGATGACGGTGCAGATGTTGGTTGCGATGCGGGGGAGAGAAGCGGCTCGGTAATTGAATCCCTTAGGGGGAGCCACGCTTGGTTGACTCAATAGGCGGTTCCTGGCCTCTACCGTCAATTTCCCTTGGCCAACCTGCTCGTCCAGGTCACTCCTTCGGGCGTAGTATCCTCCCGCGGCCAGGAAGTCATTCTGCATATCCATGACAACCAGCCCCCATCCTTCGAGTCCCCTCACACCGGCGTTCTCTACCACATGATCACCTTGCTAATAACCATATACTTTACGCCATTGGCTCACCTCCACATTACACTGACCTTGACCTAACCCGCAATCAGTGGCATAGAGCTATGCGAGGAATGCCGTCGGGAGGTAGGTTTTGCAACTTCAGGCCCTTGCAGGATTCAATTAGGAGGAGATTCATGCAGCAGCAAAGACGTACTGCAGCCATAAAAAACTATTACGAAAATTGGATGATGAAGGAGGGGATTCCCATCCATGAGGCCGTGGCAGGTCTCGACGATGTCACGGAACTTTCCCGGAAAGCCTGGTCCCGCACGGGTGGTCTGGGAGCCTTCATACACATGGTGGGTCCCAAGCAGGCGGAGCGTGGCATCTACGTGGGAGAGATCCCGGGTGGAAAATCCCTGAACCCGGAAAAACACCTCTACCAGGAGGTGATTATCGTCCTCAAGGGTCTAGGCAGTACAGAAATCTGGCAGGAGGGAATGTCTAAACATAGCTTTGAATGGGGAGAGGGGAGCGTCTTTGCGCCCCCGCTCAATTGCTGGCATCGGCTCATCAATGGCTCACGGGAGTCAGCCTTATTTCTTGCTGTAACCACTGCCCCCAAAGCCTTTAATCTTTTTTGCGGCGACGATGCTGTCTTTAACTGCGAGCACCGCTTTCCAGACCACTTCAACGGGCAGTCTGATTACTTCAAAGAGACGCAAAAACGGGAAACCGTGGGAAGCTACTCCGAATCTATCTGGCATACTAACTTTATCGCGAACGCGAACGTTGCGCTCCTCGACGACCTGGAGCGAAAGGTGTCCGGCGGACAGCTGACGGGTTACAGGATGGCAGGGGGATTTCCCAGCGGACATGTTTCCGAATGGCCTTCCGGCAGGTATCACAAGGCTCACTTCCACGGTCCAGGAGCCATCCTGGTAGGCCTCGAGGGCCAAGGTTATGTGCTCGTATGGCCATCGACGCTCGGGATTCATCCCTATAGGGACGGTCACGGGGACAAGGTGCTGAAGATCAATTGGGGTCCGCGCAGTATCTATAGCCCGCCGGACGCATGGTTTCATCAGCACTTTAACGCGGACAAAGGTCCGGCGCGTCATCTCGCCGTTTACAGCACTACGGAATCAACCGCACCAGGTTACCAATACAACCTCGGCGAGGACTTTAGCGGTATGGTTAGTCTCAAAGATGGGGGCACCCTAATCGATTACGAGGAAGAAGACCCTCAGGTGCGAAAAGATTTTGAGAAGGTGATCGCCGAAAAAGGAATTTCACTCCAGATGCCCCCGGTCACCTATCGCCAGTAGGGATTTTCCCTGACTTGCGGTAGGTAATGCGCGGTAGTGGGACCTTGCAGAATCCTCCTGTCTTCGTGCCAGCCCGATTCGACTCCTACGGCTATGGGCCAATGACCGGTTTGCTCTTGCAACCCTCCTTATTCTTGTAATAGTTGATAATTTCGCAGGCAGTGGAGTACATGTTAAAGAGTTTTTTCTGGTGAAAGTAAGTACCGACTAGGAAGCCGCCAAGAGCCAGGAAGAAAAGCATAGACAAATAGTTTCCATTTTTATAGCAAGAAAAACAACAATAAGAACGGCAGCGAAAACACATCACAAAATAATAGAAAAGGCACGCAGGTTTTGTGGCGATTGCGACAACAATCTCGTCTCCTTTTCGATGAATCTAAGTTCTTCTTTGAGTTCTGCTGAAATCTCCGTTTCCATTCACTAGCCCTCCATCGTAGATGTATATGGGTTCGTTGCCTTGGCCGACCCCATCACCTTCAGGTCGAAGCTTCAATTATCTAGGAAGTACCAAACTAATATGCCCAGCACGATCAGTAATAGAATCCAGCCAAACCCACTGCTATTGCGTCGGACGTTCTCCAGTTCAGCTTGAATGATGGGGTCGGATGTAGGTATTCCTCGGTTCAGCTCCCAGGGCCGTTTGTATAATCCTAAGACCTATTTTACCGCTATTCGGGTACCCTGGCAAAGAGGCCTTTAGAGCCGTAAAAAAGTGTTGACCCCGTAACCTCCCCGCTGTAGATTAGCGGCATGGGAAGTGACCGCGAATTCGAAGTACACGAGCAGGACATCGAATATTACAACCAGGGTGGCACGGCCCGGCTGGCTCGTGTCTATCAACCCAAAGGAACGGGACCCTTTCCTACCATCATCGACGTGCACGGCGGTGCATGGCACAACGGGGATCGGAACAATAATGTCGGGATCGATCGGGCCCTGGCGGCCAGGGGTATGGTGGTGGCAGCCCTCGATTTCCGGCAGCCACCGGAGGCGGGCTATCCTGCCTCGATCTGCGATGTAAACCTGGGGGTTCGCTGGCTCAAAGCGCATGCGGCCGAGTTCAAGGGAACAATTACTGTTGGAGCCTTTGGGAATTCCAGCGGGGGGCACCTGGTGGTGCTCAATGGGCTTCGGCCAGGGTACGTGAGTTATACAGCATTGGAATTACCAAAGCGCCCCGAGATCAATGCCAGCCTGGCCTATGTAATCGCTGCCTGGCCGGTGATAGACCCGCTGTTTCGCTTCCACTTCGCCAAGAAATCCGACCGCCAAGAGCTAGTTAAGGCCCACCTGGAATACTGGAAGACGGAAGAAGCCATGGCCGAAGGCAGCCCGCAGACAGCCGTCGACAAGGATAAGCAGGTGGATCTGCCACCTGTACTTCTTTTGCTAAAGGCAAACGACAATAACCATCCGCTGGAAATGCAGGAACGCTTTATCGCGTCCTTTCGAAAACGTGGCGGTTCGATCGAGGTGCATACGTTTGACGGCCTGTCAGAACACCGAATGGTCCCGTCGCCCGACAAGCCGGAATCGATGCGCCTCATCGAGACCATCACCGCATTTGCCCATCGGCACACCCGCTAGTGACCCCACTGCTTGCCGTGAGCCTTTTAACTTTTCGTTTTCCGCTTGATTAAATTGTTGGAAGGTTCATTGGATGGATTGATGACTTTGCGTGAGGCCTCAATCCCGCTGGCGGGCAGCTTCTCCTTATCGATTAACCCGACCTGAGCGAGGACAGAGGCCTGGTCCCAGTAGATTCGCTCACCGGCGATCTTTCCGTCTTTAAACTCCACAACCACCACGACGGCCACCTCAACTCTCTTCCCTGTGGGTCGTATGCCCGGAAGCATCCATGGCATCTCGACTGTGTGCGTGAACTTGTGGATGAGTTCGTCCACAATGCGGTCTTCTCCGACCGTGCGAGCGACCGGTACGATTTCGGTGTCCGGCGGATGAGCTGGAATGAAATAGGTACTGTAGAATTGGCGAACTGCACTACCTCCGACACCACCTGTCATTACAGCGACGTGATTCACAAAGGGGTTCGACGTCATCGTTACCATGGTTGCATCGATGCTCTTTTCTTTGAACTCGGCGGCCATGTGTCGCTCCCACATCTCAACCATCCCTCGTTGCTTGGCATTAAGGTCTTGATCAGCCATGAATTTTGGATCCTCCCTTCCTTCCCCCGCTTGCTCTAACGGTTCGGTTGAAGGGGGTTCGGCATACCTGCGTGGGAGGTCAGGCAATAGGCCCCCAGGCTTACGACTGTGGTAACAGTGCCGACTGCTGTGAAAGCTATGAGAATGGCCGCAGCGACAAGGCGTAGGGCGAAAGGCAATTTGCGCGGCGGTGCTTTATAGGAATCGGGTGACTCAATGAGTCCAACGGGATTGACCCGAGGAAGTTCCAGGGTCCTTGGATGCTTTTGATGTACCGTCATTTCAAACCAATGCTGCACTCTCTAGAGGGCCTCAGTCGTCGATGGTCCAGACATCGTAGAGGAGCTCCATCCGCCGCATGGTCACTTCTCGTGTTTGCTCTTGCAGCGGTGCTGTTGTGAGGTAGCGCAGGGCGATCTCTTCGGCCAACGTGCCGTGCTCTTCGTCCGCTTCGAAGTGCACGGTAAAAAACCTCACCTGGTCAGGTGTCAGGCCGTAATTTTTGATGAGACCCTTTCCCAGGGCGTCCACAGCCGGAGGGAATGTCCCCTCGGCGCCCATCTGGGCAGCCATCACGACGAACCAGGGCAGGTTGTGAACGATGAGCTCTGCGTAATAGAGATGCGCCGCTGTTGCGGGGCGAAGCGATACGGTTTCCAGCTCATGGCGGGTGATTCCTATGGATTCCGCGAATTCGACAAACATATCCGCGTGCCCTATGCTTCCAGCGCGCAGTCCTCGGGTCTCATCCTCGACGACCTCGTAAAGCTTCGTTTGATACTCCGGGTCGGTGCAGGCCAGATAGCGTAGCATGGAGATACGCGGGACCATGCGCCGGAACTGGTAATCCTGGAGCGCCCACGCGCGCAGCTGCTCCTTGGAAGCCTTCCCTTCGGAGACGGAGAGGACAAAGGGATGGTTAACGCGCAGTTTCGGGGACCTTCCGATCTCATCTTTTAGCTTACGCACAAATTCTTCTGATGACAGGGTTTCGGATTGCTTGGCCATTTTCTAATCCTCCTTGTGATCCTCAGCTGCGCCGGTTTTCCACCCGGCTCACGTAGTACTCCCAGCCGCGCGCAGGGAATTGCTCGTCGGCGCTGAACGTGTCGAGCTCTTCGGCGGTCAAGTAGCGCGGTTCGCCGTGGAGCTGGGCGAGGTGGGCCAGCTGACCTAGCATGGCAAGCCGAACGGTCCTCTGTATGGTCTGTTGGATGCTGGCCCCAACCACCGTGTCGCCGTGCGCGCGCATCAAAACCACAGGGCCATTGCCCAACACCTCGGCCAGGGCCTCCCCTCGCTCTAGCGTACGCACAAGCCCCGCTCCCTGATAGACCGGTGGGCCTTCGGCGGAAAGAAACTTGCCATAGTGATGTAGCGGCTTCATTTTCGTGGGCAGCACGCTGAAGAGTGTGCTCCAAATGGAGTGCGTATGAGCGATGCTCATCACGTCGGGTCGGGCCTTGTACACGCAGGCGTGAATGGGCCACTCGTTGGGCGGGGTCTTTGCCCCTCCCAGGTATTTCCCGTCGCTGTCCATCAGGATCAGCCGGTCCACCGAGGCCAGGCCGGGACTCACGTTGGCGATGGTAAAAAAAGTGGTTGTCCCGGGCACTCGCGCGCTCACATGGCCGTAGCCATCCATGATCCCTTCCCGATCCAGGATGTGACACGCAGTCACCAAAGTTTGCTTGAGTTCGTTGAGCTCGGGGGCGCTAAAGGCGGGTGTGCCGCTTTGCGTTGAGGAAGCCATAACGTCTCCCATTCAATAGATTGTGAGGTGAGATTCTCTGCACCAGTAGTCGAGGCAAATCTATTAGGCTTGGTAACCAACTGTCAAGCCCGCTGGATCATCAAAACGAGTTGTGAGTGTCAATCTGTTAAGTTGGACTGAAAAACAAGTGGGTTGAGTTTAGCGGCCGGGAAAGTGCAACAGCGCTTTACCCGAGCTGGCTCGATCGGGTTGTTATGCCCCTACCTGTTACGTCCGCCTCTCGTAGCCTCGTCAAGAGCATCAATGGTGGTCTTCAATACCAGAAACAACGCCCCTGTTTCCTCCTCGGACAATACAACCTCGTCGGGAGCCTCCCCAAACTCCATCAACGTATCCACAACGTATTTCATAACGTGAGGCTGGCCAGCGATTTCTACTTTCGCCACCCGCTCAAAGAACCGATCGTGTGCTCCGTGTAGTTTCATGAGTAGCGCCTCATTTCGGTCGTAGGCGTCGGAGATTCGCTTCGCTGAGATCCGTTTCAACTTGCTCCTTTCGGCCTTTTCAAAAATCCGGTGGACAACGAAGAACACATATACACCCAACTCGGCAGCTTCAGCACGAATCTCATCAAGGTAGGTTGTTACAAAGGCGAGTAGGTTGGACTGTTTATTTCCTAATTTTAACATCTCTGCTCTCGCTCTTGAGGGGCTAAAGCTCGCGACCTCCTTCCACGTCGCTTCCACGAGTTCTTCATCTATCTCTGTCACGGGCTTTCCTCTATGGTCGTGCTAGTTCTTGTGCGTCTGTCGCATAACTAATAGGTGAGCTGCGGAGACATTATTTTTTTCCGCGACCTATTACCTGCAGCCCGCCTCTGCGGCAATACTTGATAACCGCCAGCAAAAGCAGGGACACATTACCTATTTACTCATCGGGCCCGACGGCTCTGTATTCGTGCAATGTCACGATCCTAGACCTGTCCCCCCGAATTGATCCCTAATTCGATCTCGCTGGAGAAATGGGTTAGCGGGTTCGGTTGTACTCGTACCTTTCGACCTCACCGCTTCCCGCGCGCAAGTCGGGCCGCGCCTGCGGACGGTTCAATTTCGCATGCGCGTCCAAAGCGGCCTGGTCGGTCCAGCGTTCCAGCAGAATAATCTTGTCAGGGTTCACGATGCTCTGGAAGGCCTCGAAGTGTTCACAGCCAGGCTCTTTCATAGTGTCTGCGCAACGATCCGGATAGACCTTTGCCAGTTCGGAGCCTTTTCCCTCTTTCGCGTTGATCGTTACAATGAGTCGAATTGCCATAGTGTCTCCTTCGTACTAAATATAGCGAAAAACAAATTGTGTGACAGGCTATTTATTTTCACCGATGGATAACACCGGAAGTCAAAGGTTGTCAAGAATTGAACAGGCCGTTGAAAAAGGCCCATCTGCCACCACCCTGCCCTAAGCAGGCGTTTAGGATAGTTGCGCTCGATCGCTGCGGGAATCATTCCCGCTCTCAACGGAGTCGCTCCAACGTACTGCCTAAGTACGCCTCCGCTCGTCGATTTCTCGCGCGCCTCGCACCTGGGACCTTTTTGACCGACCTGTGAACAGAGTTTTTCAAACCCTGTTGAAAGCCGGACCCCTTAATCAATTCCTTCTAAGTTACGAAGGTCTAACTGGTGGTGGGGGGAGCGGTTCATCTGCTGGTAACTTAGCGATAATCTCTTCAGCAATACCAAGGTGCTCCACAAGAAACTGTACTCGCTCTGCACTTTGCACGGCTTCACTGATCCCCTGACCATCTGGTTTTATAGTGATCTTCTGATCAGCAATCATCCCCGTGACCTGATCTTGGGTATTGATCCGAGCATACAGCGCAAAGTTGAAAGGACTCCAGGCACGCGTGCCCTCGTAATACTGATCAAACGCAGACACAGAAATGTCAATCGCATCGATCCGGCACCATACACCGTCGAGGCGATGGAGAGGTCGGCAAAAAAATTGCCACTGGTCGGCCCGTTTTTCGAACTGGATCTGTGCGGCCGGATGCTGGGCCACACCGGGGGCACCTTCCTGCACTGGGAGAGGGCGCTCGGTGAGCATGGAGCCATCGATAAGGTATTGGGCGCCATCGAGTGTGACGACAACGGTTCCGTGATTGGGACCACGAACGGTTGGCGAGGTCAGCATCGTACCGGAGGCTCTTCGCACCTCAAAGCCCAACGCTTGTAAGAGGTCATGCAATGCGTGACTGACTGCCCAACAGGTGCCTCCCGTGCCGTAAGCCAGCCAATCTCGGAAGAAGTTATTGGCAGTGTGACCTGGCAATGGCCCTTTACCACCGGCGGAGAAAAACAATTGTTTTTGCAAGTTGTCAAAAGGCACCTCACGTCACCATTGGCCATACAGGGTTCCCAGGCCGGTCAGATCGTTCCCGGGGTAGTTTTGAAGGCCCAACTTCTGGAGCACCTGTTCAATCAGTTGTGGCGTAATCATCCCGTCTTCCAAATTCGTAACCAAATATCGATATCTTATTTGGATACGGGCACTTGTCAATCTGTATGTTACCGTAAGTCACGTCCAATCTGGTGACCACCATCGCTCGCTGATCAGCAAGACATCCCTCTGATAGCCTGGGTCTGCGTACCAATGATTGACAGAATCCGCGAGAATCATTACAAAGGGCACTGAAAAAGGGCTTAACCGGTAGAAGGAGAAAAGATCATGAGTAAGATCGAATCTGCAACGGCAACTTCGACGGGGCAGGAGACGTCAACGGGGAAGGGCCCGCTTGTCTGGCTCGATATGGACCAGAAGGAGCTCGACGACGCTTACGATCAGGCCTGCTGGGCGCCGAATCGCGAGCACCTCCAGAAGCGCCGTCGCCTCGCGAGCGAGCGGGCGATCGCCCGTATCGGGCAACCCAAGCGCCTGGCCTACGGGCCGACCGAGATCGAAAAACTTGACATCTACCAATCCAATCGACCGAACGCCCCGATTAATGTTTTCATCCACGGCGGCGCGTGGCGCGGCGGCTTTGCCAAGGTCTCCGCTTACATGGCTGAAATGTATCTCGCAGCTGGCGCCCATCTCGTCATCCCCGATTTCGTCTGGGTTCAGGACGCGGGAGGCAGTCTCATGACGATGGCCGATCAGGTGCGGCGCGCGGTGGCCTGGGTCTACAAGAACGCCACGAGCTTCGGTGGTGACCCAAACCGCCTCTATATTTCGGGCCATTCCTCAGGCGGCCATCTCGGCAGCGTAGTTGTGATCACGGACTGGCGCAAGGATTTTGACCTGCCACCCGCCGTCGTCAAGGGGGCCTTGCTGATCAGTGGCATGTACGATCTAAAACCCGTGCGGCTCTCAAAACGGAGTAAGTACGTCAACTTTGACGACGTGACCGAGGAGACCCTCAGCGCACAGCGTCACATCGACATGATCAATATGCCGCTGATCATTGCCCACGGCACGCTTGAGTCCCCGGAGTTCCAACGCCAATCCCGCGACTTCTCCGCCGCGGTGAAGGCGGCGGGTAAGCCGGTGGAATTCATCGTCGGCGAGGGTTTCAATCACTTCGAAATGCAGGAGACCATGGGAAATCCCTTCGGCCTGGGCGGCCGAGCCGCGCT
>SMUX01054112.1_pt1 | contig 14271 bp, 9 predicted proteins | sample 2456431 | NCBI WGS metagenome assembly SMUX01 (sample SAMN11095930, study PRJNA526329) | marine sediment metagenome | biome: Marine sediment; feature: Surficial sediment; material: Deep marine sediment; isolation source: Hadal surficial sediment | place: Pacific Ocean | collected 2014-11 | depth 0-1... | reverse complement strand
GCCACGGATATTACCGGGGCACGGACAATCCTACCCAGGTACTGGAGAAACTTGTCCGTTGATTATCGCGGTGGCGCACCGAGGAACAGATAAAAACTGCTTTCACCCCCCTCGCCGAAGCCTGCGCCAACGAATAAGGGTCCCAGGTAGGTATCGAGACCCGCGAACAAGCTGCCGTGGATGAGCAATGCGTCGGCACTGATGTCGGAGCGGCTTTGCCACGCATTTCCGGCCTCGATCGATGCTCCGAAGTACAGGGGCATTTCCAGCAAACTGCCGGTATCGCCCGATCGTCGATAATAGACGAGCCGCGTAACTCCCGCATGCGGTCCACTGATTGCGCCCCGCTCGAAACCCGATAATCTGAGAAACCCACCCAGAGGAAAGAATTCCTGAATCGTATCGTCTGAATCGAGTGTCGTCCCATAGTTAATGCCGAATAAAAACGTATTCCGACCAAAGGTGCGTACCGTCGTTATTTCAGTCTCAATCGAATCAAAATGTTCGTCAGCGCCGAGACCCGGACGTGAGCCGTTCCATATCAGGTCGACACGCGTTCCGTGATGGGGGATTTGCGCATCATCCAATGTGTCGATCCTGAAACGTGCAAAAAGGCCACCGGTATCGAAGTCGATGTTGGGCAACGACGGATCCCCGACTTTCACTCTGGCGTTGCCAATGCCCCGTTGCACGCCGAAACGAAGCTCGCCCCAGCGGCCGAGCTGCCGCCCAACGTCCAGGCCGATTTCTGCCTCGCTGATCCGATATCTCGCGACCGCATCGTTGCCTGTAAACGCATTAAAATTGCTTTGTTCAAGAATGGCTCTCGGCGCGAGGAAAAACCGCGAATCGGCACTAATAGGCTGATAAAACTCCGTGAACAGGAAAGGATCAGTACCGAGCTGGGCGTCGGTACGCCATTCCGCAGCGTAAGAATTCAGACCCGTCTTTGTGAGTCTGGCAGACACATTAAAAGTAGTCGATCCCTCGAAATTATCCTCGAATGACATGCCAAATTGCATAATATCCGGGCCCCAGCTTTTCTGCAGTGTTTCGAATTCGACGCCAGTCTCGCCGCCTTCCGTGACCAACCGGTAACCAACCTTTTCGTACAGGCCGAGACCGTACAGGCGGCTCGCATCATCCGCCAACCTCTCCGGATCAATCGCATCTCCCGCTTGCACTTCAAGTTGCGACTCAAGAAATTTTTTGGAAAGCGGTCCGTCATCTCGAACCCGCACGAACGCAATTCGCTCCGGGCGTGGACGGGTCCGGGTCCGGGCGGCCTGGTATGCAGCATATGACTCAACGTCAATTGACAAATCTATGAGCCGTTCCCTTTGAGCGATAGTCGCCTCTGCACCCGGTTCGACCGTCTCGGCAATATTTTCGAATTCGGTCGAACCGAAGACCCCGAGTTCCGGACGTATCAGTATGTCGGATTCGGCCAGGCTTTCGACTTGCCGTTGCGTTTGCTTACGAATCAGGATCGTCAGCATCTGAGCTGTAATAGCGAGCGCCGAATCGAGTTGTTCCGGCTCGTACAAAGGAAACTCGACGTCAACCGCGATGATGATGTCAACGTCCATGTCACGTATTGCGCCGACCGGGACGTTGCCGGTCAGGCCCCCATCCACGAGTTTGCGCCCGTCGACATGCACCGGGGAAAAGATGCCCGGAGCCGACATACTTGCCCGCATCGCAAGCACAAGGTCCCCTCGTGACATGACGTACGCCTCGCCGGTCTCTATGTCCGAAGCCACGGCACGAAACGGCGTGGGCAGTTCGTCGAAATCACTGACATCGGAAACATGTAAGGTCCGCTCTCTCAATATCCACGAGAGTTTCTGACCGGAAATAAGGCCTTCCGGCAACACCAGGCGGCCGTCGCGGAGTCCAACTTCGATCCGCATTGGAAAGTCCTCGTCATCCTGTTTTCGACGAAACAACATATGCTCGCGCCTGGTGGTGTCCTGAAACGAATCCTTCCAGTCCAGCGAAGTAATCAGATCCTCAAGTTCGGCCGGCGTCATTCCGGAGGCGTACAGGCCGCCGACGATCGCTCCCATGCTTGTGCCGGCGATTGCGTGGATAGGCACTCGCAAATTCTCAAGTTCACGCAGCACTCCGATATGCGCGGCACCGCGGGCGCCTCCGCCGCCGAGTACAAGACCGATTCTGGGTCGGTCCTGCCTTACATCGGGTGGGGCAGCAGACGCCATCGCTGCGCCGAACAGGAGCGCGGCGATGAGCACTACGCTGATCGAATTAAGCACTTGCGACAATTGCTTTTTCATAACCAACTCTTTTCATCCGGGCGATTCGATTCCTGACCGACTATAATGGCCGATCCAAGGACTCCGTCAAGGCGATATTGATGGAGTACTAACCCAAAACCCAAACAAAGAATGGAGCAACAATGGCTGATGCGACACCGACTCCGCCGGAGGGCGGCGCCAAGATAACGATCGAAAGTGGCAAGCTGCTGGTGCCGGACAACCCCATCATCCCCTTTATCGAAGGGGACGGTACCGGACCGGATATTTGGCGGGCAACTGTTAGAGTTCTCGATGCTGCGGTCGAAAAAGCCTATGGCGGCAAGAAAAAGATTCACTGGATGGAAATTTTCGCTGGCCAGAAATCCAATGACTTGTTTAACAGCTGGTTGCCGGATCAGACCGTTGATGCCTGCCGCGAGTACCTCGTTTCGATCAAGGGCCCGCTAACGACGCCCATCGGCGGCGGGATTCGCTCATTGAATGTTGCAATCCGGCAGCTGCTCGACTTGTATGTCTGCCTGCGACCCGTGCGCTGGTTTGAAGGCGTACCCTCACCTGTCCGCGACCCGGGTGCTGTCGACATGGTGATTTTCCGGGAGAATACGGAAGATATATACGTCGGTATCGAGTTCGAACGCGGTACCGACGCCAATAAAAAATTTCTCAAAGTCCTCAAAGAAAACTTCCCAAACGAGTTCGCCAAAATTCGTTTCCCGGAGAGCTCGGGTATCGGATTGAAACCGGTTTCACAGGAAGGAACAGAGCGACTCGTGCGTGCCGCACTTGACTATGCGATTGCCAACGATCGCAAGAGCCTGACCTTTGTTCATAAAGGCAATATCATGAAGTTCACTGAAGGTGCCTTTCGTAACTGGGGATACGAACTCGCGGAACGCGAGTACGCTGACCACACTTACACCTGGGACCAGTGGGAACGAACGCGCGCTACCGATGGCCCGGAGGCGGCTAATGCGGAGCAGGAAGCAGCGCTAAGTGCAGGAAAGATTCTCGTTAAAGATGCAATCGCGGATATCACGTTGCAGCAGATTTTGACCCGGCCGAAAGAGTTTGACGTTATTGCAACGATGAACCTGAACGGCGACTACCTCTCGGACGCACTGGCCGCCCAGGTCGGTGGCATCGGCATCGCCCCCGGCGGCAACATCAACTACGTAACCGGACACGCAGTATTCGAGGCTACACACGGCACGGCGCCGAAATATGCGAATCTCGACGTTGTCAATCCCGGATCGCTGACGCTTTCCGGCGAGATGATGCTTCGATATATGGGCTGGATCGAAGCGGCCGACGTTATTGTCGAATCGATGAATAAGACTATCGGGCAGAAGACGGTGACGTATGACTTTGCTCGATTGATGGACGGTGCGATTAAAGTCAAATGCAGTGAGTTTGCCACTGCGATGATAACCAACATGTGACGCGAAAGCGTCCCCTGTTGTCCCCATGACGCCAAGAGGACCTCCGAAGGTCGATCCCGCTGAAATTGCGGCGGTCATCGTCGAGGCGTTCATCAATTACAACGACGACTTTCGGAAGATTACGCGTCGCTCGAAGAGACGGTTCGAAACGCGGGACTGGTCGAGGAATCAGAAAGATGCGGTCGAACGCATCGAGCTTTACGATAAATCCATCGGGCGAACTGTTAGGGCCGTCAGGGAATCGATGCCGGACAGCGTACATGACAAATCACTGTGGGCGCGTATCAAAGACCAGTACTCACACCATATAGTGGGCTATGCCGATACCGAATTTTTCAAAACTTACTACAGCTCCGTCACGCGTCGAGTCTTCTCCACTATTGGCGTTGATCCTCTCGTCGAGTTTGTTGCACTGGATATCAAACCGACTGAGCACCTGCTCGGCATGGTTAATTCGATAATCTATCGGAATCGTGGCGAGACCCGGTATGTCTTCGACGAGATTCTGTCAGACTACGCATTCGCCACACGCTACAAAAACGTCGATCGAACCATTCGATTCATCAGTGCGGAAGTCGACGCCTACTGTGAGGCGGCCGAGAAGCGCGGCAGCATCAGAAGAATAGAGGTCCTTAATCCAATTTTCTATCGGGCGACTCGCGCTTACATCGTTGGACGTATTGACGGAGACGACTGGGATTGCCCGCTGGTCATCGCACTAAAGAATACAGATGAAGGCATCATTGCCGATGCTGTCATTCTTTCCGAGGACGATGTCAGCATGTTATTCGGATTTACGCGGTCCTATTTTCACGCAGATCTGGAGATAGTCGGCACGGCGGTTGCTTTTCTGAACTCGATGATGCCCAAAAAACCGATCGCGGAAATTTATACCGTTCTCGGCCGTGCAAAGCAGGGAAAGACCGAACGATATCGTTCGCTGTTTCAACACCTGGCAAACTCCAGTGACAAGTTCATTCATGCACGGGGCGACAAGGGCATGGTGATGGAGGTTTTCACATTGCCCTCCTACGATATCGTGTTCAAGGTCATCCGCGATCGCTTTGCCTATCCAAAGACAATCGGGCGAAAAGAGGTTATCGAGAAGTATCAGCTCGTATTTCGTCACGACCGTGCTGGCCGTCTGGTCGATGCACAGGAATTTCGTCGTTTGCGTCTGGATCGCGCACGGTTTGCCGACAATTTACTCGAGGAATTGCTGTCGGAATGTGCTGATACCTGCCGCATCGAGGATGACTTTGTCGTAATAGAACACTTGTATATCGAACGGCGGCTGACACCCTTGAATCTGTTTCTGCGAGAAGCCAGCGAGGATGCCGCGAAACAGGCCGCCATCGATTATGGCCAGGCCATCCGTGACCTGGCACTCAGTAATATCTTCCCCGGCGACTTGTTACTCAAGAATTTTGGCCTGACACGACACGGCCGGGTGATCTTCTATGACTATGACGAGCTTTGTTTCGTCACAGACTGCAATTTCCGCAGGATTCCGGAAGCTCGGGACGATATGGATGAGATGCGGGCCGCTGCCTGGTTTTATATCGGGCCACATGACATCTTTCCGGAACAATTCATTCAATTCCTCAGTTTCAAGGAAGAGGCCCGGCGGGCGTTCCTCACGCACCATGGAGATCTACTGACCGCCCAGTTCTGGATTAACCTGAAGATCCGGCATGAAGCGGGAGAGGTGTTGGAAGTACTGCCCTACACGGCCAAGCAATGGACCGAGCACCGGGGGCATGCGCTCTATCCCAGTGCTCCAACAAAGTTACGCTGATGGACCAATAGCCTGAAAATTGCACGAGAGTCCGGGATTGTGGGCGAGAGATCGTCGCGACTCTGGACTGAGAGTCATAGCAGGCTATGGCTCGAAGGAAGAGCCAGTCAGACGCAACGAGATCCGACCACAAACCGGACAGCCAGCGAATCTTACAAAGTGTCACCATCAAGAATAGTTGCCATCCGTATCAAAATCATGACCATGTCTGCAATCTCGGGCGCTCTCGTGCAATATTCAGGCTAGTACGAACTGAGGCTTATTCTCGAGCAGGCTTTAGACGCGCGTTGTAGCGTCGCAAACTGTCGAGCTGTTTCTGGAGTTCGGGCTCATCCCAGACAAGCTCTGAGGCGGCAATATTCGCCACCGTTTCTGCAAGTTCCTCGCCCTGATCTGCGGACAGGCCAAGCATCAGTCGCCTGTGCATCAAATCCGTCAGGTTTTTCGCGAATTCATGGCGTATGGCAAACACGACCTCGGCAGCGAGAACGCTCTTTTCCGAACCGATCACGTTCGACAACGCAGCATTGGACACCGTCAGCTCGAGAATCAGGGCTGCCCGTCCTCCGTAGATGCCGAGAATGCGTTCGCGTCCGATATCGGAAAGACCGCTGAAGTTCTCGAGCTTCTCGCGCGCTTCGTCGATGCCGATTGCGCCCGGCAACGGCGCGCTTGATGTGCTGCAAGGCACGAGTCCAGCGTCAAACTTCTTGATCACACGATCAATTGTCTGTTCTGCAAGGTTTCTGTAAGTGGTTAATTTGCCGCCAATGATCGATATGATCCCGCGCAACGCCCGTTTGTGACGTTTGATGATGTGCCGGCGCGTAATCGCTGCCTCCGGGCCTTTGGTGTGGCGCGGAAGCGGCCTGACTCCGGCATAGGCGTAATGTACGTCAGCGGGCAGAAGTCTCGCTTCGGGAAATACATGGTTGGTCTCATTCAACAGGTAGCGGATTTCTGCCTTACTTGCCCGGACAACACCAGGATCGCCCGAGTATCGAATGTCGGTTGTGCCGATCAGATATTGCCCGTTCCAGGGAATGATAAAGAACGGCCGTCCATCCACAGCAGCTTCTACGTAGAACGCCTCCCGTGGCGCACCGTCGAATTTACCGACTATAATGTGGCTGCCCTTCGTGCCACCCATGAGCCGCCGGTGTTTCCTGCCGGTTTTTCGAAGGACGCGATCGACCCAGGGCCCTGCGGCATTGATCACGAGTCGTCCTCTGACCAATTGACTCTCGGCGGTGTCTGCATCGAAGTAGCTGACAGTCATCGCCCTACCGTCATGACGCCCTATCGTCTCGACCGGTGAGTGATTCTTGACGACTGCGCCTGATTCGGCCGCCGAGATGATGTTCTCCATTACCAGTCGTTCTGCGAATGTTACCTGCGCGTCGTAATACTGCGCGCCACCGCGCAGTCCATCCGCGTTTATCCCCGGCTCCAGCTGCAGCAACTCGTCACGATTCAGCATGCGATGCCGGGGTAGTGTCTTTCTGATTGACAATAAATCGTAGGCAATCATCCCGAGCCGGATCAGCATCAGGCCACGTTTGCTGCGATCATAAATCGGAATGTTTATTCGAATGCGTTTGACGAGGTGCGACGCGATCTTTCGCAAATAACCTCGTTCATGCAGAGATTCGTAAACAAGCGGTATCTCCGCATACTCGAGATATCGAAGTCCGCCGTGAATGAGCCGGCTCGACCAGCTCGTCGTACCGCTGCCGAAATCCTTTTTTTCCAGGAGGATGACCCTTAGGCCACGAAGGGCCGCATCGCGGGCAATACCTGCGCCGTTAATACCACCACCGATGATTACCAGGTCGTATTCCGGCACGGTCACCGGCATCAGGGTCTTACTTGCCCGTTCCCGCGGACCACATACTTGTAGCTCGTCAATTGCTCCGCGCCGACAGGGCCGCGGGCGTGAATCCGGCCAGTCGCGATACCGATTTCCGCGCCCATGCCAAATTCTCCCCCGTCCGCGAATTGTGTTGATGCGTTGTGTAAAACGATCGCGCTGTCGACTTCCCTCAGGAATTTCGTTGCCGCCTCTTCGTCCTCGGCTACGATACTTTCGGTGTGGCCCGAGCCGTAGGTACGAATGTGATCGATCGCTTGGTTTACATCGTCGACAACCTTGATCGAGATGACAGCATCGAGGTATTCGGTATGCCAGTCCTGTTCGTTAGCAGGCTTCGCCCCGGATGCCAATTCCTGCACTCGCTCGTCACCGCGAACTTCACAGCCTGCATCGATCAAGATATCCACCACACCGGGGATGAGCGCCGCCGCTGCTTTTCGATCCACCAGCACTGTCTCTGCCGCACCGCAGACGCCCGTGCGGCGCATCTTGGCGTTCAAGACAATTTCTCTGGCCATCTCCGCATCTGCCGATTCATGCAAGTAGACGTGGCATATGCCCTCCAGGTGTCCAATGATCGGCACCCGCGCCTCTTTTTGCACGCGCTCGATCAGGTTTTTTCCGCCGCGTGGCACGATGACATCAATCGTGCTTGCCATTGACGATAACAGGTAGCCCACTGCGGCCCGATCCGTTGTCGGCACCATCTGAATGGCAGCCGGATGAATGCCGGCAGCTTCGAGTCCATCGGCGAGAGACTGAAAAATCGCCTGACTCGAATGAAAGCTTTCCGAGCCACATCTTAAGATGGAGGCATTGCCCGATTTCGTGCAAAGGCCCGCAGCATCCGCGGTCACGTTCGGTCGGCTCTCATATATGATACCGATCACGCCCAGTGGCACCGCGATTCGCTGTATCCGCAATCCGTTCGGTCTCTCCCATTCATCGAGGACACGACCTACGGGGTCGGGCAGGTCGCGGACGCTTTCGAGTCCGGCGGCCATGGATGCGAGCCGCTCGGGATTGAGCGCGAGCCGGTCGAGCATGGCGATACTCAGACCGCGTTTTTCCGCAGCGATCATATCGACCTGGTTGGCGGCGAGAATCGAGTCCCTGCTGTCGCGGATGGAATTCGCCGCAGCCTGCAGTGCCTGGTTCCGTTTCGATCCCGGACAGAGCGCCAGTTCCAATGCCGCTTCCCGGGCATTGCGACCGAGATCGTCCATCATTGCGGCAATGTCCGACACTTTGGTCGTCAGTTTCCCGGCTTGCTGGCCCATCTACCTATTACTCCCGAAGAGAACCATGTCGTCACGGTGAACCATGACGGTCCGACCACGGTAACCCAGTTTCGGTTCAATTTGTTCGGAACGACACCCGATGATCTCAGCCGCCTCGTCGCTGGCGTATGCCGCGAGACCCCTGCCGAGCTCCTCCCCGTTCCCGCCGACAAGCGTTACAACGTCGCCACGCTTGAAATTGCCGACGACCTCGACAAGACCGACCGGCAGCAAGCTGTTGCCATTCGCGAGTGCCGTCACGGCGCCGGGATCCAGTCGTAATTCGCCGTGAACTTCGAGTATACCGGCGAGCCATTGCTTGCGTGCTGCGGCCGGTGTTCCCTCTGCACTGAAAACCGTGCATTTGCCACCGTTTGCCAACGCATGCAATGGCCGTTCGTTAGCACCGCTGGCCAGAATAGTCGAACAGCCGGCATGGGTCGCTATTCGGGCAGCCTGCAGTTTGGTCACCATGCCACCACTGCCGATCTTCGACCGCGACTCACCTGCCATCTCGAACATTTCATCGCTGATTCTGGAGACAGTCGGGATGTGCTCGGCATCGGGATTCTTGCCGGGATCCGCCGTATAGAAACCATCCACATCGGACAGGAGAACAAGCCCGTCCGCCATAACCATCTGCGCCACGCGCGCGGCGAGCCGGTCGTTGTCACCGTAACGAATCTCTTCCGTTGCGACCGTGTCGTTCTCATTGATGACCGGCACGACGCGATGCTCGAGTAATCTGCCCAGCGTGCCTTTCGCATTCAGGAAGCGGCGCCGATTCTCTGTGTCATCCAGCGTCAACAATATTTGTGCGACTGCTATGCCGTGCTCGCCGAGTGCCTCCTGATAGGCGTGAACGAGCCGAACCTGCCCGGCAGCAGCCGCAGCTTGTAATTCGTCGAGCCGCGAGCGCCGCGGATTAATGCCCAGGACATTGCTGCCGATCGCAATCGCGCCCGAGGACACAATCAAAAGTTGTTTCTTCGCGGCATGCAGGTCGGCGATATCCTCAGCCAGGCCCGACAGCCAGTCTCGATCGAGCCGGCCGTCCTGATTGACTAGCAGCGACGAGCCGACTTTGACGACCAGGCGCGAAAGACTTGTGAACTTGACTCCGGACATGTTGAGGGACCTAACCGGAAAGGCGGTGATGCGTTGCGTAGGACGATAACGTTACCTCGCCCTTGGAAACGGCGACGCTGCCGCTTCTTGCGACCGCGGCAATCTCGCCGATCTCACTCGCCTCTTTGACAAACCGATCTATTTCGGCAAGCTTGCCCGTGAGCTGCATGGTGCAACTATTCTGCGCATCGTCCAGAATCTCGGCGCCGTATCTTTTGGCCAGTGTCAGTACTTTCGCGTATCCGCCTGTGGCGAGTTTGAGCTTGAGTATCGCCAGTTCGCGCTCGAAGTGGTCGCCCAAAGTCATGTCATGAATATTGACCACATCGACGAGTTTCGCGAGTTGGGTGTTGAGTTGCGAGATGGCGGAATCGGACCCGCTGATGACGAGCGTGACACGCGAGACTGTCGGCTCGTCCGTTGCTGCGACGTTCAGCGAATCAATATTGTAGCCACGCGTCGAGAAGAGCCCTGTCATACGGGTCAGGGCTCCGACTTCGTTCTGCAACAGCACCGAAATTATGTGACGCATCGAGTCATTTTCCGTGGCAAATAATAAATTCGATTGAAACTAATGCGAGCCGTCTTCCGCCGCAAGGTGGCACAGCGTTGCGAGTATTGCAATGCAATAAAAATTAGTAAACACTCGCCCGAAATCCGCCCCTTATCCAATATTGACGAGAAAATGAGCAAAGAAGCGCCGTTAGACGGCAGAGACCAGCATCCGCTTGCCGGAACCCGGATGAGTGGCGCCGATATGGTCGTTCAGGTTCTGGCCGACGAAAACGTCAGTACTATATTTGGCTACAGCGGCGGCGCGATTCTGCCCACCTACGACGCCGTTTTTCGTTACAACGACCGGCACCGCAAGGCCGACGGTAAGTCGCCGATCCCGCTGATTGTACCGGCAAACGAGCAGGGAGCCGGCTTTATGGCGGCCGGATACGCTCGCGCCAGCGGCAATGTCGGCGTCGTCATGGTCACCTCTGGCCCCGGAGCAACCAACACCGTTACACCGGTTCGTGACTGCATGGCCGACTCGGTCCCGATCGTCGTTATCTGCGGCCAGGTGCCGACGAATGCGATCGGCACCGACGCATTTCAGGAAGCGCCTGTCGCGGCGATTATGGGTGCCGTTGCAAAACATGTGTTTCTCGTCACCGATCCGAAGCGCCTGGAGGTGACGATGCGTACCGCATTTGAGCTCGCGCGCACCGGTCGGCCCGGTCCGGTCGTCATCGACATACCGAAGGACGTTCAGAACTGGGAAGGCGAATTCGCCGGCCGTGGCTCGCTTCCGCTGACGGGATATCGGACCCGACTGCAAGCTGTTGTTGAGAACCGACTGACCGATGGCGCCTGTGAGCGCCTCTACAAAATGCTTGCCGATTCAGAGCGGCCATTGATTTATGCCGGTGGCGGCGTCATCAACGGCAATGCAACAAAGGCGATGCGGCATTTCGCGAGCGCATACGGGATTCCGGTTGCAACAACGCTGATGGCGCTCGGCGCAAGCGACACAAAACACCCATTATCGCTGCACATGTTGGGTATGCACGGTATGGCGTTTGCCAATTATGCGGTCGAGGATTGTGATTTTTTAATCGCGATCGGCGCACGGTTTGACGACCGCGTCGCCGGCGTTCCTGCCAAATTTGCGCCCAATGCGAAGAATATTGCGCACTTCGACGTGGACGTATCCGAGATCGGCAAAGTCAAGAGTGTCAATTGGCATCATGTCGGCGTTCTCAAGCGGGACCTCGACGACCTGCTCGCCTACGGCAAACGCATCAATTTCGAAAAGGACTTCAATGTCTGGCACAGAGAAATCGCCGCGCTGAAAAAGAAGCACTGTCTCAACTACGATCGTGAAAGTGACCTCATCCAACCACATGCGGTCATCGAAGAAATCAACCGGCTAGCCGGTGGCGAGGCAATAATTTCGACCGGCGTCGGCCAACATCAGATGTGGGCCGCTCAGTATTTTGATTTTCGCGAGCCGCGATTGTGGCTGACATCTGGAAGCATGGGCACGATGGGATTCGGATTGCCGGCCGCCATCGGCGCCCAGTTCGCGAAACCGGATCGCCTGGTCATTGACATCGATGGTGATGGCAGCATGCGCATGAACATCGGAGAACTCGAAACCGCGACCACGTACAAACTTCCGATAAAAATCGTCGTGCTCAACAACTACGGCGACGGTATGGTCAGGCAGTGGCAGAAGCTCTACTACAAGGGCCGCTTGTCAGGCAGCGACAAATCTCTGCGCCAAAAAGACTTCGTTAAGGCCGCTGAAGCGGATGGATTCGAGTACGCCGCCAAGCTGGAGAGGAAAGAAGACCTGCCGCAGGTCATCAAGGAATTCATCGAATTTCCCGGCCCGGCCTTTCTTGAGGTCATTATCGACCCGGATGCCGGCGTCTATCCGATGGTTGGCCCTGGCCAGAGCTACGACAAAATGATCACGGGCGATTTCATCGCCAGCAGGGATCAGGCGACCGACGATAAACCCGGCCCCAGCGAGATGTTCTAAGAGCCCATCTCACCAACCCGAATGGCTGCGATGCGGACTCTGCGGCATGCACTCTAAACAACGACGAGGTTTCTGCCTTTTTTCTTCGCCTTGTAGAGACGCGTGTCTGCGGCATTCAAAATCGATGTTCGGCGCATGTCAGCACCCGCCTGAGCGATACCGAAGCTGATCGTAATATGAAGATGCGTGCCTAATTGATCGGAAATCTCCGACCAGTCGGCGTTCTCGACGGCCGTTCGAATATCCCCGCAGATCTGCTCCGCAAAGTCCGAATTGGTATCAGGAAAGCAAAGCAGAAACTCTTCGCCGCCATACCTGGCGACGACGTCGGTCTTGCGGCATCGGTTTACGAGTATCTCGGCAACTCGGCGAAGCACTTCATCACCGACGGCGTGAGAAAAGCGGTCATTGATTAGCTTGAAGTGGTCGATGTCGGCAAGCGCAATTGTGAAATCCCGATCGTACCGCCTTGCGCTCTCAATCTCGCGCTCCAAATAATCGTCGGCATAGCGCCGATTAAACAAGCGGGTTAATGCATCATGCGTAGCCAGACGTTCCAGCTCGAGCGACTTTTCCTGAAGCTCGATGGTTCGTTCTTCGACGAGCGCTTCGAGTTTGTCCCGCATCTGTGCATACTGCTTCAGTACGAACATTCCCAAGCTAAGGACGATCAGTATCAGAGCAACTACTGCCGGCTCCATTCGCACATACACGATAGCGACAACGACAGCGATCAACACTGATCCCAGCTCGACCGCCGTGGAAAAGAAATTGAGTAATTTTGACCGATTGCCTTTTCGCAGGTAGACGATCATGAGCATGCCCAAATCGTTCAGAAGTTGCATGCTTAGCATCAGGAGAAGCAGAAAACCTGCGGCGGCGACGCTCATGTGATCGAGGGGAATCGGCCCGCCCAGATAGGTGTACAGCCAGCCGCAGCCGAGAATCACCATCGACATCATCCCGGCGTTATGCAGAGACGCGGTAAGCACAGCACCTAAGGGTACCCCCTGCCGTAACCGGTGCCAGGGATAGAGCAGCGAGGCGAGTCCGTTTATCCACGCCGCATCGACGGGACCGAGCACGAGGATGCTGGCAATCTGTGCCGCCCGATCAAACGAGACGTGACCGAAATTGGGGTGTGGGTAGCCCATCGTGATGGTGAACAGGCCGAAAGCAAGAAAGAATAATGCGGTACCCGGACCGTAATCGGACGTCAGGATTCCAGTGCGCTGCGAAATGAAATACAGGACACATACGGCAACCGCGAAGAGCAGTGCGGAGTATATAAAATCCGGTCGCCGAAAATAGAATTGATCGGCTGTACCGTTATCCTGCGGACCAGCATTCATAACCGGGTAAGTCTGCAGAACACGGCGCCGCTCGCCTATTAACTACCTCACATATTCCCCATATGTGACATAAGCCCAAGCCAATCCGTATGACAAGGTACGCAGACTGTCGAACGTCAAGCGCATCGGTGTCGCACCCAGGGTCGGTCGCATTGGCTTGCCGGCTAACCATAAGACAAGGCCGTAACGTTAACTGCGGCACCTGTTTCCCCGCCAAAAACCAGAAAAAGGCGACTTTCATCGGAGCCTGTGATCACTCCCGGTATCTCGGCGACACGGTTTTCACTCCGGATCTCGTCGCCAGGCTATAGGGCGACATCAACCGCTCTTTCATTCCGGGACGGCAGAATGACGTGCACAGTGCCCTGCATCTGCAGGTGACGGAACCGCTCACCGATTTCCGGTACTATGTGAACTGGTGCGTGGATCTGGTTCGGCGAATATCCCAAAATTACCAATGACCGATAGAGTCACCGCCACGCAAACATGCTGATCACACCAAACAGAGACGATCTGAACAAGATCGTGATTTTGAATCCCAAAGGGGGTTGCGGGAAGACGACGCTCGCAACGAACCTTGCCAGCT
>SMUX01101526.1_pt1 | contig 14303 bp, 17 predicted proteins | sample 2456431 | NCBI WGS metagenome assembly SMUX01 (sample SAMN11095930, study PRJNA526329) | marine sediment metagenome | biome: Marine sediment; feature: Surficial sediment; material: Deep marine sediment; isolation source: Hadal surficial sediment | place: Pacific Ocean | collected 2014-11 | depth... | reverse complement strand
CTAAAGGCGAGGCGAGGCGGCGAGGGAAATCAGTCTCTCAGATGGTATCTGAGTTCTTTGAGTTACTCAGCCCACGTTATCATACGTCGCCGATATTGCCGCCTTTGACCAAATCTCTCGTCGGAGTTCTCAAAGGCAGTAAAGTGTCCGAGAAAGACTACATTGCGCACCTTCGCAAGAAGCACCTGTGAAAGCCATCCTGGACACGAACGTGGTGCTCGATGTTCTGCTTGACCGAAAGCCTTTCGTAGAGCCTGCTTCTAAAATCTTCGCTTTGGCTGAACAATCGGCGATAGAAGGTTTTCTGTGCGCTACCACAGTTACCACTGTCAACTACCTCCTGCGTGACTCCCTCTCAACCGCCAAGGCCAAGGAAACGCTGTGGAGGCTTCTCAATCTCTTTGAGGTTGCGGTTGTTAACCGGCCCGTCATCGAGAGGGCACTCCGGAGCAAGATCACCGACTTCGAAGATGCTGTGCTTGAGGAGTCGGGCCACGTCGCAGGAGCAGAATGTATTGTCAGTCGCAACACAAAGGATTTTAGGCGGGCATCGCTAAAAGTTTTCGACCCAATCGAGTTTCTTTCGCAGTTGGGTAAATAGGTGCAGCGCGAACAACAGGGTGGAGGTGACGCGGACAAGCCGCGCCCCTCACCCTGAGCGTTAGGCGACGAAATCTCTTCCGACAAGAGGTTGCCATGAGCAGACTCGTTATGTGGAATCGGATGTCCCTTGACGGTTTCTTTGAGGGACAGTTGGACGAAAGCGTCGCCACGGCCGCGGGGCGAACCCAAAGGAGGACGAGATGTTTCGGAAAACGACGTTAGTGATTGGGGCAACCGGCAAGACCGGGCGCCGCGTGGCCAAACGGCTCAAGGCTCGGAACCTGCCCGTGCGGATCGGTTCTCGATCCGGCCAACAGCCCTTCGGATGGGCCGACCCCGCCACCTGGCCCGCTGCAGTCCGCGACATTGCAGCGGTCTACGTCACCTACTACCCTGATCTCGCGGCCCCTGGCGCGTCGGACGCGATCCGCTCGTTCACCGGGCTGGCCGTCAAGAGCGGGGTCCAGTGCTTAGTCTTGCTTTCCGGTCGAGGGGAGCCCGAGGCGCAGCTCTGCGAGCAAATCGTCCGCGAGTCCGGCGTTGAGTACACTCTCCTGCGCGCAAGCTGGTTTGCTCAGAACTTCAGCGAGGGTTTTTTCCTGGACCCCATCCTTGCCGGCGAAGTCGCGTTACCGGTTGGGAGCGTTGGCGAGCCGTTTATCCACACCGACGACATTGCGGATGCGGCGATCGCGGCGCTCACCGAGGACTGGCATGTGGGGCAGCTCTACGAGCTGACGGGACCTCGCCTGTGGACGTTCGCGCAAGCGATCGCAGAGATCGCGCGCGTGTGCAACTGGAGCATCCGCTACGTCCAAATCTCGGCGGAGGAGTACGCCGCCGCGATGAAGGCTATGCAGGTTCCCCCGGAAATCATCAGCTTCATCACGTATCTCTTCGCGGAAGTCCTTGATGGCCGCAACGCCTCAGTAGCCGATGGTGTCATGCGCGCGCTCGGCCGGCCTCCCCGCGATTTCGCCGACTACGTGCGCGAAACCGCCGCGACCGGCGTGTGGCACGCAGGACCGCAATCATGATAACGAGCAGCTTGATGGATCTCGCGGTGCTCGTGTCCGCTCTTGGTTGTGGTCTCATGGCGGGGTTCTTCTTTGCCTTCTCGATCTGCGTAATGAAGGCGCTCGGCGCGATCCCGCCGGCACACGGGATCTCAGCCATGCAATCGATTAATGTCGCCGTCATCAACCCCTGGTTTCTCACGCCGTATTTCGGGATGGCCGTGCTGAGCGTGCTCTTGAGCATCGCAGCGGTCTTGCGCTGGCACGAACCCGGCGCCGTGTATGTCGTTGCCGGCGGCTTGCTTTATTTCCTCGGGACATTCCTGGTGACGATGCTGTTCAACGTGCCACGTAATAACGCGCTGGCGGCCGTGGCGGCCACCAGCGCGGAAGGTGCTGCGCTGTGGGCGGACTATCTGATCGCCTGGACGAAGTGGAACCACTTGCGCACGATCGCCGCGCTGGCGGGCGCCGCGTCGTTTACGATCGCGCTCGCGCGTTAGCGCCCTCACGCCGTTCATTCAACGCACTGCATAGGAGAAAGACCATAGCAAGCGCAACACAAAAGACCCCGGGGCAAACGATGAAAGGGAACTCCGCGAGATGATCTCGCGATGGTCGAAGGCGATACACGTCGCCTAACAAAGCCTTGTAGCGGACGCCCGCAAGCGGGCGCCGCTGAAGGCAAGCGTTAGACAGAATAACTGTTATGTCCAATTCTGGTTAAGTATGGCTTGGCAATTTCCTCCTAATTACGAAAAAAAACCAGCTCTCTGGAGCCAGTAGTTTTTTGCTGTAGTGTCTAATTTCAATGAGGACATGCTGGTCATCTACCTGCCAAAGCTGCGACTCATCTTCGAGAGTGACATCTACGTCATGCCCGGCGGTTTTCCCGCGCATCAGCCACTGCCAGCGCCTTTCGCAATTTGGGCTCGGGAGCTGCGGGATGGCCTCGCGGCGCTGGACTGGGAAATCGAGTGGATCGCCGGCGGGCATGGTGGGGTTGCGCCGTTCACTGACCTGCTCTCACACTTCGAAAGCTGAGCGCCGCCGACGCCCCTACCGGCTGAGAGGAACATAGGAGCAAGCAATCTCTATCTACGATCTCATCGGCGCGATTGGAGCTCTTCTGATCGTCGGAACCTATCTTCTTCTTCAGATAGAGAGATTGGATTCGAAGACCCTCTCGTACTCTGTGTTGAACGCGTGCGGTGCTCTCATGGTCCTCTTATCGCTCGCGTTCGACTTCAATCTTGGTGCTGCCTTAGTGGAGGGCTTTTGGCTACTCGTCAGCTGCGTCGGACTGTACCGGTACGCACGCCGTCTGCAAGTTCCGAGGAAAGACACGTCGCGCGATGCCGCGGAAGGGACCGTCCAACAAGGCCATGCAGCTGAAAAGTCGCAGAGAGATATGATGCAGGAGCTGAGCGGTTGGAAGACATGGCAGGAGTTCAGGTCAGCGCAAAAAGAAATCCTGCTGCCCGCTGGCACGGCAGCCCATATCCCCGTCACAATTCGCTATGTCGACGTGGGCGAGGCAGATCGCGGCACGATCCTGCTAATGCACGGGATACCGACGTGGGGATACCTCTACCACGCGATTATCCCGCCACTTGTGCATTCGGGTTATCGGGTCCTTGCACCAGACTTTCTGGGCCATGGTTGGTCGGATCGCCGAGACCGCTTCGACCGCTCCTTCCAAGACCAGGCGCGCATGATTACTGCCCTTCTGGACGCACTTCAACTTGAGCGTGTGGAAGTGGTGGGCCATGACACGGGAGGCGCAGTCGCCCTTATCCTGGCCATCGAGCATCGGGAACGGGTCAATCGACTAGTCATCTGTAATTCGGTCTGCTACGACCGCTTTGACGATGACATGCTCGACTTTGGCCATCCTTTGCGTTGGAAGCCTCGCCCGGTCGCGGACTTGGTCGAGGCGCTCGAAGAGAGTTTAGCGGCGGGTCTCTCGGACCGCAGCCGACTCACTCTTGAGTTTCGGCAAGGCATCATCGCCCCTTGGGCGAGCGAGGAGGGGAAGCTGAGCTTACTTCGAAATGCTTCTGCTCTCAATGCCAACCAGACCATGGCACTCGTCGACCGCCACGGAGATATCTCTGCCCCGACAATGATCCTGTGGGGGATGGATGACCCGTGGCAGAAATCGGAAGACGGAAGGCAACTTGCTAGAGAAATTCCTGGTGCCATCTTCAAAGCGATCAGTGGTGCCTCCCATTGGGTGCAGCAGGATGCGCCCGAAGATTTCACGACGGCGCTGCTGGAGTTCCTCGCAAATTCGCCTAACAACGAAATGCAGCCGTCGCAGTAAACTGCGCGGCTGATTTAGGTCGTTAGCCCTCAATTTCTATTGACAACCAAAATGGTTTTGATATGGTTGTTATATGGCAACCATTACCCTGAAAGACATCCCACAGAACATCCACAAAGCCCTTAAGCAGCGTGCGAAACGCAACGGCAGAAGTCTCAACCGGGAGGTATTGGCGATACTTGTGTCGTCAGTTATGCCGCGCAAGGTCGACGTGGATGCCTACCTGGTGGAGATTCGCCAATATCGTGAGAGCTTGCCCGGTCGGCTTACAGATGACCTTCTCGAAGAAGCGAAGCGAACCGGGCGCCCATGATAGTGGCTGATTCCAACCTGATAGCCTATCTACTTATTCCAGGTGATAGGAACCAAGTGTCTGAAGAGGTTCTACGTCGTGATAGTCATTGGGCTGTGCCGCTTCTTTGGCGATCGGAATTTCGGAACATCTTGACCCTTTATATGCGTCATGAGGGCATGGTGGTAGAGCAAGCCAAGATTACGATGAGCAAGGCGGAAAGGCTGCTGAGTGACAGAGAATATGCCGTGAATTCCGAAACCGTTTTGGATTTCGTACAAAAGACGACTTTGTCTGCTTACGATGCTGAATTTGTGGTACTGGCGGAGCACTTTAATACAAAGGTTGTAACTACCGAATCGAGGCTCTTAAAAGAGGTTCCGGATCGAGCAGTTTCGCCGGAGGGATTTCTTGGTTTTGAGTGCTAACAACCGGATTGAGCTGCCCTCGCAGACGCTCGGCAGTTCATCCAGGCCATTGGGCGGAGGCTTAAGCTATCCTATGCGAGGCAGTGGTTTGACATGCAAAACGTGACTCGCAATAAATCGGTCGAGTTCTTTGAAACCCAGTTCCAACGGCAGATTCGACAGCAGGGCTATGCGCTAAACCCATTCGAGACCCTAGCACTTGACTACCTCAGGGGCACGGTTCTCGATCTTGGTTCTGGGCTTGGCAACCTGAGTCTGGAGGCAGGACGACGGGGTCACCACGTCGTGGCGGTCGATGGTAGTCCAGCTGCAGTCGCGCGCATCAACACAGACGCTCAGCGAGAAGGGCTTTCGGTCCGAGCCATCCAGGCGGACATCGAGAGATGGATCATCGACCAGCCGTATGACACCATCGTTGCGATTGGGTTGCTCATGTTTTTCCGTCGCGAGCGTGCCCTTGAGCTACTCCTGGCGATCCAGGAGCACGTCAACCCCGGTGGCCGCGCCATCGTCAACGTGCTCATTGAAGGCACCACGTATATGGGCATGTTCGATGGGGACAACTACCACATCTTCCCGCGTAACGGACTCGAGAAGCAGTTTTTTGGTTGGAGGATCCTGTCATTGCGCAAGGAGACGTTTTCTGCCCCTGAGGGGACGCGCAAGGAGTTCTCAACGGTGATCGCGGAGAAGCCGAGTCAGAAGTTTTGAGCCCCATCCAACAAGGCGCTTCAGAGCGATCGCTAAGAGCGACGCCTGAGTTTAGACGTTAATCTGTAACTAAGAGAGATAGTGAATTGAGCACCGATTCAGATTAGCAACAATGGGGCGATAAGGATCCCTACTTTGGCGTTCTTAGCTCTGAAGAATTCTAGAGCTACCGCCTAGCCAGACCTGGCGACATTTCTTCAGTCGCACACGTCTACTCGACAGCCCTTAATGACGTCTACGAGTGACATGGTTTAGCGGACCAGATAGTCCAATTTATCCAGCCCAATCTCTACTACGCTTTCTGTCTCCAGAGGAAAAGGGGACAGGATACTATTTCAAGCCTAAACGGCTGAGCGTGAGCGTTACGGGAGCAGCCGGCAAGGCTGCGAATCTTGGAGGGTGGAAGTCCCTCTACCGTCAGTTGCCCGTGACGGACGGTTAGCATATCCACTGTTCGGGGAGGTAACAAACCGAAATAGGCGTGGAAGGAAAAGCCACGGCTGCCCAGTACCGAGGGGTACTGCGGTAGGAGCAACCTGGGTGGCGAGCAAATCTGCGGGCTTGAACATTAGTGAATGACTGCAGCCTCGAAAAAGTGTCCACACCGAAGTTGCCATGGTGTGGGTGTTGCCAAGCGCCGACCGGGTCATAACGTCGGGAAGGCCGTTGTCCTGTGGGAAGAAATGGGCAAGAGCACCACGGGAGCCACCGGGGTAGGGGTCCAGGCACGCAGAGAAAGATTCGCAGAGCTAACGCCGGGAAGGTCCTTTTCCCAGTAGGGGCTGACAGCGACCTGCAAAGACCTGGTGTTCAAGGGTAGAACCGAGGTACGAGGAGGGTTGAGGACTGGCGCATGAGCCCGTAGGAGCGATGAAGGCGGGGTAACGCCTGCTGACGTGGTCCAGGAGACCGCGGCGAAAGAGGTCACACCTTGATCGTGCAAAGGGGCTCTGGGCACTTGGCAGCTCTAGGAGTAACCGGACGATGTAGGGCCGGTGAACAATGGAGCGACCTTGGAAGCAAACCAGAAAGTGAAGAGGTGTATGTGGGTCAGCACTTAAACCTCGTGCTGTATGGGAAGGCGACCAAAGGTAGGCCAAGGTCAGAACCGGATTCGGGAAATCCGACTGTCCGGGATCGCAGGGGGGCTTGCGGAAACGTGAGCTAAGGTAGAACTAGGAACCCGCCGCACAACCGAAAGGGTGCGAGTCGGAAACTCTCTACCTACGGCTGTGCGCGCCGCATTTCTATCCCGACCGGAAGTGACTTCAGTAATTGTTGGAGCCACAACATGCGGCAATATTTGCAGACTACTAGATTTATTATAGAACCGCTTTGTATGAAAAGCCACGAGCCGTGCTATGCCGAAGTAAGCCTGGACTATGCTGAACAATAGACATAATAGTTAGGTTTACTATAGCGAGTGGCTACAGATGGAGGAACTAATGCCACGTGTTGTTGCCCTGTATCGTTATCCTCTGAAGGGCTTCACGCCCGAAGAGTGCGAAACGTTGACGGTCCTCGACGAAGGGAGAATCGCCGGTGACCGTGTCCTCGGCATACGGTTTGCTGACACCGCAGCGACCGATGACGCCTGGAGTAAGAAAACGGGAATGCTGGCACTGGTGAATACACCAGGGCTGGCACGTCTGCACCTCAGGTTTGAGGAGAAGGCGCTTCGGCTCTGCATCAGGTTAGGGGACGCTGTTTTGGTTGACGAGCCGCTAGACCATGAGGGTCGTAAGCGGATCGCTGCTGCAGTGGAAGAGTATGTGCTCACGTTCGATGAGAATCCACTTTGCGGCCACCCGGAGCGGCTCCCGCTACGGGTAGTTGGCGACGGTATCACGCCGCGATACCACGACGCGGAGGGAGGTCAGATAACGCTACATGGCCGGGGAAGTCTCCAAGCGCTTACGGCTGCGTTTGAGAACGTCGAAGTCAGCGAGCTTCGCTTTCGCTCAAACATTGCGGTCGAGGGGCCGGGAGCGTGGGAGGAACAAAGCTGGGTGGGGCGAAGGGTCCGCATAAGCACGGTTGAGTTTGACGTGGTTAGGCCGAAAATCAGGTGTCTCGCTACGCATGCAAATCCCAAAACAGGTGAACGGGACTTGCCGATTCTGACAACGCTGACCAAGGAGTTTGGGCAGGAGAAGCCGACCTTTGCAGTGGCGATGGTTCCAAGTCGTGGCGGTGGACAAATTCACGTCGGCGATAAAGTCAGCCTCACTGATTAATTGGAGATTCGTGCTAGGCTTTAGTCAGAAGGAGAAAAGGGGACATTCTGTTTTTTAGGCCTAACCCTGCGGCTCAACGCGACCGCGAGAAAAGACACGCGGCGCGTTATCCGGTTCGTTAGATTCGCAAACGAGAGTATTGTCTGAGGCCGAAATGGGATTCAGTGTTCGATACCTCCTTTGCCGCGAAGGGGAAGTCATCAAGATTCCCAGAGCACGTTATGAGCGGTTTTGCGAAGAAGGGACTGCGGAGTTCCAGGAATACGCGGGCGAAGTTCTCGATATAGCGGAACTGGCGGTACTCCTGGAGAACGGTCACCCTGTCGCAGTTGCGCACGAAAGTTACTTCCGTGTAGGGGTGACCGACGATGGAACTGCGGATACGGCATTTGAACAGCAATCGTTTGCGCTGGCTGCCGCTCGCATTGCCCCGGCTTCTCCACGGTCGGCGGGCTCAGTAATCGAGGCTGGCGACGTGTTCAGAGAGCGAGCTTTGGAAAGCAAAGTCACTTGGGTTCCTAGTCCTTCATTAAAACAGCGATTGGTGGATATTGTACTAGGCAGAATCAAACAATAGGATCGAGAGCGACCGTGAAACCCGCTGCACGGCTTCCCTGGCGCCTCATCCTTCTCGTTAGGTATCGTCTGGGGGATAAAGTCATGAAGGATGAGCCTGACTTTGCCTACTTTCTAATCTTCTCTCACCCCCGCTCTACGAAAGCGTTTCGATGCGCCTTTTTAATTCCAGCGTTCGTCGCTATACTGTTGCTTTCATGCTCGCCTATGGCGGGGATCGGGCCAATCGGTTTGCAGCCCGTTTTCCCGGACGAAGCCCGCTGTCCAGAGTTGGCCTCGCCATTCGGATCGCAAACTCGGTATGACGGCAGTCCGCGGCCTAGTTGGGCACCTGGGGGAGGGTCCCATGGTGGTATCGACATCACATTGGCTGAAGGAACCCCTCTTTTGGCCTTGGCAGCAGGCACGGTGGTGAAGAAGGGGGAAGGGGGGCAGATGTTAGGGATCTACCTCTGGTTGCGGCATTCACCGGAAAACACTGGCCTGCCTTACTGGGTCTATTCGAAATACCAGCACCTCCAATCCCTCCCTGAATTGGCGGTTGGCGCGAAGGTAGTCGTGGGGGAGGTGATCGCACGATCGGGCAAAACCGGTACCGTAGGGGGGCATTTCGGCTACTATGGGTATCCCCATCTGCATCTCACGACGCGCAAAAGCCCAACCGGGGAGTTTCAGGGCTCGCATCTCACCGATCCGCTTGTGATCTACCACGAAGCTAGCCCCAAGCCCAAAGAATCAGTTGATCCGCCGCCCCGTGAAAACACGGTTACAATCCCGTACGTGACCATCGATGGCCAGGCCTGGCCCCAGGGCACCCGTGTTGTGTGGCCGGTTGCATGCCGTCGGAGGCAGGCAACCTATTAAATGTCGTGTCGGGGTCGATGGATGGTCATGGCGTCTGGCTTGAGTTATTGCATTTTCGTGCCTAATTTGACGCTTAACAGCGACGGCTGAGCGCCACGTTAGAGGGCTCGTAGATCAATCAGAAACGGAGGTGGCGATGAAGGTCACAGAGATCTGGCGATATCCGGTCAAGACGATGGGTGGCGAGAAGTTGCAACGGGTACGCATGGGGCCGCTCGGCATCGACGGCGACCGAGTCGTGCATGTCGAGGACACCCAGGGTCGGGTGATCACCTCGCGCTCCCATCCGCGTTTCCTGGGACGTAAGGGTACATTGGGTGTGGATGGCGCACCCCTGGTGGACGGCCAGCCGTGGAACAGTCCAGAGGTTGCCGCCGAGGTTGTTGACATTGCCGGGCCTGGTGCAAAGCTGGTGCGTTACGACGGCGCCGAGCGCTTTGACGTGCTGCCGTTGCTGGTGGCCACCGACGGGGCTATCGCCGCCTTCGGTCACGACCATCGCCGCTTACGGCCCAACATCGTGATCGGCGGCGTCGAGGGGTTGACCGAGCGCGAGTGGCCGGGCGGGTGCCTGCGCATAGGCAAGGTGCTCATCGGTGTCCAGGATTTGCGTCTGCGCTGTATCATGACTTCATACGATCCCGATACGCTAGTCCAGGAAAAGGAAATCACCCGCGGTATCTACCGGCGCTTCGACGGCAAGCTCGCGCTCAACTGCTTCGTGATCGAAGGCGGTGAGATCGCTGTGGGCGACGAGGTGCAACTGGTGCGCGGTCGCGCTTGCGTAGAGTCTGCAGCGGCAGCAGTGTTCGCCGAGTAAGCCAGCCATGGCCGCCGACACTTAGCCTCTAACTCTTCGCTTCAGCGGACGCGCGGAAAAGCGCCACGCGGCGTTGAGCTCAAACATTAGGCAGACCAAAAGGAGAGACAACTCATGGCGGATCTGAAACTTCTCGACAGGGCCTTCTATCTTATCATTCAACGTTTCATTGCTACGGGTCAGGCGCCTTACTACACCGAACTAGCAAAGGACTTAGGCCTCTCCGTGGAGGAGGGCCGCAAACTGCTCCACGAGCTGATGGAGATGCCCTGTCCTGCATACGCTGGCGGAGCCTACCCGGGCTGGCTTTACCCGGGTACCGACTATATCGCTTCCTTTGCGCCTTTTAACAATCTACCCACTCAGTATCGCATCACCATTGACGGAGAGCAGAAGTGGTTCGCTCAGTGAGGGTTTGAGGCGCTGGCGGTTTGCTGGCTATTTCCCGGAAAGACAATACGCGTGGACGCCCCATGCCTCGATTGCGCGGAGCCGATCGTGGTGGAGATGCGGGATGAGGCGGTGCTTGTGGTTCAACCTGATACTCTAGTCGGCTACGCCTACAGCGGATTTGGCGGGCCAACGGAAGGTCGAGCTTACCGGTGAGCGGGTATGAACCTCTTCCGGTCGGAAGAGCATGCCCGCAACTGGTCGGAGTTTGACCCTGCCTACGAGACGAATTTAAAACCTTTATCTCATTGGGCGGACCGATTCAGCGCTGAGCGGTTTAAGGCACGTGCCCGAACCGACCATTTCTCCTGGTGTGCTGAAAATTTCAGTGCAGCTCCTGCAGATCAGTTGACAAAAAAAGAAAGGTAAATCCAAAATTATGGGATCAGGTCTAGCATTTTACTCTCCTGCCGTTGTCGAGTAAGCTCGACATCGTGGCGAGACCGGTACGGATTGAGTTCCCAGGTGCCCTGTATCACGTGACCGCTCGAAAAGGAAAAGGGGATCATGAGTAAACTTACGACATATAATAACGTCGACATTCCTTCCTTCATGTATGGAACCGCTTGGAAGAAAGACGCCACTGCTCAACTGGTCCAATTAGCGGTGTCTTCAGGCTTTAGGGCTATTGATACCGCCAATCAGCTCATCCATTACCAAGAGGCCTTGGTTGGAGAGGCTTTGGTGGCGCTCGACAACAGAGGAATCAAGCGGGAAACGTTGTTTCTGCAAACCAAATTTACGTCGGTAGAGGGCCAAGACCACCGAACGCCCTACGATGCCTCTGCAGATATCGCCACGCAGGTTGGACAGTCCTTTGAGAGCTCGCTGAAACATCTCCATACGGATTATGTGAACTCCTATGTCTTACACGGACCCTATTCGCGGGCGGGACTGGGAAAAGCTGACTGTGAGGTGTGGGCGGCATTTGAAGAGATCTATAAATCAGGTCGAACAAAAATGATTGGCATTAGCAATGTCACTGCCGGGCAACTCGCACAGCTATGTGAACAAGCGGAAATCAAACCCATGGTGGTGCAGAACAGGTGTTATGCCGTGCTGGGATGGGATCAAGAGGTCAGGGAGATCTGTCAAGCCAATCAAATCATCTATCAAGGTTTTTCGCTGTTAACAGCGAATAGGGATGTGTTGAGGGAGCCTGAAATTTTGGAGATGGCCAAACGCTTAAAGACAGGTCCTCAGCAGGTCATATTTCGATTTGCCATGCAAATAGGCATGCTTCCGTTGACAGGAACGACGAGTGAGCAACATATGAAAGATGATTTACAAGTCGAAGGCTTCGAACTCACACCAGAGGAAACGAAGCGTATTGAATTGATCGCGGTATGAGTACTGGAGGGGAAGTTTAAGTGTGTGTAAGAGTACTGGCGGTCGGGCTTCCATTGGTGAATCAAGTGATTTCAGAACTAAGAGTATAGAGTGAGAAGAAAGGAAAAGGGGACAGGTAACTGGCCGAATATTTTAGCTGACTTTGATTCAATGTAAATCCCGCCTCTTGGGGCGGGCACAAAGCCTATGGGGTTTCCAAAGGGGAGAAGCGGCAGCTCTCCCCTTTGGTCGAACACGGGGATTCAAACCCCGTGTTCGATATAACTTGATTTGAGAGGAGGAAATTATGACAGCCAAGGCACTCACGACTAACGAGTTGGACATTGACATAGAGGACGTTGAATATATTCGCCACGGGGACAAGCCGCTGCTGGCCCGACTCTTCAAGCCGCGCGGCACAGGGCCCTTCCCGCTCATCGTGGAGCTGCATGGCGGTGCCTGGTGTCATGGGGACCGTCTGAACGACACCATCATCAACGAACCGCTGGCCAAAAGCGGCGTTGTGGTTGCGGCGCTAGATTTCCGTATGCCCCCCGTGGCGGGATATCCCGCCTCGTTGGCCGACATCAACTATGCGATCCGCTGGCTCAAGACGCAAGCCGCCGAGCTAGGCAGTCGTCCCGACTGGGTGGGCATCATGGGCGTTTCGAGCGGCGCGCACCAAGCTATGCTGCTGGGGATGAGACCGCGCGATCCCCGCTACTCGGCCGTAGCGCTGTCCGCTACTGCCACGGCCATGGATGCCACCGTGTGTTGTGTGGTCCTGTGCTGGCCCGTCATCGATCCACTAGAGCGCTATCGATATGCCAAGAAGCTCAAAGCGGGCGGGAAGCCATACCCAGACCTGGTGGATCAGGTGTTGCCGTGTCACGACGAATACTGGCAGACCGAAGAGGTCATGGCGGAGGGGAGCCCGGTGCTCGCGCTCGAGCGCGGCGAGCAGGTCGAGCGGCCGCCGGCGCTTTACCTTCAAGGGACCAACGATCTCGCTCACCCGCGTCCCGATCTCGATCGCTTCGTCACGCAGTATCGTAAGACGGGTGGCCGGGTCGAGCTGGAGCTGTATGAGGGAGAGGGCCAGGCGTTCATCACCAGGAATTCGGGTTCGCCCAACTCCAGGAAAGCGATTGAGAAAATCATCGAGTTCGTCCACAACGAGATCCAATAATCCAAGGAGATCGCAATAGCAGGAAGAAAAAATACGAATGTTTGAATTGTGAGAAAAAGGGCACTCTCTGTATACAATACCGAAAAGAAATAATCTTGTCTGGCTTGATCTAGAAATGACAGGCCTCGATCCCAAGAAATGCACCATTCTTGAAATTGGCGTGATTATCACAGACGAACATCTTGAAGCTATTGAAGAAAGTGCTTCAAACACGATTCACCATAGCGAGAAGGTTCTAAAATCCATGGAGCTTTGGAGTGAGCGCCATCACAAGAAGTCAGGATTAACAGAGGAGTGCAGGGCGTCTAAAATCCGACTAAAGCAAGCTGAGGAACTAGCACTAAATTTCATTAAGCGTCACTGTGTCGAAAAAACAGCTCTCTTATGTGGTAATACCGTTTGGCATGACAGAAGATTTTTAGTGAAGTACATGCCAAGACTTGAATCTTATTTACACTATCGGATCATTGATGTCAGCACGATTAAGGAGATTGTCAAACGCTGGTATCCTGTGGACTATATGATGCCCCGGAAAAAAAGAAAGACTCATCGTGTGATGGATGATGTTAGAGAATCAATCGAAGAGCTAAAGTTTTATCGCCAAACGGTTTTTGTAGCCGATCAAAGATCTAAATAGCGTTAAATCCTTTTTCTGACCTATGCCAGGTTTTCCCGCAACTCATAACTTTGCATTACCTGAAAAAGATATCGAACCGACACTCTACCGCGCACGGCTCATGCTCAAGCGTTAGGCGGCTTCCGTCCATGAACCGCATCGATAACGGTGCACGTGTTGGGTTGATAGCCTCGTTTCTTTGCATATTTGCCGGTTGCGCTCAAACCTCAGAATTAACCCAAAGAGCTGCCGCTTCTGAGAATCTGATAGAGTGCGCAGTAGAAAGGCCGCAAATATGTACCCGTGAATACATTCCCGTGTGCGGGCTTAGAGACACAGGTGTCCATTGCGTAACAACGCCCTGTGAATCGACGGAGTGGAAGACTTATGGAAACGCATGTACTGCATGTAGCGATACAAAGGTATACGGATATCGCTTAAACAGCTGCAAGGAACAAAATTGAGGATAATGAGGTCTGATCTTGTACTTTGTTATCGGCGATGCCTTGCGAGGAAGGTTGCTCTAGTCCTTAAACCAGCGGGATTAAATTTTAGTTTGGCAAGGAAAGACCTGAAATGCGCTCCAATACAGCCTATAATGCGTGTTGACACAACGACACAATACCCGAAAGGAGCACATTTCAAGTGAAGCAATTAGACCACGAAATTCTATCCAAAGGCAAGAGCGGTCTGGAGAAACGCCTTGAGAGAAAGACCTACGAAGATCAACCGAAACCGATGTTTCAAGCTTCCAACGTTGTTTATGAGATGAGCGAACGTGTGCGAGCAATTGGATACGGTGGGGTGGGAGCTATACACACATTGGTTCGCAGGCTGAAGCTGGAT
>SMUX01009011.1_pt1 | contig 14304 bp, 6 predicted proteins | sample 2456431 | NCBI WGS metagenome assembly SMUX01 (sample SAMN11095930, study PRJNA526329) | marine sediment metagenome | biome: Marine sediment; feature: Surficial sediment; material: Deep marine sediment; isolation source: Hadal surficial sediment | place: Pacific Ocean | collected 2014-11 | depth 0-1... | reverse complement strand
GAAGCGGTAAATCTCCAAGACCCGTGGATTTGCCTCATATTGGGGGAATAGATATTGCAGGAGTTGTTTCGGAAGTTGGGAGTAATGTTACAGGTTTAAGTGAAGGTGACAGAGTAGTAGTAGACCCTACTGTAAGATTAGAAAAGGGGTTTGAAGTAATAGGTGTAAACAGGCACGGGGGTTTAGCTGAATTTATTAAAGTTCCTGCAAAAAATGTTGTTCCAATTGCCGTAGGCTTATCTTTTGATGATGCTGCAGCAGTTCCCATATGTAGTGTTACTGCATGGTATGGTCTTGTTGAAAGAGCTAATCTTATAGCAGGTGAAAAGGTTTTGGTTCATGCTGCAGGAAGTGGGACAGGGTGTATGGCAATTCAGGTAGCAAAGTATTTGGAAGCAAGTTTGATTATTGCTACTGCGGGGTCTGACGAGAAACTTGAAAAAGCAAAAGAATTAGGCGCCGACGAAGTTATTAATTATAATACTCAGGATTTTGCTGAAGAAGTAAAAAAAATAACAGGTGGAAAAGGTGTAGATGTTCTTTTTGATCAGATAGGGGCTTCGGCTTGGGAAAAGAATATTAAGTGTCTTGGAAATAAGGGAAGGATTTTGCTTGTTGGAGTTGTTGGTGGAGTAAAAGCAGATTTGATGTTTGGTCCACTGATTATGAAAGACATTTCAGTTTTAGGCGTAACTGTATTTAACGCTCCTAGATCTAGTTTAGAAAAGGCTTTAAAACTCACATTGGATAAATATATAAAAACAATTATTGACAAAAAATTCCCTCTATCTGAAACTGCCGCAGCACATAAACACATTGAAAACCGCGCGCAGTTTGGCAAGGTTATAATTAATCCGTAAAACTATTAATTGAAAGGATAAATCAAAAATATTAAAATCTACAATACTTATTTGAATGTTTTTTTATTAAAATAATAGAAAACCCAAAAAACGATATATGGCATACCAAATTTCGGTAAGTCTATTATATCCAGCCAAATAATGATTTAGTATGAAATACAGATGTACTGAAGTAAAAAGTACAATAACGAAAAATAAAATATGCTTTTCAAAAGTTTTAATCATATTTTAGAATTAAAATATAATATTATTTCCTCATTTTTTTTAAATACTATTTTGCCGATCACTTTAGAATCATAACCCTTAAATGTCTTATTGATGCTGTAGAACATAGTAATATTACTGTTTTCAATAAATTGGGTTTCTTTATCAACCGGTAAAACATGGACCGGATTATTAATTTCATCAATCATATTTAAATATTGAAAGCCCATACCATAATAGCTGGAAGTAATTATGGGTGCGCCATTATTAACCTTATTTTTGAACCTTGAAGCAACCTTAATTTCGTAATCGTAGTAGTTTTCATAATGCCTAATAAGTGAGTTTGAGATAATGCTATTTTTTTCTAAAAAATCTTTATGTAAATACAAATACGCTTTTTCTGCCAAATCTATTAATTTATAATTGTTGTTATTTAATACCTCATCTATTGTTATTTTCTTTCCGTAATATTTTACATTTTCTTCATCATGAATAAGAAAAATAAATGCATCTGGCATTTTAGATTTATCTTCTTTGAAATTCCAGACCCTGTTTTGGAGTCTGCTACCATAAATAGGTCCCGCGTAATCAAGAACACTGCTGGCAAAATAGCAGTCTAATCCTTTTCGATAGTTTAAAGTTATGTAGTCTAAAGTTTCCCATAAAAACGAAGAGCTGGATGACGCAAACCGGAGATATCTCATTTGCGAATAATCTTTTTTGCTCAATATGTCATAAATCGGAATATCAATTGCATATGAAGGCAGCTTTGCTCTAGCAAGCTGGAATGTTGATAGAAATGAAAAAACACAGCAGCTCAGAAGAATAGTATTTTTATATATTTTCTGTGATTCAAATTCTTCAATTAATTTTCCAACGGCTAGAATGCCAATACCAATCATAAAAATTGTGAGTCTTGGAGATCTATGAAATTTGAATGAAGGGACAAGGAATAAAAATAGAAAACCAGTTAATAATTGAAGTAAAATAAAAATGTTAACAGATCTAGATCTGTTTTTTATCATTATAGATTTTATAAAGAAATAGATCCAGCTTGGGATTGCAATTCCCCAAAATATAATTCCATACCCTCCGTGAAATGATCCAATGCCTGTATCATAAAGAAACAGCCCAAATATCTCTTTGAATTTATTTACTATATATAGAATATTTAGAGAGCTAATGCTTAAAAACTCCCTGGATTCAGTAAAAATTTCCATAGGGAATACAGGGTTTCCTAAAACTAAATAATTTCGTAAATACCAATAACATGAGAATATTGAGATTAAGAGAAAATAAATTAATATTTCTCGAGAGTTTTTTCGTATTAACTTAGGAAAAATTACTGTTTGCAGGATTATTGCTGTTAAGATCATTGTATACTTCATCCCTAGAATTAAACCTATAGATATCCCGGCTAAAAATAAATATGTTGATATTTGGGTAGAATAAAATCGAATAGAGAAATAAAGGCTGACAAGAAAGAGAACGCTTACAATTAAATCAATATATGCTACGCCAGCTTGAGTCAGTACAACAGGGCTAAAAAAAAAGATAAGACCTATAAAAATTGAGGTTTCCCTTTTTAATGATAGTTGTCTTGAAAGAACATAAATTACAGAGATTCCGTATATTCCATAAAAAAATTGTACCAGGCCTATTGGGATTAAATTCTTAAAGAACACCGTAGGCCACAGGAATAAGAGTTCTGCATTCATTGGAAATGCAACATGCCCACGATACTCAACAGGAAGCAGGAATATCTTTTGATGATAAATATATTCAAATACTGCAGGAAGATGATAGGTGAGGTCATCAATGCCTCTCGGAGGGAGCAATATAGCCGATAAGAATAACCAAAAACTTACAAGAGATAATAATAAGAACAGAAATATTATGTAAGGTGAATTTATAGACTTTAGATTATTTTTTAGGGAAATATAATCATCTGTTAAATAAGCTTTAACATTTCTTTGCTTTCTAAAAACTATAAATATTATGATAAGAGCGATAGCTGTGTTTAATAAAATTAAGTAGTTAACTGTTAATATTTCCAGAGTACCTAGTACAAGTTCACTTAAAATTATTTGAGCTGTAGTAAGGAGTATTGTAGCTACTAACTTCTCGGAAATAGAGGTAAGCTTTTTATTAATTAATAACAAATAAAATGACAAAAAAATCAGAAGGTTAGTTACGAAAAAAATTATCATTTATTCTAAAAAATATCCTCAAAAGTACTAATTAGTTTTGAGTTGTTTATGTCTTTAATTCCTATTATCTCTTCAAGCTTGCTACCGGTTAGATCACTACACATTTCCCACCATTTCATTAATTGATTCCCAGCATCTGGTTCTCTCCACCATTGGTCATCAAATTTATCTCGCAGAAATTCTTTAATATTTGTTTCAATTAGCCAGGCTCTATAACTTATATATGGATTTATATCACTGAGCACTAAATCAAACAACACAGTATTTTCATTTGGCTTAACAAACATATTAGTTAGATATATTTCAGATATTTGTGATAAAGAATCATAGATACTACTGTTTTCATTAATAATTCTAAATAACAGCACATTTACACACAAATTTCTCAAGTATGCCAACTTTTTTAAATATAATAATTCTATAAAATTGTTATCGGTATCAATTTTCAGATATCTCTCTAACCACTTTTTCTCAAACACAAAATCCTGAAAAAGTATTTTAAATGTTTCCAGAGTGATTGGATCGATTAGCCTTTTGTTTTCAAATGTTTCATCAACATTTATTGAACTAAAAAATAGAGATTTACCAAGCTCACCCAATATAGATTCATAATCTTGGATGGTTTTAATTCTGTATATAGATACGAATATTTTATCAGGTATTTGAGCGGGATAGGATTTGGCCTGCCCGTTTTTTGAGGCTCTGTTAACGAGGTCAAAACTTATTGAGTCACTTAAATTCATCCCAATTTCAAAAAGAAATTGAGTGGATAATTTTAGAAGTGAAGTTTGCTTAAAATAGTCTTTGAATTCAAAAGAGTTAAATAAAAATAATGAGTCTTCATAGCTAGCATCTTTTATCTGTATATCCAGTTTGTTTTTAAGATGCCACCTAAATAAATCTTTATATATGTATTCGGTATCATTTAGAAATTCTTTGCAAAGATTTTTTACTTGTTCAATATCTATTTTATTGAGATCACGTGTTTGATCTAAATAATTATTAAATCCTAATGCCTTTGAAGTTTGATTTTTATTTTCAATTATGAGATGAATTCCAGCAAGGAATTCATCGGTTAATTCTTTATATCTTTGACTTAATTTTTTCCTGTTTTCTCTTTTCCTTTCTGTTTTGATATTAGAAAATAAATTAAATAAATTCATCTCTTTATTATCAGATTTTTTAGTCTGGATGTTGAATTCATTTTTTAAATTTTCGATAGAATCAAAGCTATTATTAGTTTTTAGAAGTTCAGAAAGAAAAATTTTAAACAGCCTTATCTTTTCGTGTTCATTTTCTGAGTATTTATTACTATCAAGATTTTTAAAAATGTTTATATCAAACAATTCTCTATGGTTATATAAAATATCTTTTGAGTTAGACATTTTATTAATGCCGGAATCAAACAGGTAATTATCATAATATAATTTGTTGAGCAGTGATTCTGCCGATTCAGCAAATTCTATATCTATCTTAAAATTCATATTTTTGTTACCATTTTAATAATAAGCTAGCTAAGAGAAAGCTTCTTTACTGGTTTTTTTATAAAAAACGTTAGAAATGCGGCAAAATAGCAAAATATTATCGCTATAAGAAAAGGGTAAAAATAACTTCCAGTCCTATCAAAAAGATATCCGGCCAGTATAGGACCGCTTATAGCAGCTACCGAGAATGATGTTCCAAAAAACCCATAAATAGAACCAAGAGCTTTTAAACCGTAAAAGTCTCCTAAAAGCATAGGAAAAATTGGGACCCATCCACTGTAAAAGAAACCGAATAATAAACCAAACAGATAGTAGTATTGTATATCATTTGTGAGCAGCAATATCAGTATTGAACTGCCTTGTACAAAAAAACATATTAATAATACGCGTTCACTTCTAATTCGTTCAGTTAAAATTCCTGAGAGAACAATTCTTCCAACTATGCTTCCCAAACCTATGGCTGCAAGGGCGCCTGAAGCGAGTAATTCGGGAATTCCAACATGTATTTCGTAGTTAAAAAGATGGGTGATAATAATTAGAAAAGTCAGAAAACCAAACAGCCACATTACATATAAAAGCCAGAACACTGGGGTCTTAATTGCTTCCTTTGCTTTCCAGTCCTGATTGTTATCTGATGTTAGATTTGAGTTTTGGGGGTCAGAGCTAATATCCTCAGCCCCATAAGGTTTTAAATTCTTATCACTTGGGCTCTTTCTCAGCAGCAGTGATGCAAATATTGCAATAAACATAAAAGCGGATAAGCCAAAAAATGCATTAGATATACCACTATTAATGATTAACCAGGTGGTAAGGGGAGGAACAAACAGTCCGCTAAGCGGTACACCTGTTGTAATAATTCCTATTGCAAGCGATCTTTTTTTAATAAACCATCTGCTTATCAGGGTAACACATGTTATATATAAAACCCCGTCTCCGATGCCTATCAAAACACCAAAATATAAAAACAGTTCGAGCTTTGTATCGGCAAATCCCGATAATAGCAGCCCGACTGCGCATATTAAACCACCAGAAAATATTATTATCCTTGGGTCGTATTTATCTACAAGCCTTCCTGAAATTGCAAGCGAAAAAGCGAGAACAAATGACCTGAGGGCATAAATGGACGACCCTCCTGCCTCGGATAAACTAAACTTATCATTTAGACTGGGAAGAAATATTCCAAAAGAGTATAAGAGCAGTCCATCGAGTATGATGAGTATCAGCGATGCACCTACTATATACCAACCGTAGAATATATTGTTCTTAGCCATTCAGGTATGAATAATATTATTAAAGAGGATTAAAAACTCAGATTTTAAGTGAGTATGGAAGATCAGGCAAGTTCTTATTTTCAAACATCACAAATAATCATTGAACTAAACATATTTTTTTTGATTTTTGCTTAATATTCCATAACATTGATAATAAAATTAAATTTATAAAGGAAAAAATTATGGAAGATAATGCCGATATATTCGATAAGTTTAAGGCTGGCTTTAGTAGAGGACTTAGAATAGTAAATGTGAGATCAAAAGAAGCTTATGTAGTATTAAAAACAAAAAACCAGATTCAGGGGAAAAACAGGTATAAAAAGAAATTGATAGAGGAGCTTGGAAATGCCGTCTTCAGGACATTTAAGCATAAAGGCAATATCAGTGAAGATAGTATTAAAAATAAATGCAGCGATATATTGAATTTAGAATCAGAAATAGATGATATGAATGAAGAGATAAAAAATATACATGAAAATGCTCTCAAAGATCTTGGAAAATTAAAAGCTATCACAAAGCCCAGTGAAGTTACAAAATGTGAATGCGGCACCGAGGTAAAAGGGGATTTGAAAAAATGTCCTGAGTGCGGGAAACAATTGAATCAAAATTAGAATAAAGGGGGAGTTTTATGAAAATTATACTAATTGCTGTTTTTTCGATTATTTATTTAAGTATGCAAAGTTCTTTTGCAGAAATTCCGATAGTGGCTAAATCTAAAATTAAAAACAATTCAGGAGAAATAGTGGGTCTGGCTTCATTTATTGAAAGTAGTGAGGGCGTAAATATTGCCGTGCTGGTGCAAAGTTTAACCCCGGGGCTTCATGGTATTCATATTCATCAAATAGGCAAATGTAATAAGCCTGATTTTAAATCTGCAGGCGGGCATTTTAATCCATACAGTATGAGCCACGGCACAAAAAATCCTAAGGGGTATCATGTTGGTGATTTAGCAAACATTTATATAAAGCCAGATGGAACAGGCTCACTTCTTATTACTTCACACCTTTCTACGCTAGAACATGGAATTAATTCACTTTTAAAAGAAGAGGGTACTTCCATTGTTATTCATTCAGGTCCCGATGACTTAATTTCCGATCCAAGTGGAAATGCAGGAAAGAGAGTAGCTTGCGGTGTTATTAAGAAACTATAATAGATCCAGTTCTATGGTTTTTTTTTATTAGCATGTTTATTAACAAAAGGCTTAAAGCTTATTGTGAATTTGTAAAATAGGACTTTTAACTAAGAAATAACCACGGATTACATAAATATTTAATATCCTCCAAATGTTTTAAAAATATCACGGAACTCGTTATTAATTTCTATGAATACATCTAATATCTCTGGGTCAAAATGCTCGGGGCTTGTTTTATCATCACCTTTTGTAATAACGTCAAATGCCTCTTGATGGCTATATGCTCTTTTATATGGTCTTGAGCTTCTAAGGGCATCGTATTGGTCGGCTATAATTGTAATTCTGGCAGATATTGGTATCTGTGTTTTGCTCAGACCATATGGGTATCCTGAGCCGTTCCAGGTTTCGTGATGATTCTGGGCAATTTCCTGCCCCATTTTGAGAAATATAGATTCCGATCCCTCGAGGATTTTGGCCCCAATTGTTGTATGTGTTTTCATTATTTCCCATTCTTCACTATTTAAAGCACTGGGTTTTAGAAGAATACTGTCTGGTATTCCCACTTTTCCAATATCGTGCATGGGTGATCCGTGGAATATGTTTTCTATAAAATCAGTGTTCATGCCAAGTATTTCGGCTATTTTCTTAGTATATAGGCTAATTCTTCTTATATGAGAACCAGTCGCTTGATCTTTGAATTCAGTTGCCAAAGTTAGTCTGTATATTGTTTCCAGGTAAGCTGCTTTTGTATTGTCATGAGACAGGTTTAATTCAAAAAGGGCTTTTTGCAGCTCTTTAGTTCTTTGCTGTACCTTATCTTCTAAAATATAGTTACTTTGCTTCAATAAATCATTATATTTTTTGATCTTAAGATTGTTTTTTATTCTCATTGCCAGTTCTTCAAAATCATAAGGCTTAGTGAGAAAATCATCCGCACCCTTGGATATTCCTTCTAACAAGTCTTCTCTGGAACCAAGAGCTGTTACAATTATTACAGGAATTTGCTTTGTATTGTCGTTAGATTTTATTTTTTGCGTAGAATCAAAGCCATTCATTTTAGGCATAATAACATCCATTATTATTAAGTCGGGTTTTACTGTGAGTGCAATTTCTACGGCTTCTTCACCATTTGTTGCCTGAAATGTTTGGAAGCCCATATTTTCACACATGTTGTTGAGCAGAAGCCTGTTTCTGGGCTCATCATCAACTATTAGTATTTTTTCATTTTGATTATCCATGAGAACTTTCTTTAGTTTATAAATATAACATTTTATAATTTTTAAATTTTATTTCAATTAACCAATATTTTTTTATAACTACTATGTTCTTTTTTGTAAATTAAGTTTTAATAAGTAAATATCAAGTTTATAATGACTATTTATTTTTTTGTGGGGATGATTAATAATATAACTTAAATAGTATTTATCTGTCATTTTGATTTTAAATAATTTTTTATAGTAATGAGTGAATTTAGAATAGAAAATCTCTTATTAAATGATCAGGCTGATTCATTCCAAAGGATCTGCCTAGAAGGCCAGGTCTCGTGTGTTGTTTTTTATAAAGGTGATAAGCCGGATAAATCCAATATAGATCTGTCCAACATCTTTTCTCATCGCGGTTTTAAGCCATATCTTGTTCCAGAAGATTTTTTAATTAAAGGCAAGCAGGACTTAAAAATATACGAGGAAATAATAAACAGTTCATGCCTTTTCATTTTTTATATTGACGATAATAGATCAAGTTTCCTATATTGTCTTGGTCATATAAGAGCTAAAAACCGCCCTATAATTACTTTTTCCAGAGAACAACTGCTTTTAGAAATTAGTTCAGAATATGAAAACGAGCTTAAATCTTCTAGCCCAATCTATGAAATAGACTTTAACAAATTGAGTGAGATTGGTGAACAGAATAATTCTCTTGTTAATTTTATGGCTTCATTGGATAAGTCAAAAAACTTTGTGCTGAAAGGGAGTGCAGATGATGATGGCGATATATTTGAAATCGACAATATAATTAAAGACATATTTGATTTTTTGATACCCAACTTGAGATCAATATTTAAAGAAGAATTAGACAGCAAACTGTCTAAAGACTTGGACTCTGTCTCTGAAAATATCTTTGATTATTACTTTGGTTTAAAAAAGTGTGAATCCTCTGATCTGCTTAAGCTTCTCAAGGTTGAGCCCAAGGATAAATCACTTAAAAGTAACCCTATCTATAGGACATTAATCAATATTATTTTTTCTGAGACTATTAATTACTTAAGCAGTAATCTTACAGATGATAGCAAAACAATATTAGTCGAATTTGAAGAGTTTATAAAAATCATCGATGAAAACGAAGATGATAAGAAAAATGCTATTCAGATAATCAGTAGCCTTAATAACAAAGGGATTGCTTATTTAATACTTTCTTATTTTAAAGAGAGGGACAGTTTTTTAGAAAAGTCGCTAAGCTTATTTGATAAAGCTAACAATTCAGTAAAAACAGATCTAATAAAAGAGATTTTCTCAGCAACTGAAATCAATACCGCCCTTGCCTACGAATATAAATCTGATTTAAATCCTGATGATGGATATTTAAATGATTCGTTGGATTTTATAAAAAATGCTGAAAAGAGGTTTGAAGGGCGCAAGGATGATTTTAGTTATGGGTTAGTTTTAAATAGTAAAGCAAACTGTTTTAGGAAAACGGCTCTAATATCTAAAAACACCGGTGAGTTAGAACTGGCTGTTGATGAGGGTAAAAATGCCTCAAAGGTTTTTGAATCAAAAGATCAGAAACTTCACAGGTTCTCTGCAATATTAAACATTAGTATTTCACTGATGTACAAATCTAAATTAACCAGTGATAAACAGTTTTGCGAAGAGGCTTTAGCAAGTTTAGAGCAAGGTTTTAGTTTACTAAATAACAGTACCGATACCAGGTTATATGGAAAAGCTTCAGTCATTAAGGCAGTAATTTATGAAACTCTTTTTGAATTAGAAAAAAGCGTAGACTTTTTACAAAAATCAATCGAGGCATATAAGAACTCGTTAAAATATCTAGGTGGTGAGCTTGATTCAAAATATATAGGGATTGTTAATAATCAGATAGGGGTTTGTTATAACTATTTGTCTGAAACCGGTGATAAAGTACAAAATTGTAGAAATTCATTACAATTTCATAAAAGTGCAATCACTTCTTTATCAAAAGATGATAACACCTATGAATATGCATATTTTAAAATGTGTGAGGGAAACTCCTTTAGGTTGCTGGCAGAACAAAAAGATTCTCTGGATAATTGTCTGCTGGCCCAGGATGATTATAAAACTGCGCTTAGTTTTTTTTCTATAGATGAGTTTCCAAGAGAGTATGCAATTGTAAATAACAATTTAGGCGCAACTTTTGAATTTCTGGCATCGATACAGGAAGACAAAAAATATCTTGAAAAATCGATTGGGGCATATGAGCAAACTCTAAAAGTTTATAATACTACAGACAATCCTTATGAATATGCCGCTGTTCAAAATAACTTGGGAAATTCTTTTGGTGCTCTCTCTGAAATTGAAAATGTTATAGAGAATAGTGAAAAAGCAATTTCTGCATACAAGCAGGCATTAGAAGTGAGGACTGAAGACGGCTACCCATCTGAGCATGCAATGACAAAAAACAATTTGGGGGTTGTTTATGACATCATCTCTGAACATAAAGATAGTGAAGATAACTGCAATAATGCAATTGAGTGCTATAAGGACGCTCTAAAGTTTTACTCCCTGGATTCATATCCAAATAACTGTGCCATGATCCAGAAGAATCTGGGTGGCGCATACAAAAGATTGTCTGATATTAGTAATGTAAAAGAAAACAGCCAGCAAGCTAAAGATGCATTTGATAAAGCTCTCAAATTTTATACTAAAACTGAATTCCCAGATGATTACAGTTTTATTCAAAAAAATATTTCGTCACTTCTTATAAGTGTTGCCAGATTTACAAAAGATAAAAATGAGTTAGTAAAATCCACCAAGCACCATAACGAAATTTTAAAAGATTTGGATCCCGATAAAGACCCGGCTGAGTATGCTTCGATCATCCAGGAACTATGCCTTTTGAATTCAACTCTTTTTGATATAGAAGCAAGTGAAATAAATTTCAGTAATTTCATCGCATCTGCAAATAAGGCGCTTGAGTTTATTACATATGACGGCAATAAATCTGATTTTGCAACCATTAATAGCTTGATGGGAGGTGCATATTCTAAATATCTGCAAACAGCCAGCAGTGAAGAAAACTGCCTCAATGCAATTAATTTTAGTAAAGAAGCACTTAGGGTCTTCAAATATAAAGACAGTCCTGAGCACTATGCAAAGTTGCATGAAAATATTGGTGTAGCTTACAGTTTTTATGCTGATTACAAAGATGGAGATTTAAACTATAAAGAATCAGTCAAGTCGTTTAAAGAATCATTAAAATTTTACGGTTCAGAGCAGCATCCTATAGATTATTCCAGGATTCATAATAACCTTGGAAATGTTTATAAGTCGCTTTCAGAAATCGAGGATAACGAAAAAAATATTAACAATGCCATTGATTCCTATAATAAGTCACTTAGCGCTTATACTGAAAAAGAGTATGCATATGAATACGGCAAAGTTAAAAATAACCTTGGAATTGCTTATTCGGCGGTTGCCCAGCTTAAAAATGATTTGGAAGCTTTTACAAAATCGATTGATTCTTTTAAGTCTGCGCTTAGCGTAAGAAATAGTGATAAATACCCGGAAGAATTTGCTTCTACCAACTATAATTTAGGTGTTACTTTAGGAAAACACTATGAAATAAGTAGCGAAATTGGAAATCTAAAAGAGAGCATAGAAGCTTTTAAAAATTCGCTGAGCCTAAGAACAATTGATAAATACCCAAACGAATTTGCGGCTACTTCAAACAGCTTGGGTAATGCATACCGGGCACTTTCGCTTGATGAGGATACACTGCAAAATTTAAATTTAGCAATGGATTGTTATACAAATTCTGTGGAGGTCTATACTAAAGCAGATTATGCAATCCAATATGCGGTAGTTCAGAATAATCTGGGCGTTGTGTATTCTGCAATTGGAGAGATTAATAAAGATTCGCCGAGTTATGAAAAAGCTATTGAATACTATAACAACTCTCTTGCCATAAGAGATAAACAAAACTATCCCCAGCACTATGCAAACATAAATTCCGGTCTGGGATTTAATTATTATCTTCTCTCAGAACACAAAGAAAGAAGCAGTAATCTTAAGTCCGCGCTTGCAAGCTACAATGAGTCCCTCGATTTTTATTCCAGCAAGGAATTTCCATATGATCATTACTTTTTGCTAAACAGGATTGGAAATACTTATTTTGCACTCTCTGAGATAGAAAAAATTAGTGAAAATGCCAGCAAGGCTAAAGAACACTACCAAAATTCATTAAAATTTTTTACTATAGAAGAATACCGCAGTGAATATATTAATATTAATAAAAGCCTGGGAGAGATATTTTATCTTTTGGCCGAAGAGGGTGATTATAAAAAGAATATATCCAGTTCCATCAAGCACTTTGAGCTTGCTATTCAAAATACGAAGCCCCAAGAAGATGCGATGCTTTACTCCAACCTACAAAATTTAGCGGGCAGGTCATATGAGGATTATTCTAATGTTGAAAAGACAGTTGAATACTTAAAAAAGGCAAAAGAAGCATTCAGCAAGTCAGTACAGTTTATCGATCCCGGCGATAAACCATATGAATATAGTGAAATTAATTCAAATCTTGGCGGGATATACAGAAAGCTTTCTGAGCATGAAGATAGAGTCTCAAATATATTTAAATCCCTTGAACTATACGAACAGGCTTTAACTCCTGATTCTATTGACAGCAATGATTTTGAGTATGGATATATATGCAAAGAGATCGGTATGAACTATATGCTCCTTGCCAAAGAAGAAAACAAACTGGAAAACAGTAGAAAGGCTGTCGAAGCTTTTAAAAAATCGTTGGAAGTAGAAAATATTAAAAATGATAAGTTTCAGTATGGACTGCTCAATAAAGAACTTGCATCGGCGTATAGCAATATGTCTGATGAAGAAGAAAAAATAGAGAATACCAAACAGGCGATAAATGCCTATAACAAGGCTCTAGACGTTTTTAATTTGAAAGATTATCCAACTGATAACAGTTTTATAAATAAGGATTTGGGCAAGCTACTTATAACCCTGTCAAAATCTCAGGGTAAAGAAGAAAACCTAAAACTGGCGCTGGAATGTTTTTCAAAAGCATCGAAGTTCTACACGGCTGAAGACTTTCCTCTGGACTATGCAAATATTCAATCTAGCCTGGGATCGTGTTATAGAACCCTAGGTGAACAAACTTCGAAAGTAGAGTTTGTAAAAGATTCTATAGAATCTTTTAATAAGAGTCTGGAAGTATTTGACTCCAAAAAATATCCAATTCAATATGCAACAGCTCACAATGATCTTGGTAATAGTTATATATTCCTGTCTGAACTGGAGGACAAAGCAATTAATTGTAAAAATGCAATTAGCGCATACGAGAGTTCACTGAAAGTCAGAACGTTTGATAAATATCCTATTCAATATGCGCTTACAAGCAACAATCTGGGGGTTGCGTATATTAGTCTGTCTGAAATTGAAGATAAGATTAAAAATTGTGAAGTTTCCATTAATTCATATAAAAACAGTTTAAAAGTATATACCCTTGATAGTTTTCCTTTGCAGTATGCTTCTATAAATTCTAATTTAGGTTCAGCGTACAGCGTGCTTGCTTTTGAAGAAAAAGATACAGAAAAGAATCTTGAAAATTCCATTAATGCTTATCAGAGCAGCTTAAAAGTTTATTCAATAGGTGAATTTCCTGTTCAATTTACAAGTGTTCAGAAAAGTTTAGCCGAAGTTTATTATCAAAAATCTATTTCATCCGGTTCTGCTGAAGATATTCAAAAGACTGTTGGTTTATATGAATTAACATTGCAAGAAGGAGATTTTGAAGATGAAGCACAAGATTTTGCTCTAATTAACAAAAACCTGGCAATGTCATATTTACTATCGGCAGGCTTTTTAGATAAAGATAAAAATACTTATGAAAAAGCCGCTGCTTGTTTTGAAAAATCTCTGGACTTTTTTG
>SMUX01118244.1_pt1 | contig 14348 bp, 19 predicted proteins | sample 2456431 | NCBI WGS metagenome assembly SMUX01 (sample SAMN11095930, study PRJNA526329) | marine sediment metagenome | biome: Marine sediment; feature: Surficial sediment; material: Deep marine sediment; isolation source: Hadal surficial sediment | place: Pacific Ocean | collected 2014-11 | depth... | reverse complement strand
TTGCTGATGAGCGCGTGTTGGTTGAGGGCATTAATCTCGCCAGGAAGCACGTGAAGCCGAACCCGAACGTTGGCGAGCCAGGTGGTATTAAAGATCATGCGATGCCACTGGATATTACGAACGTGCTCGTTTTCAACCCGAAGTCGAAAAAGGGTGAGCGAGTGGGTTTTCGTGTCGAAGACGGCAAGAAAGTACGTGTCTTCAAGAGCGGCGACGTAGTTGATATTTAAGAGATAAAGCAATGGCACGATTACACGAAAAATTTCAGAACGAGCTGGCTGAACAGATCCAGAAAAAGCTGGGGCTGAGAAATCCGATGCAAGTACCGAAGATCACCAAGATAACCATTAATATGGGTGTAGGTGAAGCGGTCGCTGACAAGAAGATAATGGAAAAGGCACGCGAAGATATGCGAATGATTGCGGGTCAGAAACCGGTTACGACGATTGCTCGTAAATCAGTCGCTGGCTTTAAAATTCGTGATGGCATGCCAATCGGCTGCAAGGTCACATTGCGTCGCGAACGTATGTACGAATTCCTTGATCGTCTCGTAAACATCGCTATCCCGCGTATTCGAGACTTTCGTGGACTTAGCCCGAAGTCTTTCGATAGGCAGGGTAATTACAGCATGGGTGTCCAGGAACAGATTATTTTCCCGGAAATCAACTACGACGAAATCGATGCGCTGCGAGGAATGGATATCACCATTACCACAACGGCGCGCACACCTGAGGAAGGCCAGGCGCTTCTGGAAGCGTTCAACTTTCCCTTTAAGAAACAGTGAATCGCGGTCACTGACCGCTCGTACGAGCGGCCTCAGGGCCGCAAGCACGAAGACAGGATGGAAGTATGGCTAAGAAGTCAATGATCATGCGTGAACGGAAGCGGGCCAAGCTGGTCGCAAGGCAGGCTGACAAGCGCCAGGCACTGAAAGCGATCATTCGCAGCATCCACAGTTCTGATGAAGAGCGTGCGGCGGCGCAGATGAAGCTGAATGATTTGCCGCGTGATGGCAGTCCGACACGTCAACGTAACCGTTGTGCGATCACGGGTCGCCCGCGTGGAGTTTATCGGAAATTCGGCCTTGGCCGTAACAAGCTGCGCGAAGCTGCCATGAATGGCGAAATTCCTGGCTTGACGAAAGCCAGCTGGTAGCGGAGACAAAACATGACTATGACCGATCCGATCGCAGACATGCTGACCCGTATTCGCAACGGACAGAGCGCACGCAAAGTCAGTGTGGTGATGCCCGCTTCGAAAGCGAAAGAAGCAGTAGCGAAAGTATTGCAGGACGAGGGTTACATCACCGGTTTCTCGACCGATGGTGAAGGCGTTTTAGCACAGCTCACCGTTGAGCTGAAATATTTCGAAGGCGTACCGGTAATCGAGACGATTCAACGAACCAGCAAGCCGGGTCTGCGGATCTACCGTGGCAAGGACGAGCTGCCAAAAGTATTGGGTGGTCTTGGAGTGGCAATCGTTTCAACTTCGGCCGGCGTAATGAGTGATCGCCAGGCCCGTGAAAAAGGTATAGGTGGTGAGGTCATCTGCGTCGTTTCATAACGCGTAACCCCACGGATTAGAGACAAGACTATGTCGAGAATTGCAAAAACACCGCTTAAGTTGCCGCAAGGCGTCGAGTTTAAGCAAGACGGCAACGTTGTCACGCTTAAGGGTGGCAAGGGTGAGCTGTCGCTGGAGCTGAACTCAGAAGTCATACTGACTGAGAATGAGGGTGTGCTGATGCTTGCGCCACGTTCGGGATCGAGATTTGCCGTGGCAGTAACGGGCACAATGCGTTCGATCCTCGCCAACATGGCCCAGGGCGTAACCGAAGGTTATGAGCGCAAGCTCGAACTGGTTGGCGTTGGTTATCGTGCACAGGTACAGGGCAAGACCCTGAACCTGACGCTCGGTTTCTCGCATCCGGTCGTTTACTCGGCACCTGAAGGCATCAGCATCGAAACGCCGAGCCAGACCGAGGTCGTAGTCAGGGGTAATGACAAACAGCGAGTTGGTCAGGTTGCCGCTGAAATTCGCCGCTTGCGTCCGCCCGAACCTTATAAGGGCAAGGGTGTTCGATACGCCAATGAGCATGTCGTTCTCAAAGAAGCGAAGAAGAAATAATTAGGGTTACACCATGAAGCTGAACAAGAAACAAAACCGCTTACGTCGGGCCCGCAGGGGTCGTTCGAAGATTCGTGAACGCGAAGCTGCTCGCCTCAGCGTTCACCGTACGCCGCGGCATATTTACGCACAGGTGATCGTCGCTGGTGGTGCAAAGGTTCTGGTGTCTGCGTCGACGCTGGAAGCTGAAGTTCGCAAAGGAATCAAGAATGGCGGCAACGTCGAAGCAGCGGCCATTGTAGGCGCCCGTATCGCTGAGAAAGCGAAGGCCGCCGGCATCGACACCGTGGCGTTCGATCGTTCCGGTTTCCGTTACCACGGCCGTGTGAAAGCGTTGGCCGACGCGGCCCGCGAAGCCGGACTGAAGTTTTAATTCATTCATCTATCAATAGGACTTTTGGCGGCTACGCCACCAGAGACGAATAATGGCTAGAAACGATCAAAATCAATCGAACGATGACCTCATTGAAAAGCTGGTTACCGTCAACCGCGTCGCCAAGGTAGTAAAGGGTGGACGTCAGTTCGGCTTTACAGCACTAACCGTAGTTGGTGATGGTCAGGGTCAGGTCGGTTTCGGGTATGGCAAGGCGCGCGAGGTGCCGATAGCGATACAGAAAGCAATGCAGTCTGCTCGCAAGAACATGATCAGCATCCATCTGAACAACGACACACTGCAATATGCCAAGAAGGGCCGTCACGGTGCCACCCTGGTATACATGCAACCGGCGTCTGAAGGCACCGGCGTAATCGCTGGTGGCGCGATGCGCGCTGTGTTTGAGGCAGCTGGTGTGCGTAACGTATTGGCGAAGAGCTACGGCTCACGTAATCCGATTAATGTTGTTCGCGCGACGATTAAGGGCTTGTCGGACATTCATTCACCGCAGTCCATCGCGGCGAAGCGCGGCAAGAAAGTTAAGGAAATCCTCGCCTGATTTAGGCAAGGGATTATCAATCCTCGCCTGATTTAGGCGAGGATGAATAAAGAAGAGATTTAAGAGACAAGATCATGGCGAAGTCCAAAGAAATAAAGGTGACGTTGCTGAAGAGCAGGTTCGGGCGGCTTAAGAGCCACAGAGCCTGTATTGCCGGCTTGGGACTGCGGAAAATTCACCAGACCGTAACGGTGATCGACACGCCTGAGAATCGCGGCATGATTAACCGAATCTCGTACCTGGTATCGGTAGAGGAAGCCTGACATGCGTCTGAACAGTCTGTCACCCGGTAAGGGTGCAAAAAAAGTCGGCAAGCGGCGGGGCCGCGGTCATTCTGCGGGACAGGGCAAGACCAGTGGCCGTGGCCAGAAGGGCCAGAAGTCGCGTTCCGGCGGTTATCACAAGGTTGGATTCGAAGGCGGACAGATGCCGTTACAACGGCGCCTGCCGAAAGTGGGTTTCCGGTCGCGGATGGCACGTCTGACGGCTGAGCTGCGTTTACACGAGCTCGAGATCCCGACAGCCGACGTGATCGATATCGATGTACTGAAGACGGCGAATCTTGTACCGGCATTTGTGACCAAAGTTAAGGTCATCAAGTCCGGCGATGTGAAGAAAGCAGTCAAGCTGAAAGGTCTGGCGGTCACCAAGGGTGCACGCGTCGAGATCGAGAAAGCTGGCGGCAGTATAGAAGAATAGTGAGGCATCGTAGAAGCGGCCCTTGGCCGCGATAAACGAAGTTTGGATGAATAGGAATTAACGTGGCGAAGAAGCCCCAACAAAATCCGGCAGATCTGGCGAAGAAAGCGAGCAAATTGGGCGATCTAAGAGTTCGCATCCTGTTTCTCGTTGGCGCGCTGATCGTTTATCGTTGTGGTACCTATATTCCGGTGCCGGGCGTTAATCCGGTTGCGTTGGCTGAATACTTTGCGCAGCAGTCGGGCGGCCTGCTCGCAACGTTCAACCTGTTTTCAGGAGGTGCTCTGTCGCGCTTCGGTATTTTCGCACTGGGAATCGTGCCGTACATTTCGTCTTCGATCATCATGACGATGGCTAGCCGTATCGTGCCCAGCCTTGAGCAACTTCGTAAAGAAGGTGAGCAGGGACGGCGCCAGATAGTGAAGTACACGCGTTACGGCACTGTCGCGTTGGCTAGTTTCCAGTCGATCGCAGCAGCATCGTGGTTGCAGGGCCAGCCAGATCTGGTGATCAATCCCGGCCCGTCGTTCCTGATCACGGCGTGCATTACGCTGGTAACCGGCACGGTATTCCTGATGTGGCTTGGTGAGCAGATAACGGAACGCGGCGTCGGCAATGGTATTTCTATGATCATTCTGTCCGGTATTGTCGCCGGTTTGCCGGGCACGATTGCCGGCACGGCGGAGCTGGTTCGAAGCGGTGAGATGTCATCGATCACGGCGATCCTGATGCTGCTCGGCGGACTCGCAGCGATTGTCTTCGTGGTCTTCATGGAGCGCGCACAGCGCCGTATTACGGTGAACTATGCGCGACGCCAGCAAGGCCGCAGACTGATGCAAGCGCAAAGCACGCACTTGCCGTTCAAGATCAACATGGCAGGTGTTATTCCGCCGATTTTTGCCTCGAGCATCTTGATGTTCCCGGCAACGATTGCACAATTTTTTGGTCAGGCAGCTAACCCAACTGCTGTACAACGTGCTTTACAGACTATCGGTGCCAATCTCGGTCCCGGACAGCCTATTTATGTATTGATGTACGCAGCATTGATTATTTTCTTCTGCTTCTTCTACACGGCACTGCAGTACAACTCAACAGAGACCGCTGATCAACTGAAGAGGGGTGGTGCATTCCTTCCGGGTATCCGGCCGGGTGCTCACACGGCGGAATACATTGACCGGGTGCTGACGCGACTGACTTTCTGGGGGGCGTTGTACATAGCAGGCGTCTGTCTTCTCCCTGAGTTAGTTCGCATGTTCTACCCGAGCATGCCGTTCAGTTTCGGTGGCACGTCGCTGCTGATTCTGGTCGTGGTGACGATGGATTTCATGTCACAGTTGCAGGCACATACAATGAGTCACCAGTACGAAGGCATGATGCAGAAAGCCAACCTGCGCAACTATGGCCGGGGGGGGCAAGTACGCTGATACGTCAGCGCATTGGAGACAGTTCATGAAAGTAAGAGCATCAGTTAAAAAAATCTGCAGAAATTGCAAAATCATTCGCCGCAAGGGTGTGGTGCGAGTGATCTGTACAGATGCACGGCATAAGCAACGCCAGGGCTGAGTCCCTGGTCTATAAGCAAGGAATACGTAAGTGGCACGCATAGCAGGCATAAACATTCCGTTGACGAAGCACGTCGTGATTGCATTGACGTCCATCTTCGGTATTGGAACTACGCGCGCGAGGCAGATTTGCGAAGCGGCCGGTGTCGCTCCGGACATTAAGGTTAAAGATCTGGCTGAACCAGAAGTTGCAAAGCTGCGTACGGCAGTCGCGATCTTTACGGTTGAAGGTGATCTGCGTCGCGAGACATCGATAAACATTAAGCGTCTGATGGATCTCGGGTCGTACCGTGGTATCCGTCACAGACGTGGTTTGCCGCTGCGCGGCCAACGGACTCGTACAAATGCGCGTACCCGTAAGGGCCCGCGGCGTCCAATCAAACGATAGTAGGAGCGGCCCGTTGAAATAGCACCACGAACTAGACAGATAGTTCAACGTACTACCAAGACGGCCGCGAATGAAATATATGGCTGAAATTAAAAAGAAGAAGGTTAAAAAGCACGTCGTTGACGCAATTGCGCATATTCATGCTTCCTTCAACAACACGATCATCACGATTACCGATCGCCAGGGCAATACGCTTACTTGGGCGACCGCCGGTGGTTGTGGTTTCCGTGGCTCTCGTAAATCCACCCCGTTCGCAGCACAGGTCGCGTCGGATAAAGCGGGCCGATCGGCTCTCGAATTCGGCGTAAAGAATATCGATGTGCGTGTTCGTGGGCCGGGCCCAGGTCGCGAATCTGCAGTACGTGCCCTGAATGCCCTGGGATTCCGTATTCAAAATATTGAGGATGTCACACCAATTCCTCACAACGGCTGTCGCCCGCCTAAAAAGCGGCGCGTGTAGAGGCTGAACAATGGCAAGATACCTAGGACCAAAATGTAAACTGTCCCGCCGTGAAGGCACGGATCTGTTTCTCAAAAGTGGCGTCAGGCCGCTTGAATCGAAGTGCAAGCTGGATGTACCTCCTGGCGGTGCGGCTCAACGACGCCCACGTCTCTCGGAGTACGGTATACAGCTCAGAGAGAAGCAGAAGCTGCGTCGCATGTACGGCGTGCTTGAGCGTCAGTTCCGCAACTATTACAAGCGGGCGGCGCAACTAAAGGGCTCAACGGGTGAAAACCTGCTCCGCCTGCTTGAGGGACGTCTGGATAACGTCGTTTATCGCATGGGCTTTGCATCGACGCGCGCAGAAGCACGGCAGCTGGTTAGTCACAAGAGCATTGAAATCAACGGCAAGATCGTTAACATTCCGTCTGCTCAGCTCAAAGCTGGCGACTCGGTTACGATTCGCGAGAAAGCAAAGAAGCAACTCCGCATCCAGAGCGCCATTGAGATTGCGAGCCAGTTTGGCCTGCCCGAGTGGGTAGATGTCGACACCAAGAAAATGGTTGGTGTTTTGAAGTCGTTGCCGGATCGGGAAGATATTCTGCCCGATATAAACGAAAACCTTGTCGTCGAGTTGTACTCGAAATAGCCAGGAGGGTATTTACCCATGCAGGAATCAGTACACGAATATCTAAAGCCGCGCGTCGTAAAAGTAACGCCGGTCAGCGATTTGCAAGCAAGAGTCATCATCGAACCGTTCGAACGCGGTTTCGGTCACACACTCGGCAATGCGCTGCGTCGTATTCTGTTGTCATCTATACCAGGTGCTGCGATTACGGAGGCCGAGATCGAGGGTGTATTACACGAATACACCAGCATCGAAGGCGTGCAGGAAGATGTCGTCGACATTCTCCTGAATCTGAAGCAGGTTGCTATCACGATGAATTCTCGTGACACGGCGGAGCTGCGCTTATCGAAGAAGGGTCCAGGCCCGGTTACGGCTGGTGACATTCAGCTCGATCATGACGTTGAAGTCGTGAACCCTGATCTGGTGATCGCTAACCTGACCAAGGCCGGTGAACTGAACATGATTCTGAAAGTCGAGCGCGGTCGTGGTTACCGGCCGGCGACTCAGCGTCCTTCGTTCGAAGAGGAAGGTGGCCCCATTGGTAGTCTGCAGCTCGACGCGTCCTTCAGCCCGGTTGTACGTGTGACGTACAACGTGGAAGCTGCTCGCGTAGAACAACGCACGGACCTCGACAAGTTGCTCATCGAGATAGAAACCAACGGTACTATCGATCCCGAGGAAGCTATCCGCCGTGCAGGCAGCATCCTCAAAGATCAGCTGTCAGTCTTTGTCGACCTGCAGGGCCAGGAAGAAGGCATTGGCTCACAGGCTGAGAATCAAGTTGATCCAATTCTTCTGCGTCCGGTTGACGAGCTTGAGCTTACGGTTCGTTCAGCGAACTGCCTTAAGGCTGAGAACATCATGTACATCGGTGATCTGGTACAGCGCACCGAAGTTGAACTTCTGCGTACACCGAACCTTGGCAAGAAGTCTCTGACAGAGATCAAGGAAGTTCTGGAAGGTCACGGACTCGGCCTGGGTATGCACCTGGATAACTGGCCGCCGGCCTCCTTGCGTCCCGAGCATGAGCTTGTGATGTAAATGAAAGAATACTTAGGATAAACAAATGCGCCACAGAAAATCCGGTCGTCGACTAGGTCGCAACAGCTCACATCGCAAGGCAATGTTTCGCAATATGGCCGCGTCGATGCTGAAGCACGAAATCATCAAAACGACGTTGCCTAAAGCTAAAGAACTACGCCGTGTTGTAGAACCGCTCATCACGCTGGCGAAAGAAGACAGCGTTGCGAATCGCCGTCTCGCTTTCAGCCGCCTGCGTGACAAGGAAGTGGTTGGCAAACTGTTCTCGGAGATCGGTCCGCGTTTCAAGGAACGTCCAGGTGGGTATCTGCGGATTCTGAAGACAGGCCCGCGTCCAGGTGATGCCGCGCCGATGGCGATCGTCATGCTGACGGGGCAAGCTCCGGAGGTCCCCGCCGAGGAGTCGTAGGAGGGGACCTTGTCCGAGACATTGCATAACCGGGCTGTGCCCGGTATTTTATGCCCAAAATAAGCGCGTAGCTTGTCGTAATAGATTGATAATAAATGGATTAATAATCTGCTTGGCCAAATTTTCCGCCACCGCAGGAATCTCGCAATTGTGAGTCCGCTCACAGCGATTTTTGAGCGTTGGCTCTAATATTATTATCGTTGACAATGTCGGGGACAGACCCATTAGCAAAGACAAAGCATTTGATGAATGTGTGGTTCTGAACAAGGATACGTTCGATCCGGACGCCGTCTTCCTTGAAGATATTGTTGATGACGACGTCCTGCCGTACCTGAGTCTGGCAGTCGACGGTTTGACCGCACCGGGGGAAGGCAAAAAGGGCAGCCTTGAGTTACGTCCTGAAGATGTTGCGGCGAATGAGGAGATTAAGGCTGATACGACAATGCCGGTGGCAGTGCTCGGTCCGGATCAGCTGGATGTGTACGGTTGGGAAACCAGTCTCTGGAAGAAGATTAAGGGTTATTTGGGCTTCTGAATCACGCCCAGGGCGGCCCAGGCGCATCAACGCGCTCGTACAGTTACAATGAACCCATGATATTCAATGACAAGACCGTGATCATCACGGGTGGATCCGAGGGCGTGGGTGCAGCTACCGCACGCATGTTCGCCGACGCCGGCGCCAATCTGATGCTGGTTGCACGCGACAAGAAAAAACTTGATGCCATAGCCGAAGAACTGCGTCAAAAAACGCGAGTTGAAGTTTTCGCAATGGATGTGTCGAACGCCGAGGCGTGCGTCGATGTTTTCAAAAAAGCGTCATTCGAGTTTGGTCGGGTGGACGTGCTCGTCAATAATGCCGGCTATCACAAGCGCGGCAATGTTGAAGACGTCGACGCAAGCGATCTCGGCAATATAATTAATGTCAATCTGAAAGCACCGATCATGTTGAGTCGTATTGCCTTGCCCTATCTCCGCGAAAGTGGCGGTGGCGCGATTATAAATGTTGGTTCACTGGCCGGCCGTGCGCCGATCCCTGGCAGCGCCGCTTACGCCGCGAGCAAAGCGGGCCTGCGTTCTTTCACCTATGCGCTGGGCATGGAGTTGGCGGGCAGCGGAATCAAGCTGGCGGTAGTATCGCCGGGGCCAATCGATACGGGTTTCATCATGGCCGATATCGACGCGACCTCCGACTTGACATTTTCTCAGCCTATTAGCACAGCTGAGGAAGTTGCTCAGGCGATATTGGATTTATGCGGTAATAATGTGCGCGAGCAATCCATGCCCAAAATCAGCGGCTGGCTGACGATGATCATGTATCTTTTCCCCGGGTTAAATCCGAGAATTCGGCCGATGCTTGAACGCAGGGGCGCCAAGGTCAAGGCAAGGCTTAGAGCTGAGCGAAAGCGTCGCGAGTCAGATTCTCCCGATCATTAACCAGCACGCGGACGTTATCTTCAATACGAATTCCTCCGAACGGGCGTAACCAATCGACTGTATTCCAGTTCACGTGATTTTCGGCCGGCGTACCGCGCAGGTTTTCCAGCAGCATATCAATAGCGTAAAGGCCGGGCTCGATCGTCAGAACCATATTTTCTTCAAGTACCCGCGTCAGGCGCAGGAACGGATGGCCGCTGGGTGGATCGATAGTTGTACCGCCCTCGCTTTCCATGAAGCCGCCAACGTCATGAACCTGTATACCCAGCAAATGACCCAGACCGTGCGGAAAGAATGCCGACGTTACACCGGTCTCGAGCAAGGTATCGGGATCGCCAGCAGCGAGTTCGGCGTCGACCAGCACTTGTGCAATCATCTTGTGGGTGTTGATATGCAGCTCACGGTAGTCAACACCGACGCTGACCCGACTGACTATGTCCTGCTGTAAGGATTCCATTTGGTCGATGAGGTCCTGAAACCGCTGATCACCGAACGAATAGGCGCGTGTTATGTCCGATGCGTAGCCGTGCACGACTGCACCGGCGTCGATGAGAAATGATCGAAGCTCGGCAGGCGCCTGCCGATCGAAATCGGTGTAGTGCAAAACGGCGCCGTGATGATTGAGGCCGATAATATTTCCGTACGGGAGCTCGGGATCGGTGTGGCTAACAGCCTTGCAGTAAGCGCGGTGGATTTCATACTCGGACAGGCCGTTTCGAAACGCAGCCTCGGCTGCTGTGTGGCCAGCTGCAGCGCGACGTGATGCGAGCCGCATGGCCGCGAGTTCGTACTGCGTCTTCACGCCGCGCGCGTAATGCAAGATGTTGATAGCAGTTGTCGGATTAACTCGTTCGATACCGAAAGTATTTGTGTCGTCATCAATTTCGCCAATTATGATGCAATTGTCGCGATTTCCGGGCAAGTGCTTTGCAACGTCATCGGTTGTATGTACGACGCGAATATCAAATTGATTTGTCCAAAAGCCTTCAGGTGAACCCGGAACGACGTGCCAGTAGTCGCGCGGCTGATAGTATATTATGACGGGCTTTTTACCCGGCGTATAAACAATGTAAGAATACGGCAGGCGCGTGAGCGGCGCCCAGCTAACGAAGTGCGGGTTCGGTTTGAATGGCATCTGATAGTCATCGAGGAACGCGAACTTCGGATTTCCTGAATAGATGATCGCATGGCTTGCTCCAGCTAGCTCGAGCGCATGATCGTGGCGCGCGGCGACGGTTTCGATGTGCTCGGCGAAGAGCGCGCCAAGGGCTGGATTCTTGTCTGAGTAGTCGTCGTTCATAGGCAAATCATACCTTGTTGCCGCCGTCGACGGCGAGTGCCATCATTAGCGGCTCCCGTCAGGCGGAACCGAGGCCTGTACGATAATGGAGCAAAGGATGAAGCGTACAAAATGGGTGACCAGCATCGCAATAGTAATCACGGGAGTCACAGCGTTGGCCGTAGCTGACCCGGGATATGACCGCGTAACGGGACGTCCTCACGCATCGCGATCTGAAGTGATTGCGTCACACGGAATGGTGGCGACCAGTCAGCCGCTCGCGACACAGATTGCGCTGGACATTCTCAAGGCCGGTGGAAGCGCGGTAGATGCGGCGATCGCCGCCAACGCGGCGCTCGGCCTGATGGAACCAACCGGCAGTGGCATCGGTGGTGACCTGTTTGCAATTGTCTGGGATGCGGAGAAAAAAGAGCTCGTCGGTCTGAACGCATCCGGGCGTTCGCCAGAGGCGATGACCCTGGAATACTTTCAAGAGAACGGCATCGAATCCGTGCCGCCGTTCGGGCCATTGCCCGTCAGCGTTCCGGGCACTGTCGATGGCTGGTTTCAGTTGCACGGGCGCTATGGGCGCCTGGATATGAAAGAGATTCTCGCGCCAGCGATAGCTTATGCGCGGGACGGTTTTCCTGTTTCTGAGGTAATTGCCTATTACCTCACGCTGAACGCAGCGCGAATCGGTCAGTACCCTGGGTTCAGAGAAACCTTCATGCCGGACGGTCGCGTTCCGCGCAAAGGCGAGATATTCAGAAATCCGCGACTGGCGGCGACGTATGAGCTGATTGCGAACAAAGGGCGCGATGAATTTTACAAAGGAGAAATTGCGAAAAGCATTGATGCGTACATGGCGGAACAAGGTGGTTTGTTAACGTATGCAGATTTGGCGGCGCATGAGTCGGAATGGGTGACGCCGGTATCGACCAATTATCGCGGCTGGGATGTGTATGAACTGCCGCCGAATGGTCAGGGCATAGCGGCGCTGCAGATTTTGAACGTACTGGAGGGGTACGACATCGCGGCGATGGGTTTCGGTACTGCGGAGTACATACACACGTTTGTTGAGGCGAAGAAACTGGCGTTCGAGGATCGTGCGAAATATTATGCGGACATGGAATTTGTCGATGTGCCAGTGGGAACGTTGATATCCAAACACTACGCCGACGAACGTCGCTCTCTGATTGATCCGACCAAGGCATCGGACCGGTTGCCGGCCGGCGACGCCAAGCTCGAAGATGGTGACACAATATATCTTACGGTCGCGGATGCGGCCGGTAACATGGTGTCGTTGATTCAAAGTAACTACCGTGGCATGGGCTCTGGGATGACGCCCGGCGAACTTGGATTTGTCCTGCAGGACCGAGCGGAGTTATTTGCACTCGACGCCGGGCACGCGAATGTTGTCGCAGGACGCAAGCGCCCGTTTCACACGATTATCCCGGCATTTGTTATGAAAGACGGGGAGCCGCTGATGAGTTTCGGCGTCATGGGTGGCTCGATGCAGCCACAAGGACATGCACAGATCGTCGTGAACATGATCGACTTCGGCATGAACCTGCAGGAAGCGGGTGACGCGGCACGCATCAATCACACGGGTTCGTCGCAACCGACAGGGTCGATTATGGTTGACGGCGGTGTCGTGCATCTTGAATCGTCTTTTAGCGATGCAACACGAAAGGCCCTGGAAGCGATGGGGCATACTCTCGGCGACAGCGATGGCGGCTTCGGTGGTTATCAGGCCATCATGTGGGACAAGCAGCAGGGTGTGTACTACGGCGCCTCCGAAGTTCGCAAAGATGGACAAGCGGCAGGATATTAAGGAATGCCGCAAGATATTTTTCTCACGGGTATTACGGCGACGGGTACGCCACACATCGGTAATTACGTTGGTGCGATTCGCCCGAGTGTGGCGGCGAGTAAAGACCCGGAAAAGAAGAACTATTATTTTCTTGCCGATTTTCATGCGCTGGCAAAAAACGAGGACCCGGACATGATCAGTCAGTCAACGCTGGAGATTGCGGCGGCGTGGCTGGCACTGGGGATGGATACCAAGAACTCAGTGTTTTACCGGCAATCAGATATTCCCGAGATTCCCGAACTGACCTGGATTCTGACCAGCGTGACGGCGAAGGGCCTCATGAACCGGGCGCATTCGTATAAGGCTGCAGTGCAGGCAAATGTTGAGGGCGAGAACAGGGATCCAGACAAAGGCGTGACGATGGCTTTGTACAGTTACCCAATCCTGATGGCCGCGGACATTCTGATGTTCAAGGCAACCAAGGTACCGGTTGGTCGAGACCAGAAGCAGCATGTTGAGATGGCGCGGGATATAGCGCAACGCTTCAATCACCACTTTGGTGATGTGTTTGTGCTACCGGATCCCGTTATTGATGATCATACGGCGGTGTTGGCAGGATTGGACGGCCGCAAGATGTCGAAGAGTTACAACAACACAATTCCACTGTTCGCGCCGGAGAAGATGTTCCGGAAATTGATCATGAAGATCAAGACGAATAGCCTGGAGCCGGGTGAAGCCAAGGACATCGAGGACAGTACCTTGTATGACATCTACAAGGCCTTCGCGACACCGGAAGAAATTGCGGTAATTAAAAAACAGTACGCCGAGGGCATAGCGTGGGGTGCGATGAAGCAACAGCTGTTCGAGTACATTAATGATCATATTGGCCCGGCGCGAGAAGATTATGAACGGCTGATGGCCGATCCCGCCATCGTCGAGGCGGAGTTGCAAAAAGGTGCAATACGAGCCCGGCAAGTGGCAGCGCCGTATCTCGATCAGATTCGTAATGCGATCGGGATACGGAAACTGGGTTCCCGTTAGCTTGCGCGCCAGGCTTCCAGAACGATGCCTAAAAGCCTCATTTATTCCGCGATCCCGGTGTTTCTTGCAACCACGGTCGTTTGGATCTTCGGGGTATCAAATCATAAGTTTCTCGCCAACGAAATCGGGTTGTATGTCGGAATTTTTCTACTACCTGCGACCGCGGTCTGTACCTGATTCATGGTTGATTTTTGGTGATCAGGTCTGGCGGCGAGTCATTGGACTCATTTGTCTGCTTCCAAGCTGTGGCATCTGGGTGTTATCGCTATTACTTGTTTACAACGGATTCAGAATCCACTGAAAAGGTCTCGCCACTCAACAGCGCGCCGGGGAGCATTTATCGTGGAAACTGTCAGCCACGAAAAGTATGATACGGAAATCTGAAATCAAGTTTGCTTAGACATTAGACGGTATCTCTGATGATTCCAACATTGCCAATCTTCGCTACCGTATACGGGGCATACTCAAAGGTGTTCCAGAATTTTAGCGCTTTGAGCCGTGCGACTGTTCTTCCCGTACTGGTACTATTGGTATTCGCGACCGTCCGGGAAAC
>SMUX01322750.1_pt1 | contig 14368 bp, 16 predicted proteins | sample 2456431 | NCBI WGS metagenome assembly SMUX01 (sample SAMN11095930, study PRJNA526329) | marine sediment metagenome | biome: Marine sediment; feature: Surficial sediment; material: Deep marine sediment; isolation source: Hadal surficial sediment | place: Pacific Ocean | collected 2014-11 | depth... | reverse complement strand
GTTGTTGTGTTTATGGATCATGGATATGGATATACTCGATAAAATACAAATACGTTCCTATTGGTGACTCTATACAAGCCCTTTTTATTTTCTTCTAGATTATAAGTTTTCCCATTTCGGAGATGTTTTAATTTTTTCTTTGAGCTATCCTTTCTTTACCATCTAAAATAAAAGGGGAGAACAATGGCGAAACTAACTATGGCATTAATAGGCCTCTCGGCAATAGCTTTCTTGTTGGCGGTGATCAGTGTATTAGTTACCGGACCAATGATGGGAATATCAGCAGAGGGCTTTTCAAGGGCATGCACAAATCTCGTTCTGATGGGAATTGCATTGTCCGTGTGCTGCCCGAAACAACATCAAGCACCTGATTAAGTAACGCATAAAAGGGGATCGGGGTGATTTAAATTTAATCACTCCGGCTCCTGCCCCATTGGCTTACAACTACTTTAATGTAACAAGATTGTTGCTATTTGATAAAGCTATTGTGATGGTGTGGTAGGAATTCCAATATCTATTACGAAAACATCAATGGGAGGCTTGAAAGTTTGAAGGAATCACCCCGAGTCAGACCCTAATTTATATAAAGGTTTTAAGCTGATACTTTTGCTGGCAGGGGAAAGGACCCTCTATAAACCAATGTTTGCAATTCTCACGGGATAGGGCAGAAATCTGGCTGCCTCTAGTTTCGAATTCATCATGCCAACATATATTACCTTGATGGTCCCGAAGAATAGATTTTGCGGTTTCCAGGGTAAATTTATTTTCATTTAGCTGACATAGTTGCCTGACTCGTCCTTCCCTGGAGTTAGGGGAAAGAGGGTCTTCATTCGTTCCAATTGAAAAGTGCTGAGCAAAATCGAAATCTGATCTGTTTGATAAGTGTCCTTCTTCTATCATTACGCGATTTAATTCTGCATGGCGTAAATCTCCTTTTCCATTGATGCTGAGGTTATTCGATATCGATCGAGTTCCGCTAGTAATTCTTTCAGCAACCCAATAGTTACCAGCGGTTTCCAAAACCCACGCTTCATTTTTATCCGCCATCAAGAATGAGTTATGATAGTTAAAGACAAAATATTCAGCACAATTCCCGCCTTGGCCATGATTTTCTAATAGTTTTACAATCACTTCTAAAGCCTCGGCAGCCGTTGCCCCTCGCTCGAGCCCTAGCCTCACCAGATCCATCCCGAGTAATCCTGTATCGCTATATGGCTGAGTTGTCCACACTGCTTCATTGCCAATCACGACGCCCTGTTCGTTTGATCCCATTTCAGCACCCCACATCCATCGGGGTTTGGAAAGAACGACCGCAAAGGTATGTTTGGCTTGAGGAATTTGAAGGTAAGTACACTGCACTACTGCGCTTGAGGAGTAGGTTTGAGCCGGGAATGCCACAATATCCTGAATCTCACCCTTAGGGCGATCACTATTTTTACCAAATATTACTTCCCTGCCAAGGGTAGTATCGGATAAAGCTACAAACGTATCACACATGGTTTGAACCCGTTGAATTATAATTATACGAACCCGGCATTCTGTATATCATATAAATAATCAGTGAGGCGATAACTCTATTTACAATAATATTATAGTAGTAATTCTTGGTAGTCGCTTAAAGTCCGCAATAATCGAGGGGCCAAGTCAGTTCTATCGCTTTCGTACAGGTCTTTACCCTGATCATGTTGGGGGCATATACGCCACAATGTTCGGGTGATCTCGTCGGGTCTGTACTATGATTGTTATTAACATTGACGACTCAAATATGAAACACCAATGACTGATCTGAAAGATAGAAAATGTGAAGCGTGTTGTGTGGGTGCACCCCTTGTGACCCAGGAGGAAATGGACGAATTGATGCTGCAGATCCCAGATTGGCACATTATTGAGGAAGAAGGCACACAACGTTTATTTCGTACCTTTAAATTTCCGAATTTTAGGGAAGCTTTGTCCTTTACCACAAGAGTGGGAGAACAGGCTGAAGCAGAAGGTCATCATCCGACCATTGTGACAGAATGGGGGGAAGTAATGGTGACTTGGTGGAGCCGCAAGATAAAGGGGCTGCATGTAAGTGACTTCATCATGGCAGCCAAGACCGACAGTATTGTGTAAACAATCGGAATTCACATGTAGTCGCCACATAAGAACATTCATGTTTAAAACTCATAACTTTAAGTTACACAGGCTCGACATGCTAGTGAGATAAAAGTGGAAAGTAAGATGTCTCTTTCTTTAACTCTTGTCCATGTCCCGGCAGTATTTTTTACCCGTATGATCTATATTCCGAATAATTTATATCAGTGAAAAAGGGGGGGTCGGAGTCATTTAAATTTAATCACTCCGACCCCTTTTTATTATATGAAACCAGAGACAAATTGATTACAGGAATGAACTAATATAATTTAATCTAGCCATATTGGAATAATTACATCATTACTTATGAACAAATATAGACAACTGGGTAATACAAACATTGAAGTCTATGCCATTGGTTTAGGCGCTATGCCTTTATCTCTGGATGGGCGACCGGATGAAGTACAAGCTTTAGGTGTTATCGAAGCCTTTGTTGATGGTGGGGGTAATTTTATTGATTCTGCCAATGTCTATTGTGTTGATGATTCTGATGTAGGACACAATGAGAAATTGATCGCAAAGGCTTTATCAAAACTAGAGGAGTCAAATAATATAATTGTTGCCACTAAAGGCGGTCTGAGACGTCCTAAGGGTGATTGGACGGCTGATGCCAGTCCTGCGTGGTTAAGACAGTCATGTGAAAAAAGTTTGAGGGATCTTAATACTAATTCAATATTTTTGTATCAACTCCACGCACTCGACCCGGATGTACCACTCACCGATTCAGTTGGCGAACTTGCACGACTGAAGGGTGAGGGAAAGATACAACACATTGGTTTATCTAACGTCACTGTTGAACATATCCAGTTAGCACTTTCCATAACAGACATCATATCTGTGCAAAACCGATGTAATCTATTTGAGCGAACCTCATTTAAAAATGGTGTAGTTAAGTTTTGTGAGGAAAATAAAATTACCTTTATTGCACATAGTCCTGTCGGTGGACATTCCCAACATGCACAGCGTGCTGACAATATATTATTAAAAAAGCTAGCTGAAAAATATGATGCATCCACATATCAAATAATGATTGCGTGGTTACTAAATAAGAGCTCGTCAATATTGACCATACCAGGTGCAAGCAAGATGAGTAGTATTGCGGATAGCCTGCAAGCAATAAATGTGGAAATCAGTAAAGAAGACATGCAACTGCTTGAAGCAAATATCAAGTAAGCCCTATTTTTAAAGAATATCTTGGTAAATGGTGATATGAAAAAGGCTGGACGTTCTGCAAGAGAAAAAACTGGACCCCGCAAGGAATCACAGAATAAGTCTTTACCTGGGCAGGTGAGTAAGCAACTTAGGAAGCATTATGTGAATAAATACGGTGTGGTAAGAAAGAGTAGATAAAGAACAAAATCAACGGTAACCAGGGGGATTAGAGTCCTTGAAAATTTATAGGATTTTCATTCCCCTTTTAATTTTAATCCGTTTTATTAAAGAGTGACCATTAGAATACCAGCACGCTTATTTTTGATAAATCAAGTCAGAAAAACGATAAATTAGGAACAGCAAGATATAGATAAATTAAGAACAATCGTATTTTATTCCTCCGGACATCTGGGTAGCGCTACCGTTCTGAATAAAATGCTCACCATGCCGGAATTCGAAATTATCGGTATCATAAAGAGCAAACCTTTACCACTCACCAGAAAAACTGCGAAGGATCTTAAAAAGCACCTTAAAAATATTGGCTGGCGTTTTGGCTGGTTGCTCTTTTGGCAGCAGACCATTCAATTCCTGGGCTATGTGATTAATATATTGTTGCCTGGGGATGGTGATCGTATCTTACCTGTCTGGAAGATAAGTCGTGAATACGGCATACCTGTGAAACACGTACATGACATTAATCACCCCACTGTGATTAATTTAATACAGGATTTAAAACCGGATATTATTGTTTCTGCCTACTTCAATCAGATCATTAAGGAACCTGTCATAGATTTGCCTAAGTTCGGCATACTCAATATACATCCCGGTTGGCTACCGGCTTATCGAGGGGCCATGGCCTATTTCTGGGTATTGAAAAATGGCAGTGAAAAAGCAGGCGTTAGTATACACTGGATAGACAAAGGTATTGATACCGGTGAATTAGTTTCTCGATGAGAGTTCAAAATAAAAAATGGAATGACTCAACAAAAGATGCTGATCTTCACTGCTGTAATAGGCTCGATATTATTACAACGTATTGCTAAATTGTTGTTAACAGGACAAAAGCTCCATGCGATATCTGTTAAGGGTGAACCGGAACAATATTATTCTTTGCCGGGAGAAAAGGAATTCGACGATTACTTTAAACACAGGCGCTTTTTTCGCATTCGTGACTTAATAAGCTTCTTGTTACGCAGAAAAAATGAAACATGACGGATATCAATAATTCAATCGATGCCTTATTTAAACCAGGAATATCTGACCGATATTTTGAATTTGCTAATCCTTCTCCCATTTATATCGGTGAAACAAACTTTAATCTATGGAATGCCTGGTGGTTGGCTGAGATTTCGAGGTTAGTCTATCGAGAAGATAAACATAATGTCTTCGAAGAAAATAATAATATCAGTACTGAAGAAATACTGAAGAAAGTCGGAATGGAAAAAATCGGCGAGATCAGTAACGATGAGTCATCCACATATGGACTATTAATAAAAGCAGAGGCTTTTAATAAAGCATTGCAAATAAAAACGACTAGTTTGGTGCTCGCTTTTCGTGGGACCAATGGATTAGATGACTGGAAGATTAATTTTCGTGCCTATCAGCGACGGTTTAATAACTTGGGAAATGTACACAGTGGATTTCAACAGGCCTTCCTCAGTATTAAAGATGAATTAATAAATTTACAAGTAATCCATGAATATCCTCTTTTTATCACTGGTCATAGTCTGGGGGCAGCGTTGGCAACTTTATGCACAGCCTATTTATCAAATATCGGTATAAATCTGGACGCCTGTTATACCTATGGTTCACCACGTGTTGGTAATAATGAATTTTCAGAAAGTCTGTCAGACAACAATATTTACCGGGTCATAAATCATTGTGACATAGTTACAACAGTGCCTTTTGATTTCGCAGCAATTCAATATAGACACACTGGAAAATCCTGTTTTATCGATGCAGACATGAAGATGAGACTAAACATGAGTATTGAAGATATCGAGCAATATCAAAAGGCACAGCTAACAAATATAGACAAAGCCTTCAGCACGGGATTATTACTGGAAAAAATTAAAACCGGTGAGGTAGAGCTCTACTCATTCTTAACGGAACATGCCCCGATTAATTATGTGGCAAAGATAGAACAGAATTTAAAAACTCTGACTTAAAAAAGCCTGACCCCTTTTAAAACCACTATTTAACAGGGTTTCAAATAAATAAGTATTACGCTTGATCTTCCCCCGGATTGCCAGTAATCTCTAATGAGAACATTTAGAGAACTTATATGCTTACCCCTAAAGAAGAAAAAGTCCTGCAATGCATTACCCGCTATATCGCGATTCAAGGTCATGGGCCTACATTGGATGAGATCGGCTCTGAAGTTGGGATTAATTCCAGAGGCACGATTCATCGCTATGTCAAAGCACTGGAAGATAAAGGGCATTTACATAGGACCCCTCAATGGCGTGGGATGCGTTTAACGGGAGAAGCCGAAAGACGGTCCAATATGTTGCCTTTTGTTGGTCGTATCTCCGCGGGGAAACCTATCGAAGCCATCACTGATCAGGAAGAGATCAATTTTTCAGAGTTGCTGTTAGGCACTGATCGTTATGTCCTCAAGATTGTTGGAGATTCTATGATCGATGCCGGGATTCATGATGGGGACTACGTTATTATTAAACATGCGGATTCTGCCAGGACGGGAGATATTGTTGTCGCATTGATTGATCAGAATGATGCCACGCTAAAACGTCTTAAGAAACGTAGAAATGGTGTAGAACTGATCCCTGAAAATACTTCAATGGAGCCGATGTTTTATGAGAATGATCGGGTACAGATACAAGGAGTCTTGATTGGTCAAGTCAGGCTTTATTAATGGCGCAATCGCAACACTGGTCCAGCATGATCGCATTGGTGGACATGAATGCGTTCTTTGCCTCTGTAGAACAAGCAAATAATCCTCTACTCTCCGGCAAACCCGTTGCTATCACCAATGGATTGGTAGGTACATGTATCATTACTTCATCTTACGAAGCCCGCGCCTTTGGTATTCATACTGGAATGCGATTAAGGGAAGCCAAACAACTTTGTCCTCAGCTGATCCAGCGTCCTGCAAACCCGGTACTTTACGCAAAGGTTTCTACCCGCATCATGGAGCGTCTTCATGAGTTCACGCCTGATTTTGAAATCTTCTCGGTAGATGAAGCTTTTCTCGATCTTACCCATTGCCAGAATTTATGGGGTGGTCCTGAAACGGTCGGACGTTTAATGAAGCAAAAGGTTTTTGATTGTTCCGGTGTGCGTTGTTCTGTTGGTATTAGTGGCGACAAGACCACGGCCAAATACGCAGCTAAACTACATAAACCGGATGGACTTACACTCATTCCTCCCTGGGAAGCCAGAGAACGACTTGCATCTGTTGCCGTGACTGAACTTTGTGGTGTCAATAAAGGGATTGGTGCCTTCCTTGCAAAACGTGGCGCATTTACCTGTGGCGATGTGACACGGTTGCCGATCAGTGTTTTAGCTCAACGCTTCGGTAATCCGGGGCGGCGTATTTGGTATATGTGTCAGGGGGCAGATCCGGATAGGGTAGAGACAAATATTAAAGCACCCAAGTCAATTGGTCACGGTAAAGTTGTCCCGCCTAATACACGAGATAAGAACACAGTCTATATGTACCTCATACACATGGCGGAGAAAGTCGCTGGTCGACTACGCAGCAACGCTATGCAAGCCCAAAAATATTTCATTGGACTTAAGTGTCAGGATGGTTGGCTTGGAGACAAACTGAAAACAACCTTCCCAACCAATGACAGCAAGCCCATTATCAAACTTTGCAAACGGATCTTATATCATTATTGGCAGGGACAAGGCATATTTCAGGTTCAGGTGACTGCACTAGATCCTCACTCATACAAGGGACAAATTGATCTCTTTGGTGAAGACACATCCAGACGTTATCAATTAAACAGGGCAATGGATTTAATTAATGAACGTTATGGTGAGTTTACCGTTGCGCCTATGCCATTACTGGATCGATCTACCATGCCTAATGTGATTACACCTGCCTGGAAACCTTATGGTCATCGACAAACCATTCCAGATACTAAACCTAAGCAAGGGTCACAGACGGCTAAGAAGGTATACCGGCTTAATTCTGATTAGGTTACGACAGGATTCATTAATTCCGCACTGTTACTGGAAGGCTTATTAACTTTTGTGCTGACAGGATAAATATCTATCTCTCCTGAATAAGGTGCTAACAATTCTGTTGCGCCTTCATTTAACCATTGATCATAATTATCACGATCAAGAATGACAGGCATTCGTTCATGTATGGGTGCCATCGCCTCATTGGCTGCTGTTGTAATGATTGTACAACTCTCTATCGTCTTATCATCGCCTTTCCATGCATCCCAAAGCCCAGCAAAGGCGAAGAGTTCATTATCTTTTAACTTAATATAATACGGTTGTTTATTGCTTTTTGTCCCTTGCCATTCGTAGAAACCATTGGCGGGGATTAAACAACGCCGGTTTTTGAAGCTATCTCGAAAGAATGGTTTCTCTGATAAAGTTTCTGACCGCGCATTGATTTGCTTGTATTTTTTATCCTTTGCCCAATGAGGAATTAAGCCCCAATGACGTAGCGCTATCACTCGATTTCCCTCATAGCTGTATATAACAGGGATCGAGCTTGATGGAATAACGTTGTAATTGCTTTGTAGCTCAGGCGCACTGCTCAAGTTGAATTGATCAATTATTTTGTTCTTGTCAGACCAGAGTGAGAATCGACCACACATAGCAATAGTATAATACAGATATAGTTTGTCGAATGATTGCTGTCGCTTCTTAGTGACTGATTTTAATTTGATGAAGAGTAAACTAAGCCCAAAGGACTAATATAATGAATCAATCTACGGCCATTGCTTTACTCCTGATTGGGCTGCTCCTGTTCCTGGGAAGTTTTGCACCGATTGGATATGTTATTTATCACGAGGCGATGATTGATCCCTCCGAAAATGTTTCTCTTTCTGGGTCTTCTGACGACTTCTCGTTTCAAGCGAGCCCTGGGACATTAGTACGATTTAAAGTCAAAGCGGAGATTACGACATCATCTGTACAAGAAGATCAGGATAGCTTTGATGATGAATATCTTGCTCGTTTTAAATTCCCTATCAGCTATACCATCAGTGATGCCAGTGGCAGTGTTTTGATCAGTGAAGATATTGTGATGGCCTGGAAAGGTGGCGGTTCTATTTCTAAAAGCAATGAGAATACTACCAGTACCGGTGGCACCCTGACGGCCTCGACCAGTCTGGATAAATTTACTGTGCCTGCTGATGGCAGTATTAATATTGCCATTGAGATCAGTCCGGATACGACCTATGAAGCCAGTATGGCTTCACCACAACTGCATTTGTATGAAGGGGCGATCGATGACACTTGGTATATCGTCAGTGGTGTGGTGATGTTTTTTTGCGGGTTTCATTCTGGCGATGGTTGGTTTTATCTTTTCTGTAACGAATTCAGCACAAGCGAGTATTCAACCACAGCTTCCCGGGCAGGAGATGGTCGGAGACGCGGGTTCGCGTGACAAAAATATTAATCAACAAGCTATGTTCATTCAGCTATCGGCCTTCGCAGGCTATTTCATTCCACTCGGGAGTATTATTGTCCCCTTAATTCTATGGCAGGTCTGGCGAGAGAAAGATCCTTATCTTGATAAGATGGGACGTGAGGCGGTCAACTTCCAGTTGAGTATGTTGCTCTATTACCTCGTCAGTCTGGTATTGTGTGTTGTACTCATTGGCTTTGTCTTAATCTTCGCCACCATGATCTTTCATCTCACCTTTATTGTGATTGGCTCTGTACGAACATCCCGCGGGACCGACTACCGTTACCCGATGATTATTCGTTTTATCAAAACTCAAAAACAATAGGAAGACCACGTTTTTTCTGTCTAAAGATTTGAATTATTAAAAGGGCCAGACCCCTTTTAACACGTCAATTCTGAAACAGGCATGAATAAAGCTTTTATAAAACTGCCTTTAAAGCCGAATCCAGCGACTTAAATTGAAAACGAAATTTTTGTTCCATTAAATTTTCAGGGATCACTTTTTGACCACCTAACAAGAGTTCTGACATTTCGCCAAGCAGCAGTTTTAATACTATCGCCGGGACTGGAAATATCGCTGGGCGATTGAGATTTTTTGCCAGACACAAGCTAAATTCTGCATTGGTGACGGGCTCTGGTGCGGTAGCATTAAAATTTCCCTCTAGATCTGAGGAAGTGAGTAGCATTTCGATGATGGCAATCAGATCATCTTTGTGTATCCAGGACATCCATTGGTTACCATCACCCAAACGGCCGCCTAGTCCAAGTTTAAATGGCAGCAGCATGCGTTTTACAAAACCGCCATCCTTGCCTATCACCAGGCCGATGCGCAGAATACAGAGACGTACACCATGTGCTTTGACGGGTTGTGCGGCGGCTTCCCATTGGATACACAATTGTTGTGCAAAATCATCAGGATTATCTGTGGATTCATCGAGATTCGGCTCGTTATTGTTTCCATAATAACCAACCGCCGATCCACTGATCATGACGGACGGTTTATATTTTGCTTTGGCGACATAGGCGATGAGTTGTTCGGTGATGTTAATGCGGCTATCTAATAATTTTTGTTTTCTACTTTTTGTCCAGCGAGCATCAGCGATACCTTCACCGGACAGATTGATGATCGCGTCAATGGATTCATCTGGAGATACGTCTTCTAAATTCAATATGGCTGTGGCAGGTTCTCCACATAATTTAGAGACCTGTTCTGGCCTTCGGCTCAGTACGATTAACTCATGCTCTAGATCGAGCAATCGGTGGCACAATGTTCGACCAATAAAACCCGTGCCACCTGTGATTAATATTTTCATAAGTTATTTTTTGCTATTTCGGTCGGACTGTTCATTTGTTTTTGCTGGCGAGGTAGACTGTGTTGGCCGACTCACCACCGGTATAAGGATTCGGAAAAGTCACAAGATGGGACCCGGAAGACTGGAATACCGACTCAAGAAAACCGGTAAATTCGGCATCCGGGGGATCGTTGGACCATAGTCCGAAAACACCATCGGGGGGAGTTTGCCAGACAGATTCTGCAGCCCCTGTTCGGTATAAAAAGTACTGTTTCCTGAGTTTAGCCAATGGCTTGGTAATGAGCAATATCCAGCAACACGGCGTGTACCCGTTTGTCGGGGTCTTCGCGGTCGAAGCTGTTATGGTTTACCGCTGACTCAAAGAAATCAGCGTGCATAAGGCGACAGCGGGGATCTGAGGTTAGTTTCTCGCCAAGCAGTACCAAGGGGTCCACGACGGTGCCAGTCGATAACTGGTTCCATCACCTCAATGACCATAAGTGTCCTGACAGATGGGTCTTCCAGCGCAGCGAGTCCGAGTCTTGAAAGTTGTATCTCTGCCTCGGTAAACAGGCTGGATATCAGGAAGTCGTCGCCAAGCTTCACCTCGTAGAGAATTTTCCCTTCGAGCCTGGGTTTCGACCGGCGCCTGAGACTGATTCCACCTAGTGGGGTTTTCTGGAAGTCCAGTTCTTCAAATACTAATGCCATTTGTCTTTGAGTTTATCCTATTAAAATAGGGTAGATTGATCCTTCACCAGTTTACCGCATACTTTTAAACGGCGACAATGTCGTTAGGAAGGATTATCCAGGATGAAATTAAATCGTTTATTTATTTTATTAGTATTTTTTGCTGACGTTGTCTTCGCCGGGACTGTGACGGTAGACATCATAGAATGGCAAGTTCCCTATGAAAATTCCCGTCCGCGTGATCCTTATGTTGCTGCGGATGGAATGGTCTGGTTTTGCGGACAGAGTGATGCATATATTGGCGTGTTTGATCCTGCTTCAGGTGAGTTTAAAAAATATGACATGGAAGATAATGAACGACCGCATAATTTGATTGTTGATGATCAAGGTATCGTTTGGTATGCGGGTAATACGCTTGGCTATATTGGTCGTTTGGATCCCGCAACGGGTGAGATTAAAAAATATCAAATGCCAATTGATGATGTGCGCGACCCGCATACATTGGTTTTTGATAGTAAAGGTGATATCTGGTTTACCGCACAGCAGAGTAATTTTGTTGGAAAATTATTTGTAAATACCGGAGAAGTAAAGGTCATTGAAGTCCCGACATCACGATCACGTCCTTATGGGATATGGATAGATTCCAAAGACCGGCCATGGATTGCTTTATTTGCTACCAATAAATTAGCCACGGTAGATCCAGTGTCGTTTGCAATTAAAGAAATTGAATTGCCTCGCGAGAGAACTTTGCCAAGGCGTCTGGTCGTGACTTCTGATGATACAATTTGGTATGTCGATTATGAGAGTGGTTACCTTGGTCAATATAACCCCGGGACAACTGAAATTAAAGAATGGCTCATGCCGGGAAAGAAGCAATCACGGCCTTACGGCATGATAGTTGATGATCAAGATCGAATATGGTTTGTTGAAACAGGGTTGAAACCTAATCGATTAATCGGGTTTGACTCAAAGATAAAAGAATTTGTTAGCGAAACTGATATACCCAGTGGGGGTAAGAGTATTCGGCATATGTATTATCACCCAGATAAGCAAGCGATATGGTTTGGTACTGATAGCAATACGATAGGGCGTGCTACCCTTAAATAAGAGAATTTCAAATAAAATGGGACAAACTGATAAATCATCTGGAATTGATTGTGACACGCCAGTCACGATCATTGTAAAACGCCGGCCGAAGCTGGATCGCACAGAAGACTTTGAAAAAGTAATGTCTGGCACAACGAAAGATGCCATGACCTTTGAGGGACATCTTGGCGCAAACATTATTCGGCCGACCAAAGCAGGTGATTACTATCGCATCGTCTTTAAATTCGATTCCATGCGAAACTACCTGATCTGGGAAGGTTCAGAGATTCGCCAGCAATGGTTAGAACGCTATGCCGAAGTAACGCTGGGCGAACAGGAAGTGGAAATCCTAAGCGGTCTGGAAACCTGGTTTACTTTGTCGGGAGAAGAGTCGCTGGTCCCTCCGCCGAAATACAAAATGATGATTATTGTTTGGATGTCCATCTTTCCCTTATCCCTATTCCTTAATTATTGTCTTATTCCTTTTATAAGTGAGCAGCACATCATCGCGCAGATAGCGATCACGTCAATTACGCTGGTAGCCCTCATGACCTATATCGTTATGCCGTTAATGGCAAAATTGTTCCATCGTTGGTTACATTGTAATTAATGTTTAAATATAAAAGGGGATAGGTCGATACTGGCGTCATGCCTCTCCGAATCATATACCAGCCGTACATAGGGAGTCATAAGTAATGAGAATTGGTGTCGTCAGGGAAATAAAAGATAAAGAAAACAGGATTGCACTCACTCCCACAGGAGCCAGTCAGCTTGTTGCTGAGGGACACCAGGTATCGCTTGAGGAAGATGGCGGGATCGGTTCCGGCTTTTCTAATGACGAATATTTATCTGCTGGCGCGGAGATTGTATCAACTGCAAAAGCCTGGGATAACGAGTTGGTGGTCAAGATCAAGGAGCCACTGGAACAGGAATATCAGTTTCTGAAAGACAATCTGTTGTTCACCTATTTTCATCTGGCCGGTGTTCCTGCCACATTAACCGATGCCCTAATCAAGGCGGGGACCAGTGCGATTGCCTACGAAACTGTAGAGGATGATCAGGGACGTTTACTTTTACTCGCACCGATGAGTGCGGTAGCCGGGAATGTTGCGGCGAATGTTGGTGTTTATTACCTGGCTAAATTCAATGGTGGTAAAGGTGTGCAATTGGGTAGTGTGATGGGTGAACGGCATGGCAAGGTCATGGTCATTGGCAGTGGTATTGTTGGACAACATGCTGCGCATACTCTGGAGAGTATGGGGGCGGAGGTTTTAGTCTTTGGTCGGAAGCGATCCAGTTTTTGGGCCATGCAATATGCGAACCCGGATAGCATGGAGTTTGTTGAATCGACGCCGGAAAATATAGAAAACCATATTAAGGATACCGATCTGCTTGTTGGCGCTGTGTTACAGACTGGTGCCAGGGCACCGCATGTGGTCAGTGAAGCGATGGTCAAATCCATGCAGCCGGGCTCGGTGATTGTCGATGTGAGTATTGATCAAGGTGGTTGTATCGAGACCGCAAGGCCCACATCCCACTCCAATCCGGTTTACGTCACGCATGACATCACTCATTATTGTGTGACTAATATGCCCGGTGCCTACCCACGAACTTCAACTATTGCTTTAACCAATGTGACATTGCCGTATATTAGTAAATTGGCTGCCTCTGGCTTACTGGCTTTAAAACAAGATAGTGGTTTTGGCAAAGGACTCAACACCCATCAAGGCATGATCACTTGTCATCCTGTGGCTGCAGCTTTGGCTTACGAAGATTTGTATAAACCACTGGAAGCGATCTTATAAACGAAACATGGGAGGCAGTATAATGTGTTAAAGCACGAGGGGAGATCATGACACGCGCCTATAATTTCTGTGCTGGTCCAGCAGCAATTCCTGAGCCTGTACTTCAGAAGGCGAAACAGGAACTACTTAACTGGGGGGAGATCGGTGCCTCGATTATGGAAATGAGTCATCGCAGCGATGTCTTCCTGCAAATCGCCAGGGATGCCGAGCAGGGTCTGCGTGATCTGATGCATATTCCTGACAACTACAAGGTTCTGTTTCTGCAGGGCGGTGCGAGCACCCAGTTCGCCGTTATCCCCATGAATCTATTGCGCGGTAAGACTAGGGCAGACTACGTCCGCACCGGGATCTGGTCGCACAAGGCCGTGGATCAGGCAATGCCTTTTTGCCAGGTTAATGTGGCCGCTGATACCATGGATAAGGGTTACAATTACATCCCCGATTTTGATTCATGGGAACTTGATCCGGAGGCAGCTTATTTTCACTACACACCGAATGAAACCGTCGGTGGTGTGGAATTCAATTTCATTCCGGATACCGGCGATGTGCCTGTCGTCGCAGACATGTCTTCCAATATCCTGTCACGACCCATT
>SMUX01294159.1_pt1 | contig 14378 bp, 11 predicted proteins | sample 2456431 | NCBI WGS metagenome assembly SMUX01 (sample SAMN11095930, study PRJNA526329) | marine sediment metagenome | biome: Marine sediment; feature: Surficial sediment; material: Deep marine sediment; isolation source: Hadal surficial sediment | place: Pacific Ocean | collected 2014-11 | depth... | reverse complement strand
TTACCAATGAGCTGCCGCCCAGCGTGACCCTCGATCGGATCGATCTGAATGCGGCTGGTCGCAACGCACAAGGAGCGGTTCGACGGCGCGGGTTGAGTGATGGCGCTGAGTCACCCCAGCGAATCCTCATCGGTGAGCTGAGCGGCTTTGCCGCATCGGACCGGGACGTCGCCGATCTCGTGGCAAGGCTGGAGAGTCTCGGTCTCTGCCGGGAGGTCAGACTTAATTTCAGCCGCACGCGGAACATTCGTGGCCGCAGCGCGCGGGAGTTCCGCGTCAGTTTCCGCATCGATCTGGATAAGGCCTACGAGGTTGTCGACCGCGAACCTGCGCGGGCAAGTATGAGCAAGACGCGCCATGTCCAGTAGGAAACATCTCGTGATCGCCGTCGTCGGCCTTATCGCGGTGGCGACGGTGGGGAGCCTGATGCTGGTGTGGCCGGTCTATCGAAAAGCGGCGATCGTCGACCGGCGAAGCTCTGAGTTGCTGGCCAAGTGCAGGAACTACAGCGATCAGGCGGACGAGATCGTCCGGCTTCGCGCTGATCTGGAGGCGGCCAGGGAATTCGTACAACGGGAGCTCAAAACCGTTCCCGAGTCACCGGACATAGCGGGACTGATGCGTGTCCTGTCGCTTCCCGTGGATGGCGTGAATATCCGTGACCAGACGTTCACGGCAGGTCAGTCCAAGCGGGCCTCCGCGGATCCCGATATCACGACGCTGGCGATGCCGTTGACGGTTGACATGGAGGCTCGATTCGAAGTCGTCTTTTCACTGATTCAGGCGGTGGAGTCGATGGACCGTCTCCTGCGGATCGCCTCCGTGAGTATGCGGCGCGAGAAGTCCGATCAGGACGTTCCGTTCGCCAAGGCGTCGGTCGTCCTCGAAGCGATCTACTCTCCTCCTGCAAGCGAGGAGGCGCCCTGAGATGTTCCTGGTGCTGAGGCGATTGTGGATTCAGGCCACTTCAGACCGCAAGCGATTCGGCCTCCTGTGCGGGCTCGTCGTGCTCGGGCTCTTGCTATGGGCCCGAATCATCGTGAGCGAGAGCGTTCCGCGTACAGCAGTGGCCGGCAACGATCCGATTCTCTCCTCCGTTGCGGGAGCGAACGGTCCAGACACCGGGGCTGGTTCCGATAAGCGAAAGATCCCTCCCGTTCGTGTCGAACTTGCACGTCTGCCGGAACGGGATCCGCTTCAGATCAGCGCGGTGCACTTTCCCAGACCAACCTCGGTTGAGGCATTGCCGCAAGAAGGGGCGAAGTCCCCCCGGGAAGCGACCGAGAATGTTGACCTAGAGGAATCCCGTTTGACCAGCCGACTTGGGGCGTTGGTCGCCCATTTTAGACTGGAAGCGGTTATGCAGGGTCACCCGATGGCCGTAATCATCAATGCCAAGACATACCAGCTGCTCGACTCGGTTCCCGCAATCGACGACGACCAGATCCGTTTCCGGCTGGTTGACGTGAGGGACCGCTCGGCGGTCCTGGAGTGTGAGGGTCGACGATTCGAGCTGAAGATGAGAGTTCCAGGGAGCCAAGAGCGCTAGCAGCGCACCGGGCAAGGCAGGAGTACACCTGATCATGCAGAACAGCACATCCGTCGAGAGGCGTCTTATTGCGCGCGTGGGGGCCGTCTGTGCAGCCTGGGCCGGTCTGTGCGCGCCGGCGCTTGGGCAGAACTGGAGGTCTGAGGAGGGCCCGAACGTCAAGGTGAGTGAGTACGGCACGGTCGATCTGGCCGTTCAAGACACCGACCTTGCCCAGGTGCTGGAAATGCTCTCCATTCAGGGCCGCAAGAACATCATCGCCAGCAACAGCGTCTCCGCGACCGTCAGCGCCAATCTGTACGACGTGACCTTCTATGAAGCCCTCGATGCCATCCTCCGCGTCAACGGATACGGCTACATCGAGCAGGGCAACTTCATCTACGTTTACACCCAGGGTGAGCTGGAACAGATCGGCCGGACGGAGAGCCGCATCTTCGAGCTCGAGTATCTCTCCGCCACCGACGCCGACGAGTTTATCAAGCCGTTGTTGAGCGAGAAGGGCCAGAGCTCCGCCCGCGGCGATGTGCAGGCGGGATTCCAGCCCAGCTCGTCTGACGGGGGAGCGGACAGCTACGCCTACAACGTCAAGCTGGTGGTCAACGACTATCCGGAGAACCTCGACAAGATCGCCGAGCTGCTCGAGGCGCTCGACACTCCGCCCCAGCAGGTGCTCATCGAGGCGGTCATCCTGCAGACCTCCCTGGACGAGGACAACGCGTTCGGCATTGACTTCTCCTTGATTGCCGATATGGATTTCACTGATCTGAACAATCCTCTGTCGGCGGTATCAGACATTTTCAACGGCAGCACCGGGGTGCCGGCTGGATTCCAGCCGCTGGACAACAAGGCAAGAGCCCTCCAGAGCACGGTCGGAAACACTGGGGGTGCCGGCGGTCTGAAGCTCGGCCTCCTCACCGATGATGTCAGTGTCTTTCTGAAGGTGCTGGACCAGGTGAACGACACCAAGGTGCTGGCGAGGCCCAAGATCATGGTGCTGAACCGCCAGCGGGCGGAGGTGGAGGTCGGCCGTCGTGTCGGCTTCCTCCAGACGACCTCCAACCAGAACACCACCACCCAGACGGTTGCATTCCTGGAAACCGGTATCAACCTGTCCGTGCGACCGTTTATCTCAAAGAACGGCATGATCCGGCTGGAGTTGTCTCCACGGGTGTCGGATTTTGTCTTGCGTGACGTGTTGGACTTGAACGAGAACACGGTGACGATCCCTGACGAGCTCACCAATGAGTTGACCACGAACGTCCGCGTCCGGGACGGTCAGACGCTGGTCCTGGGTGGGCTCTTCCGGGAGTCCACCACGATCACCAGGCGACAGATCCCGCTCCTGGGCGACATTCCAATCCTGGGCGCCCTCTTCCGGGGCCAGGAAGATTCCGTCGATCGGAGCGAGATCGTTTTCTTGATCACTCCTTCGATCGTGCACGACGAGATCTTGTGGGAGATCGGTAGCGAGATGCTCTCATACACCGATGCCCTTTCCGTCGGCGCGCGGGCGGGTCTGCTTCCATTCGGCCGGGAATTCGTTACATCCAATTACAACCGCGATGCGCTGAAAGCCTACCGCGCGGGCAACCTGTCCAAGGCCCTTTATTACGTCAATGCCTCGCTTGGGATGGATCCGACCCAGGCCGAAATCATCCGCCTCCGCGAAGAGCTGACCGGCGAAAAAGAGACCGCCGCCAACCGCAGCTTGTTGGACCGCGCGTTTCGCAGCAAGCTGGGATCGAAGGCTTCCGGGGGCGTGTCGCTTCCCCGTGAGGTCTCTGTGCTGCCCGGTCTGGGAGCGATTGGTCTCGGCGTCGATGCTCCCGATCGATGGAGCGGCAGCCCTGAGGGGCGGTGGGAGGCCACGGAGCCGCAGACGCCGTCCATCGAAGCGGCGGTGGCCGAGACGGACCCGGAACTGAGCCAGCCCGGTGAGCCGCTAGACCCGGGTGCGGAGGCGATCTTCGTGGATCCCCGCCATCCCAGGACCAAACAGATCCCGCGGGTTTCTTCCCATCAGCGTTTCTGGCGGGCGGGCGAGCACCCCGCCGGTCTCGATGATCCGGCCTGGAAGCAATCATCTGGCTTTGTCACCTTTGATGGCATGCTCGAGACCGACGGCGCAGCCGACGGCGGGGGCTGATGGCGTGATGGTCGATTGATTGACCTGGCTGGTCCGGGGAGGGGTCGGAGGTTGAGAGAGGTTTCGTGGTGTACGGAAGAACCCTCTTTTTGACAAGACAGGAGACCGCTCGATGTCAACGCGACCCCTCCTCATCGTCCTGCTCATCGCTGTAGGCGGATGGAGCGCGGGCTGCGCGACCCCGAGCTACGGGGAGCAGGCGAGGATCGACGCCAGGCGGCGCATGAATATCGTGAACGCCGAGCTAACCTACGATCAGGCCGAACAGGCGTTCAAGACCGGACAGTTCGACGACGCCCTGAAGAATATCAACAGGTGCGTCGAGGTCATGCCCGACAGGCCGAAGTTTCATCTGCTTCAGGGCCGCATCCATCTCGAGACACACCGCCTTGATAAGTCGATCGAATCCTTCCAGGCCGCCCTCGAACAGCAGAATGATTTCGCCGAAGCGCACTATTTTTCCGGCATCGTCTACCAGCGCTGGTCGGATGACGAGAAGGCGCACGAGCATTATCGAGCTGCCTATGAGCTCGAGCCGAGCGCCGTCGGGTACCTGCTTGCGGCTGCGGAGTCGATGGTCGCCCTGAACCGGGTCGATGAGGCGAAGCGTCTGGTCGAGCAGAAGCTGGACTACTTCGAGCACATCCCGGCATTGCGGCAGCTGCTGGGGCAGATCGCCCTGCTTCAGGATGATCCGGAGACGGCCGCAACGTATCTTGCCGAGGCGTCGCGATTCAATCCCGACAACCTGTTGCTGCTGGAGGAGGTGGCGCATACCCAGTTTGCGGCCGGCCTGTACCTAAAGTGTCTCGACTCGACAAGAGAGCTTCGCCGGGCAATTCACGAGCAACGCCCGGACCTGGTGCATTTGGAAGCACGGTGTCTTGCCCAGCTGCAGCGGTTTGAGGATGCCCGGGAGGCGTACCTTCAGCTGACGCGTCTGACTCCGAGGGACGTGGAAGTGTGGGTCGATCTGGGGGTGTTGGCGTGGGAGATGGATGATTTCCACCGCATGGCTCTGTGCGGCGCCCGACTCGCCACCCTTGCGCCGCAGCGGTATGAGGGGTATCTGCTGAAGGGAATCAATGAGCGCCACCACGGCAATTTGCCGGAAGCGATCGCGCTTCTGAAGCGAGCGGCGTCTCTGGCACCGGATACGGCGCTTCCCCAACTCGTTCTCGGACGCGTACTGGATGAGGCCGGCGACCGCAAAAGTGCTCTGGCGGCCGTCCGCAGGGCGATTCAAGCTGAACCTGAAAACGGTGATGCGAATCTGATGTATGTGGAGTTGAGCCAGGATCACACGCTCGTGACGGTGCCGTCCCAGGAGCAGGCACACTGAATGAGCCTGACGGGAGGGCTTCGCACCTCCGGTGCGAAGAAGCATCTGTGAGGGCGGGAAAGATCGCAAGCCTGTGTCTTGTGCTGATCGTGGCAGCTGTGGGAGCGGTGTTGTCTCTCCTGGCAACCTCCCTGCCCTGGCTGGCTTCGATGCACCCGGTGCTGCGGTTGTGTCTCACGTTCCTCGGCCTCGGAACCGTGTCCGCCGCCATCCTGCTGCCATTGGGCACCACCTTGGACCGCACGGTGGCAAGGCTTCGCAGCTATATCGAAGCGACTGGAACCGAGCGGCGGACGGCGACGTTCTGGGGGCCAAAATGGGCAAGACCGATCACCCGCGCCCTCATCGGCGCGGTGGAGCAGTTCCGGCAGCGGGAGCAGATGCTCACCAACGAGCTTCGCGAGGTTCAGATCCGCCATCGGGTCTCCGAGGCCGAGCGGCGCCAGATCGAGTCCGTTCTCCATGTATTGCGGGACGCTGTTCTGGTCACCAACGCATTCGGCGACATCGTCATCGTCAATGAGGCGGCGGGAAGGATCCTGGGGTTCGACCACACCCAGGCCCTCCACCAGCCGCTGGAGCAGTTCGTGGACGATGAGTGCCTTTGTCAGCTCATCAACGAGACGGCAGAGACCGCGAACTTCGCCGATCGTCGTCATGTCGAGCACGAGATCAGCGTTCCCGACGGCCAGGGGGACAAGGAACAGACGCTGTTGTTCCTCGTCACGCTGGCTTGTCTCGAGAACCACAAACGCGAGGTTGGAGGGGTCGTGACCATCCTCCACGACCTCACACGAGTTCGCGAGATCTCGCAGATGAAGACGGACTTCGTTTCCAAGGCCAGCCACGAGCTGCGCACTCCGCTGTCCTCGATCCGCGCGTACGTCGAGATGCTCGTGGATGGAGAGGCGACCGACGAAGAGTCCAGGCAGGAGTTCTACCGCATCATCCAGAATGAGACTGAGCGGCTCGGCCGCCTCATCGACAACATGCTCAACATCAGTCGCATCGAGGCGGGAATCGTCCAGATCGAACGAGAGAACGTCGACATCAAGCATCTGATTACTCGGGCGATCGATACGCTGGAACCGGAGGCGAGTCAGAAGCAGATCACCTTGAACTCGAAGATGGCCGAGGTTGATCTGAGTGTTGAGGGTGATTGCGATATGTTGTTTCAAGTTGTTCTGAACCTCGTGTCAAATGCCGTGAAGTACACGCCGGCCGGAGGGCGCGTGACGGTTGCTGCCGATTCCGACAATCTCACGCGCAGCGTGGTGGTGTCAGTGTCGGATACGGGTCTTGGCATTCCGCCCGACGCCATTGAGAAAATATTCGACAAGTTCTATCGCGTCGAAAACTACAAACGGGTGGCCAAGGGCACAGGGCTGGGGTTGAGTCTCTGCAAACACATCGTGGAGACACTCCACCACGGCCAGGTGGGCGTCGAGTCGAAACTGGGAATGGGTTCCAAGTTCTGGGTCACGATCCCGATGCGCTACGCGGGGTCGCAGGCGGCGTGAGGTGGGGGGGGAGTGATGGCTGGGCGCATCCTGGTTGTCGATGACGAGGCACACATCCTGCATGTGCTGTCATTGAAGCTGCGAAACGCGGGATACGAGGTGGTAACGGCGGTCGATGGCGAGGAAGGCTTCGAGTTGGCGTGTGAGAAGTTGCCTGATCTGATTATCACGGACTTACAGATGCCCTACATGACCGGACTGGAGCTGTGCCGGATGCTGGCCGCTGACGAAGAGACGGCTCATATTCCCGTGCTGATTCTGACCGCCCGTGGGTACGCCCTTGATGAGGAGGACCTCAAGATCGGCAACATCAGAGAAGTTCTCAGCAAGCCGTTCAGCCCTCGGCGCGTGGTCCAGATGGTCCGGGAATCGCTGGCCGCCGAAGCGGATCGCGTCCGGACAGACGAGTCGAAGCCGGAGGCGGCGTGAGCCCACAGGTCACCCATCTCGACGCCGCGGAAAACCCGGACCTCACTCGGAGGCTCCGGGAGGTGGGGATGCTCCTGCTGGAATGCGAAGCCAACGGTGCACTGTGTAGCCCAAACCCAACCGGAGACTGGCTGGCCGATCTCTTTTGTCAGGCCCCGATCTTCACCGCTGCCCTGCGGGAGGCGACCGAAGCATGGTCATCCAGCAACGATCCGGAGCCGGCGGAAGTCTTGCCCGGGTGTTGGCTGTCGCCGATGCCGCGGTTTGATCGTCGTCGGCGGACAGGCTACCTGGTGGCGGTCATCATCACCGAGGCCTTCCTTGGGTGTGAACAGCTCTCGGCGATGTGCCACGCAGCGCGGCAGGACTACAAGACCACCAGACGACGGCTGGCGGGTCTGGGCGCGGTGAGCTATTCGGACGTGCCCAGGTTGGTGACGATGGTTCGGTACGCGGTCCGGGACCAGCTTCAACTGGCCTCCGTCGGCACGGCCCTGGAGAGCATTGGTCAGCAGCTGGCCGAGTCGTATGAGGAGATGAACCTCCTCTATACGACCATCCAGAGCATGTCGGTGGTGGCGCAGCCCGCCCGTTTCGTTGGCATCGTCTGCGAGGAGCTGCTTGCGACGCTTCCCTATACGTGGATCGGCGCCCAGCTCGCCGACGACCGCGATCGGCTCAAGAAGCTTGCCGGCGAGTTCATCATGGCCGGCGAGGCCGATCATCCGGCCCAGACACTCTCGGATCCGGCGTCCAGACTGCTCGCGAAGGTGTCGCCAGATGTTCCTCTCGTGCTTGACCCGGTCGGCAATCCCGCCCACGCCGAATTCCGGGCGCTTGGCCGGACGGTGCTCGTTCATCCCGTCAGTCGCGATGAGACGGTGATCGGGGTCCTGATCGCGGGCGAGAAGTGCGGACCGGACCTCGAGGTTTCGAGTATCGACATGAAGCTGCTCGGTGCCACCGCAACCAGCATGGCGATCTTTCTGGAGAACGCGGCGCTGTACGAGGACCTCAACGCGATGTTTCTGGGGACCCTCGAAGCACTGACGGCTTCGATTGATGCCAAGGACACCTACACCTGCGGCCACTCCCAGAGGGTTGCGCACCTCACACAGCAGCTGGCGAGGGCGGTGGGGCTGGATGAGCACACGGTCGGCCGCATGCACATTGCCGGGCTTGTCCACGACGTCGGCAAGATTGGGGTGCCTGAATCCGTGCTGACAAAGCCGGGCCGGCTCACGAAGCAAGAGTTCGCCTTGATGCAGAAGCATCCGGAAATCGGTCATCGGATCCTCAAGGACATTCCGCAGCTTCGGGACATTCTCCCCGGCGTACTTCACCACCATGAGCGATTTGACGGCGGTGGCTATCCGGAGGGCCAGGCCGGCAACCGGATCCCAGTGGTCGCCCGCCTCATCTCCTTGGCAGACGCCTTTGACGCCATGAGCTCAACGCGGACGTATCGGCCTGCCCTTTCCCGTCCTGCGGCGATGAAGGAGATTCTTGACTTTGCGGGGACGCAGTTTGACCCCGAGTTTGCGCCGATATTCGTGAAGCTTGATTTCAGCGAATACGACCGAATGTTTGCCGAGCACCAGAGTCCCGAGCAGCAGGCCTCAGGCGAGACGGAAGAAGCAGCATGAAGCTCAGCTACGAGGATCACGACGCGATTACCGTGCTGACGATCAGCGGTGATATGACGACCGACCAGGCTGAGTCGTTTCGGCGGTCGTGCCAGGAACGCTTTGGTGCGGGGATTCGCGATTTCGTTCTCGATCTCAGGCACATGACATTCATCGATTCCGCCGGGCTGGAGGCGCTGCTCTGGCTGATCGATGAGGTGTCGGAGCGCGGCGGGCAGCTGAGGCTTGTCAGCCCCGACGAGGCGATTCGCAAGATCCTTGAGGTGACGCGGCTTGAACGGCGCTTCAACGTGCATGACAGCATCGAATCCGCGGCCAAGAGCCTGCGATAGGCGGACCAGTTTCCCATGAACCGCGAACACAACAAAGCCCTCTCTGTCGGCCCTCGCGTTCCGGTCGGCGAGGCCCTCGTCAGCAAGGGATTGATCACGAACAAGCAGCTCGACGAGGCGCTGGAGCATCAGGCCAGCAGGGGACACAAGAAACTTCTGGGCGAGGTGCTGGTGGAGCTTAGCTTCCTCACCGAGGAGCAGGTGATGGAGGCGCTGGCGGAAGGGTACGGCGTGCCGTTTGTCACCCAGACGGCCAAGATCGCAGATCCCAAGATCGTCGAGTTGCTTCCCCGTGAGTTCCTGGAGGGGCACAAGGTTCTGCCGCTGTTTCGGGTGCGCGGCGTCTTGACTGTCGCCGTCGCCGAACCGGCCAATCTGTTTCTCGTGGAAGAGATCGAGCGGATGACCGGCGACAAGGTGCAGATCGTCGCCGCGACGTCGGCGGAGATCGTGTCGTCCCTGCACGCGTATCTCCCTGCCGCCAACGTCTTCGTGGTCGACGACATTTATGAGGATATTGACGACGCAGATTTCAGCGTCATCGAGAAGCAGGTTGCGGACCTTGCCGACTTGGAAGAGGTCGCGGGTCGGAGTCCCGTGATCAAGCTCGTGAATTACCTGATCTATTCTGCGGTCCAGGAGGGGGCGTCTGACATCCACATTGAACCGGGGAATCACCGGCTACGCGTCCGCTACCGCGTGGATGGCCGGCTCTTTGAAAAGCTCTCACCGCCTTATCAGATGCATGCGGCGATTACCAGCCGCATCAAGATCATGAGCAATCTCGACATATCGGAGCGGCGTCTCCCTCAGGACGGTGACATCCACGCGATGATGGAGGGTCGGCCCGTCGACCTGCGGGTCTCCACCATTCCGGGCAAGTTCGGGGAAAAGGTGGTCATTCGCATCATCGACCACCGAAGCTCCATCGTGTCCCTTGACAAGCTCGGGTTTTCACCCGTCATGCTTGAAGGGTGGAAGCAGGTGATCCAGCAGCCCAACGGCGTGGTCCTGGTCACGGGACCCACGGGAAGCGGCAAGTCGACCACGCTCTACTCAGCGCTCAGCCTGCTGAACTCCGATGAGCTGAACATTTCGACCGTCGAAGATCCCATTGAGGCGACGCTCTCCTGCATCAACCAGACGCAGTTGAACGAGAAGGCGGGGTTCACCTTTCCCGTCGCCCTGCGGTCGCTGCTGCGACAGGATCCGGATATCTTGATGATCGGGGAGATTCGGGATGCGGATACGGCGTCGATCGTCATCCAGTCCGCTCTCACGGGCCACCTGGCCTTGTCGACACTTCACACCATGGATGCTCCCAGCGCGGTGACGCGCCTGGTGAACATCGGCATCGAGCCCTACCTGGTCGCGGCCACTCTCCGCGGAGTCCTGAGCCAGAGGCTCGTTCGAAAGATCTGCCCCCATTGCAAGACATCGTATGAGCCGGATCCGGCGATCCGTGAGGCGGTGGAGCTCTACTGCGGGCCGGTCGAATGCCTCTATCAAGGTGAGGGGTGCAGCCGTTGCCGGGGAACGGGCTTCGCCGGACGGATCGGGATCTTCGAGTTGATGATTCCCGATGAGGGGTTACTGGCGGCGATCGCCCGGGGAGCGACGCTCCAGGACATCCGCGCCATTCTCGCCAAGAACGGCTTCGTGACGCTGCGAACCGACGGCATGGAGAAAGTGGGCGGAGGCCTCACCACCGCCGGGGAAGTTTTCTACGTCACCAGCCTGTGAGAGAGGGATTCGTGCCCGCCCAGAGCACATACGCCTACAAGGCCCGTGATGGCAGCGGAGCGATCGCCGCCGGAACGATGATCGCGTCGAGCGCTGATGAGGTCAGCGCCTCGCTGCGCGCGGAGGGAAAGTTCGTCTTCGCGATCGAAGAGAATCCCCTGCGGGCGACCGCTGATCTCGACAAGGCGCAGATCCGGCGGAACGAGGCCGCCAAACGAGTCAGGCGGGAGGACGTTATCGCCTTTGCCCAGCAGTTGTCAGTCATGTTGGAGACGGGTGTTCCCCTCTTGGAGGCACTCAGTGCGTTCAAGAAGCAGACCACCCGAATGGAGTTCCGCGAGGTTCTCGACGTGTTGTTGGAGGACATCCAGAGCGGTGAATCGCTGTCAATGGCGATGTCGAAATGGCCGCGTGTCTTCCCGGTACTGATGGTCAGCCTCATGAAGGCTTCGGAGGCATCGGGTAGCCTGTCGACCATGCTGGGGCGGGCTACTGAATACCTGGCCAAGGAGCGTCGAACCGCCAAGCAAATCAAGGGCGCGTTGGCCTACCCGATCTTCATGATGGTCTGTGGCCTCGTGATCACGATCTTTCTGATGTCGTTTGTTCTTCCGCGGTTTGCTCGCATCTATGAACAACGGGCGGCCACGCTTCCCGCTCCCACCCGCGTGCTGCTGGCGGTCAGTGACTTCGTCACCACGCAGTACATGTGGTACGTCCCGACGATGGTAGTCGTCGCCGTTACTGCGTTCATCTGGATCAGATTGCCCTCCGGCCGCCGGACGTTGGACTTTCTTCGACTCAACCTGCCGGTATTGCGAACAATGTATCGTCACCTGTACATCACGCGGTTCACGCGGACGATGGCAACGCTCCTGGCGGCGGGAGTTAACGTACTGGACACCATTGAAATCTGTCGGGGCGTGACCGGCAACGTCTATTACGATGAGTTGTGGGACACCATGGAGGAAGGCGTGCGGGGAGGCGATCAGATCAGCGACGCGGTATCGCAGAACCCTCTCGTCGGGGCGGATGTCGCCTCGATGATGTCGGCGGGAGAGCGATCCGGCAAGCTGAGCGAGGTGATGGAGAAAATCGCCGACTTTAGTGCTGAAGAGCTCGATGGCGCGATCAGCACGGTGACTTCTTTCATCGAGCCGCTGATGATCGTGTGCATGGGTGCGGCCATCGGCGGTGTCGCCCTGGCGTTGCTGTTGCCGATCTTCAGCATGGGAAAGATCATGGCGGGGGGATAGCAACAGGCAGCGTCGGCTGTGCCGGCCGCCGAAGCAGGCTGTCGGCAATCTCTGAGTGATTGGGACTCGGCCACAACCACCCAGGAGAGCGAACCTGTCTACCATTGTGTGATGGCCCCAGAGACACTCGTCCGACCATATGAAGCGCTCGCCGAATCCCTCCACCCAACGGGATCGCGCGATCAACGGATGCAGCTGGTTGTTGATACATTGTTTGAGGCGCTGAAGGAAACGGGGGTCTCATGGGTCGGGTTCTACCAGGATCGCCCCGGAGAGCCGGATGAGAGGCGTCTGGTCCTGGGGCCTTGTCGGGACAAGCCCGCCTGTTCACCGATCGGTCTGGACGGGGTGTGCGGCAAGGCGTTGCTCTCGCGGCGGCCGCAAATCGTCCTGGATATTCGCGATCTTGGTGCTGCCTATATCGCGTGCGATCCCAGCGATCGCTCGGAGATCGTGATCCCGCTTGCCGAGCAAGGGGGTCGGTGCTGGGGTGTGCTCGATCTGGACTCGCATGACGTGGCGGGGTTCGATGAGTCCGACGAGCGAGGCCTCTCGCTCGTGCTCCAGGCCGCGAGTTTTCAGACCCACCAACCGCCGGATTGTTGATGCGACGGCCGACCGGCTAAGCCATTGCGACCACCTGTCCGATGAAGCCTCAAGGGACGATTTTGAGGCAGAGGCGAAGTACCGCAGCGACCGATGAGACTGCCGTCTGGGGGTGCAGACCGCGTGCCCGAGAAAGGCACCGATCGCTGCCACCCGGCGCGGGTCCGGTAATCGAGCCCCCACGTCGCCCATCGCATTTTCCTATAGCCATGACCGAGTTGTCAAGATGAGCCATGCCCTCACCCAGCTGCTCTGGCCGGCAGTGATCGTGACCGTCATGGTCATCGCGGTCGAGTTTCTGGCAGGGCGTGTGCGACTTGGCGTTCGCCGCGGAACTATCTCGATCTGTATCGGCCTCGGGTTGCTGATCTTCGGCAGCGCGCTCAGTGTGGTGGGACCGCGCAATCCTCTCCTTCGCGTGCCGCCCCTCAACAGACCGCTGACGCGCGTCTTTCTGAGGGAGCGGATCTGCCTCTCCGGGGGAGCGTTCTTCCTGGCTTGCGGCATCATCTGGCGGGTTGCCGCTGTCATCGGCCATCGGGACGTCAAGAGTCTACGTAGGAAATGTCGTCGGACGGCCGACGAGCTTAGCTCCGCCCAGGAGGTCCTCAACAGCATCGTTCGCAGCTCGGTCAGCGGCGTGATGATCCTGGACACCGTCCGCGACGAGGCCGGCATCGTCGTCGACTTTCGATGTCGGTTTATGAACGATGAGGCCGAGCAGATGCTCAATCGCAAGGCCTCCGTCCTGCTTGGCGAGCCGCTCCTTCAACGCGTTCCATGTATCAAGACGGAAGGATTGCTCTTCGAGGCGGTCAATGTCCTGGAGACGAGGCGCCCTTTCCGAGACGAACGTTGCTGCAGTCAGGACGGCCGGGAGAAGTGGTTCCAGATCGCGATCGTCAAGCACGGCGACGGGCTCATCACGACTTTCACGGACGTCAGTCGCCGCAAACGCACCGAGGAAGAGCTCCGCCGCACGCGGAGGCATGACGCCCTGACTGATCTGGCGAGCCGGCCGTTGTTGATCGATCGGGTTGCACAGGCGATTACCCGCCGGAAGCGCTTGCCGGAGTATACGTTCGCGGTGCTCCTTCTGGATCTGGATCGCTTCAAAATCATCAACGACAGCCTCGGGCACGAGATCGGTGACCAGCTGTTGATCAGCGTCGCCAACCGACTCCGCGCCAACCTTCGGGAGATCGACATGCCGTCCCGGATCGGTGGTGAGCACGTGCCGTCGCGGCTGGGTGGTGACGAGTTCGTCGTCCTGCTCGATGGCATTGCGGATGCGCGGGCGTCGATGATCGTCGCCGAACGACTCCAGGACGCGCTTGGCCAGCCGTACATCATCGAGGGTCACGAAGTTACTACCAGCGCAAGCATCGGGATCGTCACCAGCGATGGTGAGTATGAGCGTCCGGAGGACGTCCTTCGTGACGCGGACACGGCGATGTACCAGGCCAAGAACACGGGCAAGGCGCGCTCCGTCATCTTCGATGAGCGGATGCATAAGGAGGTCCTGGAGCGTCTTACGCTGGAAAAAGAGCTGCGGCAGGCGACGGAGGAGCAGGGTTTCAAGCTCAACTATCAGCCGATCGTCACGCTTGAGACGTTGGCGCTCAAGGGCTTCGAGGCGCTGATCCGCTGGCCTCATCCCCAGCGCGGCATCGTTCCGCCGGACAAGTTCATCGGCCTCACCGAGGAGCTCGGACTCATCATTCCCATCGGCGAGTGGGTGATAAGGGAGGCCGGCGAGCGGCTCCAGGAGTGGCGTGAGCGTCGTCCAGGCGGGCTGCTCACGATGAC
>SMUX01010690.1_pt1 | contig 14380 bp, 17 predicted proteins | sample 2456431 | NCBI WGS metagenome assembly SMUX01 (sample SAMN11095930, study PRJNA526329) | marine sediment metagenome | biome: Marine sediment; feature: Surficial sediment; material: Deep marine sediment; isolation source: Hadal surficial sediment | place: Pacific Ocean | collected 2014-11 | depth... | reverse complement strand
GGCGGGGTCTTGGGCAGGACACCGTGGCCAAGGTTGAAGATAAAAGGCCCGCCGCCAAGCACGGAGAGTATCCGCTCCACCTCTTCGCCGAGCGCTTCACCACCGGCGAGAAGCAGATGGGGGTCGAGATTGCCCTGGACCGCGCATCGTCCCTGAAGCTCGCGCGCCGCCCAATCGAGAGGCACGGAGGCGTCGATAGACACACCATCGACCCCGCTCCTGGCCGCGTAGTCCTTGTAGAGAACCCCGGACCGGTTGGGAAACCCTATGATCGGCACGTCCGCACACGCTTCCTTGACCTTACGCACGATCTTGGCGGTCGGTGTAATCGACCAGCGATCGAACTCCCTTTCGGGCAGGATCCCGGCCCAGCTATCGAACAGTTGCAATACGTCGGCGCCTGCTTCCGCTTGGGCAATCAAATGGGCGCTTACCGCCTCGACCAGCAGATCGATTAGGTCCTGAAGCTCGCCGGGCCGTTCGTAAGTCCAGGCACGCAAGGCGCTAAAATCCGTGCTGGGGCCGCCTTCAACCATGTAACAGGCAAGCGTCCAGGGTGCCCCGGCGAAGCCAATCAACGCGATTTCCTCACCGAGGTCCGCGCGGACCATGGAAAGGGTCTTATAGACCGGGCCGAGGAATTCCCTAAGTCTGCCGACATCGAGATCGATCTCCGACACCGACCTCAAGGGTTCCAGCACGGGCCCGTGCCCGGCAATGAATTCCACCTTTTGCCCGAGGGCGTCCGGTATGACCAGAATATCGGAAAAAACGATAGCCCCATCGGTGGCGAATCGCCTGACCGGTTGGAGCGTCGCCTCGGCCGCCAGCGACGGGCTATAACAGAAATCCAGGAAATTCGCGGCTTTGTCACGGATTTCCCTGTACTCAGGCAGATACCTGCCGGCCTGGCGCATGAACCAGAACGGCGGCCGTTTCAGGGCTTCCCCCGCGAACGCACGCAGGAAAGGCTTACCCGGCGCTATAGAACCCGGTCTGCGAGGATGAGGGCTTGGTGTCATGGGACTTCTTCTTACTACAATTAATAAGGTAATACTTAAAGGTTGTTGTAGTTGTAGGGGCTGTGGAAGGCAGGAATTCAAGGCTTCTGTCAAATTATCCGCTATACTGTCAACAAAGACGCCAGCATCGGGAAACTGTGTATATCTTGGTGCACGCTATCCAAAACCTCTGTCGGTGTGCCTTGTGACGGTTGTTGTGGACCGTTGGAATAAGGAGGATAACCGGTGAATCTCCGGGTTGGAATGAACAGTCCAGGGGCTGGGAAAACATTTTTCGCTAGGGGACAGGGTGGTATGTCAGCATTTGAAAAACAAGGAACGAAAATCAGCCGGCCCGCGGGAACGGGCAGTTATCCTCGAAGTCGTGATATTCATACAGGCGTGGGCCGAGCCGGCGGTGCCTAGGCTGGAATCGTCTGGGATTATGGATCCGGCATTGAAAGTAGAGCCTGGGGACAGGACGCCGCATTTGCCATCGTCATCACTCATATTAGCTTCGGCAAGCCCGGCGCGCGCCCTCATGTTGAAACGCGCCGGCATTCGCTGTGAGACCGAGGCCGCCCGGATCGACGAGGAGGAATATCGCAACGCCATGCGGGCGGCGGACGCGCCAGCATCGGCCGTGGTCGAGAAGCTCGCCGAGCTCAAGGCGCGTCGCGTAGCCCGGCATCACCCGGAAGCGATCGTCATTGGCGCCGACCAGATTCTAGATTGCGAGGGTGTTTGGTTCGACAAACCTCCCGATCTGGACCGGGCGCGCGCCGACCTCGTGGCGCTCAGGGGCCGGACCCACGAACTGCTGAGTTGTGCCTGCGTGGTGCAGGATGACAGGCGCCTTTGGCACCATATAGACCGCGCCAAGTTGACGATGCGCGCTTTCACCGATGAATTCCTCGACGCCTATCTCACCACGGCCGGAGATGACGCCCTGACGTCCGTCGGGGCCTATCAAATCGAGGGGCCCGGCGCCCAGCTTTTCTCGAAGATCGAGGGAGATTACTTCACCATCCTCGGCTTGCCGTTGCTTCCTTTGTTGGCCTATCTGCGCGACCTTGGCCAGGTGAAACCGTGATCATCTCGGCCCGGGCCAGGCTCGCTGGCGTCATGGGCTGGCCGGTCGATCACTCGTTATCGCCAAGGCTCCATGGCTATTGGCTCGAGGCCAACGGGATCGATGGCGCCTATCTGCCGCTGGCCGTCGCGCCGGAGCATTTTGCCCAAGCGCTACGGGTGCTGGCGCTCCTCGGTTTTCGCGGCGTAAACATCACCGTTCCTCATAAGGAAGCGGCGCTCGACGTCGTCGATGTCGCCGTTCCCTTGGCCCGGCGGATCGGCGCCGTCAACACCATCACCGTCAGGAGCGACGGGACGCTCGAGGGCACCAACACCGATGCTTATGGCTTTACCGAACACCTGAAGGCGACGGTGCCCGATTGGCAGGCTAGCGGCGGGCCGGCCGTCATCATCGGTGCCGGTGGCGCGGCGCGCGCAATATCTGTCGCCCTGGTCGATGCGGGGGTAGCGGAGATCAGGATCGTCAATCGGACCCTTGCCCGGGCGGAAGCGCTGGCCACGGCCGTCGGCGAGCCGGTCCGCGTCGTGGCGTGGACGAGCCGGGCGAACGCCGTCGGCGACGCCGCCCTCGTCGTCAATACCACCACCCTCGGCATGACCGGCCAGCCGGCTCTCGATCTCGAAGCCGCGTCCATCAATGATGATGCCGTGGTCTGCGACATCGTCTATGCGCCCCTGCAAACGCCCTTGCTGCGCGCCGCCGCTGGCCGCGGGCTTCGGACCGTGGGTGGGCTCGGCATGTTGATCCACCAGGCGCGCCCGGGTTTCGAGGCCTGGTTCGGCGTCGCGCCGGAAATTACCGACGATTTGCGCGCCTTCCTGGCGGCGGATCTTTAGGCCCCGATCGATGATCCGGGGCGTGTTCGTTCTCGGGCTCACGGGCTCGATCGGGATGGGAAAATCGACGGCGGCGGCTTCGCTGCGCCGCCTCGGCGTTCCCGTCCACGACGCCGATGGGACCGTCCACCGGTTGCTGAGACCGGGCGGTGCCGGCGCGGCGGCGGTCGCAGGCGCGTTTCCGGACGCGCTTAGGGACGGCGCGCTGGACCGTGAGGCGTTGGCGGGGCTGGTGTTCGGCGATAAAGCGGCGCTGAGGCGGCTGGAAAGCATCGTCCATCCGCTGGTGCGCCGGGCCGAACGCCGCTTCCTGGCCCGTGCCGCGGTCAGGCGACGGCGCGTCGTGGTGTTGGATATCCCGCTGCTGTTCGAGACCGGCGGAGAAAACCGCTGCGACGCCACCATCGTGGTGACGGCGCCGCGTTCGGTCCAGGACGCCCGCTTGGGACGGCGCGCCGACATGACGCCCGCCCGTCTCGCCGCCATCCGCGCCCGCCAGATGCCGGATGAGGAGAAACGCAGGCGCGCCGATTTCGTCGTCGATACCTCCCGCGGGCGGGGATGCACCTTGCACGATCTGGCGAGGATTGTAAGATGGGCGCGCCGGGGCCGCCGGGCGCGCTCCCGATCCGGCCCGTTCGACGCCTGATAAGCTTTCACGATTCCTCATCGGTCCATGCGCGAGATCATTCTGGATACCGAGACCACCGGCCTCGACCCCGAGGCCGGCCATCGTATCGTCGAGATCGCCGCTCTCGAGGTGATCGACGGTGTCACCACCGGCAAGATGTTTCACTCCTACGTCAATCCGGAGCGCGACATACCGGACGAGGTGTACCGGATTCACGGGCTGTCCCAGGGATTCCTCGAGCAACACCCGAGATTCGCCGTCATCGCCGACGAGTTCGTCGCTTTCATCAGTGGCGCAACCCTGGTCATCCACAACGCCGAGTTCGATATGCGGTTCATCAATGCCGAGCTCGCCAGGTTGCGGAAAGGACCTATCGGGATGGAAAGCGTCGTCGATACCGTGGAGTTGGCCCGCCGGCGGTTTCCCGGTGCGCAGGCTTCGCTCGACGCGCTCTGCCGCCGGTTCGGTATCGACAATTCGGCGCGCACCACTCATGGCGCGCGCTTGGACGCCGAACTTCTGGCGGAAGTTTACCTGGAGCTTACCGGCGGCCGGCAAGCGGGTCTTGGCCTCGACTCCGCGGGCGCCAAGGCGCCCCCGGCCGACGCCCAGCCGGCCAACGCCCGCGCGCCACGCCCCCACGCGCCCACCGACGAGGAACTCGAGGCTCACGCCGAACTGGTCAAGGGCCTCAAAAATCCGATCTGGACCGAGTGACGCCTTTGGGCTTGCGCCCGCCCGCATGCGCGAACGGCGCCAAGCCCTCCCTAGGTATCCTTTGTATCCTCCGTCTCCTCCGGCGCGTCTTCCACATCCCCTGGCGTTGTTGCCGCCTGTTGGTAGATCGCGCCGAAGTCGATGGAGTTGATGAGCAACGGCGGATAGCCGCCGTGGCGGGTGGCGTCGGCGACGATGTGCCGCGCGAAGGGGAACAACAGGGTCGGGCAGTGGACCTTGAGGATCAGATCGACCCGCTCCGCCGGCACGTTGATCAGCTTGAACAGGCCGCAATAGGTGAGTTCCACCATGAACAGGGAGCGGCCCTCGGTGACCGCCTCGGCGTGCATGATCAGCGCCACTTCGTAACTATCCTCGGCGATATTTTCGGTGGCGACGGTGATATTCATCTTCACATCGGGCGCTTCGTGTTCCTCGCGGGCGATGGTGGCGCCGTTCGGGTTCTCGAAGGAAAGATCCTTGACGTACTGGGCGAGGGTCTGAATGACGACGCCACTCGGGGGGCCGACACCGGCGTCACCGCTGCGCGGGGACGGGGCGTCCGCCCCTTCCCCATCAATCGGGGCGTTCTCGTTGGATGTTTCGTCACTCATTCAAGGGTACCCGTCGCCAGGAGCCGCAGTGGCTAGCACGGATTTATTGAAGGCGCAAGGAAGCGTCGCCGGCGCCGGCCATCGTGCCGGACGGAGCGGCGAAGTGGGTTTAGCCCGGACTAGGGCGCGCACTCTCTCGCGGCGCCGAGGCCTGGACTTGTTGTCTCGTGTGGTCCCTGAACGGTCCGTCAGCGTTTGGCGCCGTCGTCGTCATCGCCGCCTCGATGGTTCGGTTCGCGGTCATCCGAACCGCCCGATAGCTCGTGGAATTTGCCCTCGATGACTGGGGCGTCCGGGTCCCGATTCTCCCGGCGCTGATCGTCACCGCCATACATCCGGACATCCACGTTCCCCCGGCTCATCAAATGGCGCAACATGACCTGGCCGAGATAGGCCCGGACCATGGGGACGAAAAGCAGAAGGCCCGCGGTGTCGGTGACGAAACCGGGCGTCAGCAAAAGCGCGCCCGCCACCAGGATGCACGCCCCGTCGAACACTTCCCTCGCCGGGAACCCACCCCCGGCGAGGGTGGCGCGCGCCCGGTTCATCACTTCCCAGCCCTGGGATCGCAAAAGCCATGCGCCGCCGGCGGCGGTGGCGATCACCACGGCCAAGGTCGCCCACAAGCCGATGAACCCGCCGATCTCGATGAATACCGCGATTTCGACCAGTGGGGTGATGACGAGGGCGAGAAATATGATCATGGATTGTCTTGTTTCTTTCCGCTGAATTGCCCAAATATTGATTCAGGCGCCGCCTCAAGACTGGATTTTAATCTTTTTGACTGATAGTTTATGAGGCACCGTTTCTCCCCCAACTCGGCGCGGCCTTGCCAGCCCGCCGGAGGTACCCGTGATGGGCGACGGCTTTCCGATTGATATCATCCTTTTCGCCATGGTGGCGGCTTTTATCGTGCTGCGCCTGCGATCGGTGTTGGGGCGGCGCACCGGACACGAACGCCAGCGGCCCGACCGGTTTTCGACCGAGCGCCAGCCCCGGGACAAGAGTGGCAAGAAGCCTGGGCCCGAAAAGGGGGCCGACAAGGTCGTGCACCTTCCTGACCGGAGAACGGAAACGGTGGTCGAGGCCGAACCTGAGACCCCGTTGGTGGCCGCCCTTAACGCAATCAAGGCCGCCGATCCGAGGTTCGACCCCGACGAGTTCGTCGACGGCGCGCGCACCGCGTTCGAGTATATCGTCGAGGCCTTCGCGGAAGGTAACACCGATAAACTCAGGCCGCTGTTGAGCGATGAGGTTTACGACAAATTCGCCTCGGCCATCGATACCCGTAAACAGGCAGGCGAAACTCTCGAGACCACCATAATCGGCATCAAGCGCACGGATATTCTGGAAGCCAGCATGGAGGACGGAACCGCCGGCGTCTCGGTGAAGTTCGACACCGAGCAGATCAACGTGACCCTCAACGAGGCCGGCGATGTCGTCGATGGCGATGCCGACCATATCACCAGGGTCGTGGACATATGGACGTTCGGGCGCGATACCCGGTCCCGCGACCCCAACTGGCAGCTTGTCAGGACGGAAACGCCCCAGTGACGCCGCGCCGTTGGCGGCGATCGGACTCGGCGTCACCTTGTTGCTTTTTGCCTGCGCCGAGGCTCCCGGCCCCGCCGATCGACTGACCTTGACGCCCATAAGCTTCGCCGGCCTGCCGGGCTGGGACGGTGATCCCGTCGCCGCCGCGATTCCCCCGTTGCGCCTGTCCTGCGACCGCCGCGCCGCCGCCGCCGAGGCGCGCTCCGCCGGTGGCGAGAGCATCGTCGGCAGCCGTGCCGATTGGGACAGGATCTGCGCCGCCGCGGATCGTCTGGCGATTGGCGACGACGCCGCGGCGCGGGCCTTCTTCGAGCGCCACTTCAAACCCTATCGGGCGTCCAATGGCGGCGACGCCGAGGGATTGTTCACCGGCTATTATGAGGCCGAACTCAAGGGCGCGCTCCGTCCCTCGGCGCGCTACAACGTACCGATCTACGCCCAACCGGACGATCTCATCGCCGCCGATCTCGGGGAGTTCCGCGACGATCTCAAGGGCCGGCGCATCGCCGGGCGCGTCGTCGCCGGGCGCCTGCGTCCCTACGAGGACCGCGCCGCCATCGAGGCCGGCGCGCTGAAAGGACGGGGGCGGGCGATCGTCTGGGTCGACGATGCCGTCGACGCCTTCTTCCTCCACGTCCAGGGATCGGGCCGGGTGGTTCTCGATGACGGCCGGGTCATGCGCGTCGGCTATGCCGGGCAGAACGGCCATGCCTATTTCGCCATCGGCCGCGAGCTGGTGAGGCGCGACGAGATCACGAAGGAGGATGTCTCGATGCAGGCGATCCGCGCCTGGCTCGAGGCCCATCCCGGCGAGACGCGGGCGCTGTTGGCGAAGAACCGCTCATATGTCTTCTTCCGCGAGCTCGAGGGCCCTGGCCCCATCGGCGCCGAGGGCGTGCCCCTGACCCCTGGCCGCAGCCTCGCGGTCGACCGCGCCTTCGTGCCCTTCGGCGTCCCCGTCTGGCTCGATGCCGCCGACCCGGCTCGGCCCGAGGACAGGGTCCGCCGCCTGCTCATCGCCCAGGATACCGGCGGCGCCATCAAGGGACCGGTGCGCGGCGACGTGTTCTGGGGCTTCGGGGCGAAGGCCGCCGAGCGCGCCGGGCGGATGAAGCATATCGGCGCCTACTATCTCTTGTTGCCCCGCGCCAAGGCCGCCCGGCCGGTCGCCGCCCGCTGAGACCCGCCGGCGCTTGCGTTCTCATGCCCCAAGCGCCATCTTTGGCCGCTGAGCGGGCGAGATGATGACGAAAAAGAGCAAGGGACCTTCGCGCCCCGCCGGCAAGGGCAGGGACGCATCGACGCGAGCCGTCAGCCGTGACGAAACGGATCTCTTCGCCCTGGCCATGCGCGAAGCCAAGCCCCTGCACCAGGAGGGCGCCAAGCGCGCGCCGGCCGATGACGCCCCGCCGGAGAAGCGGGCCGAGACGGCGCCGGCGGTCGTCCGCGTCGGCCCAAGCCTTAAACGGTTGCCGGTAACCTCGACCGATCGGCTGCCCGAGCTCAAAACCGGCGCCTCGCCGGGGGTGGACAAACGGACGGCGGCGCGGCTGAAACGAGGGCAGCTCGCCATCGACGGCCGGATCGACCTCCACGGCATGACCCAGGCCAAGGCGCACCGGGCGCTCGAGGGGTTCCTGACCGCTTCCCAGCGGGCGGGCAAACGCTGCGTCCTGGTGATCACCGGAAAGGGGCTGCGCCCGACCGGCGAGACCGGGGTGCTGCGCAACCTCGTGCCGCGGTGGATGAACGCCCCCGCCATCCGCGGCCGCGTCCTCTCCTTCTGCACCGCGCAGCCGCGCGACGGGGGCACCGGCGCGCTTTACGTCCTTCTCAAGCGTAAGCGGTGAGGACCATGGACGAGGCGCTCGGGTGACTCCCTTCGGCGAAAAAGTGCGCGGCTTGCGCGCCGAGCACGGCCTCACCCTCAAGCGGATGGCCAAGGACCTGCAACTGTCGCCGGCCTATCTTTCGGCGCTCGAGCACGGCCGGCGCGGCCGGCCGAGCCGCGTGCTGGTCAACCAGATATGCCAGTATTTCCACATCATCTGGGACGAGGCGGAAGATCTCGAACGCCTCGCCAGATTCTCCCACCCGAAGATCACCGTGGATACCGCGGGCCTCAGCGCCGAGGCCACCGAGCTCGCCAACCTGCTGGCCGAGCGCATCGCCGATCTCGACGAGGCGACGATCCAACGCCTGCTCGACGAGGTCAAGCGGGCCGGGGTCTAGGCTTGGAGCCAGCGTTTCCTAAAGGATGAACCTGGAGAGGTCGGAGTCCTTGGCCAGGTCGGCGACCTGTTCGCGCACGTAAGCGGCGTCGATGGTGAGGGACGTGCCCGGTTTATCGGTGGCGTCGAAGCTGATGTCCTCCAACAGCCGTTCCATCACCGTCTGCAGGCGCCGGGCGCCGATGTTCTCGACGCTTTCATTGACGTCCGCCGCCAGGGTCGCGATCTCCTCGACACCGTCGTCGGTGAAGTCGAGCGTCACCTCCTCGGTCGCCAGCAGCGCCGTGTACTGCTTGATCAGGCTGGCCTCGGGCTCGGTCAGGATGCGCACGAAGTCCTCGCGCGTCAGCGCCGCCAGCTCGACCCGGATCGGCAGGCGCCCCTGGAGCTCGGGCAACAGGTCCGAAGGCTTCGCCAGGTGGAAGGCGCCAGAGGCGATGAACAGGATGTGGTCGGTCTTCACCGCGCCGTGCTTGGTCGCCACCGTGGTACCCTCGATCAGCGGCAACAGGTCGCGCTGCACGCCCTCGCGGCTGATGTCGCCACCGAGGCGTTCCTCGGGGGCGCAGATCTTGTCGATCTCGTCTAAGAACACGATGCCGTTCTGCTCCGCCGCCTCGATCGCCTCGCGCACGACGCGGTCCTGGTCGAGCATCTTGTCGCTCTCCTCGTCCACCAGCACCACGTGGGACTCGGCCACCGTCATGCGCCGCGGCTTGGTGCGCTGGCCCAAGGCCTTGCCGAAGATGTCGCCGAGATTGAGCATCCCCATCTGGGCGCCGGGCATACCCGGGATCTCGAAGGTGGGCATGGCGCCGGCACCTGAATCGGTGACGTCGATCTCGATCTCCTTGTCGTCGAGCTCGCCCGAGCGCAGCATCTCGCGGAACTTGTTGCGGGTATCCGCGCTTGCCTTCTCGCCGACCAGCCCGTCGATCACCCGTTCCTCGGCGGCGAGCTCCGCCTTGGCCTGGACCTCCTTGCGCAGCCGTGCGCGGGTCATGAGGATGGCGCCCTCCACCAGGTCGCGGATGATCTGCTCGACGTCGCGCCCGACATAGCCGACCTCGGTGAACTTGGTGGCCTCGACTTTCAGGAACGGCGCCTGGGCGAGGCGCGCGAGGCGGCGCGCGATCTCGGTCTTGCCGACGCCGGTCGGGCCGATCATGAGGATGTTCTTGGGCATCACTTCCTCGCGCAGATCCTCGGGCAGCTGCTGACGCCGCCAGCGGTTGCGCAGCGCCACCGCCACGGCCCGCTTGGCGTCGTTCTGGCCGACGATGAAGCGGTCGAGTTCGGAAACGATTTCCCGGGGACTGAAAGAGGCGGTGGCGATGGGGCTCATGCTCTTACAGGACTTCGACGAGGATGTTCTCGTTGGTGTAGACGCAGATGCCGGCGGCTATGCGGAGCGCCTTGCGGGCGATGGCCTCGGCGTCGAGGCCGTCCATCTCCATGAGCGCGCGGGCGGCGGCAAGGGCATAATTGCCGCCGGACCCGATGCCGATCAACCCGTCCTCCGGCTCGAGCACGTCGCCGGTCCCGGTCACCACCAGCGACACGTCCTTGTCGGCGACCGCCAGCATCGCCTCCAGGCGCCGGAGGTAGCGGTCGGTCCGCCAGTCCTTGGCCAACTCGACGCAGGCGCGGGTCAGATGGCCGCTGTGTTTCTCGAGTTTGCCCTCCAGGCGCTCGAACAGCGTGAAGGCGTCGGCGGTGGCGCCGGCGAAGCCGGCGATCACCTTGTCGTTGGCAAGCCGGCGTAACTTGCGCGCGTTGGCCTTGATCACGGTCTGGCCGATACTGACCTGGCCGTCGCCGGCGACCACCACATGGCCGTCCTTGCGCACGGAGAGGATGGTGGTGCCGTGCCATTGTTGATCGACTGCCTGGGCCATGGTCCGTTAGTACCTACTTAGTTCCCTGGGTCGTTTATCGGCGCCGGGCGCATGGGCGCTGTGGCGCAAAGATAACAGACGATGTGGGATTTTAAAGCCCCAGGTCAAGGGCGGCTGCGGACACCCTTTGCCATTGGCCTTTCGGATCGCGCCGCTTCCTGCTAAAAGGGCGCTGAATTTCCGCCGCAGGAGGGCGCCATGCGCGAGGCCACGATTGCGCGCAAGACCAAGGAGACATCGATCGAGGTGACGGTGAATCTCGACGGCGGCGGCGTTTACGAGGTGTCCACCGGCATCGGCTTCCTCGATCACATGCTGGAGCAGCTCTCGCGCCACAGCCTGATCGATCTGACCGTCAAGGCCAAGGGCGACCTCCACATCGATTTCCACCACACCACCGAGGATACCGCCATCGCCATCGGCCAGGCGGTGTCCGAAGCGCTCGGCGAGCGCACCGGCATCGTGCGGTACGGCTCGGCCCTGGTGCCGATGGACGAGACCCTGACCCGGGTGGCGCTCGACGCGTCGAACCGGCCCTATCTGATATGGCGGGTCTCCTTCACCCGCCCCAAGATCGGCGATATGGACACCGAGCTGTTCAAGGAATGGTTCCAGGCCTTCTCCCAGCACGCCGGCGTCACGCTGCATATCGAGACCCTCTATGGCGAGAACAGCCACCACATCGTCGAGTCGTGCTTCAAGGGTCTGGCGCGCAGCCTGCGCGCCGCGGTGGCGATCGATCCCCGCAAGTCGGGCGACGTCCCCTCCACCAAGGGGGTGCTGGGGGGATCGCTGTAGGCGGTCCCGGGCGCCATGATGCGCATCTACACCATCCACCTGCCGCCGCGGTTCGGACCGGCGGACGCCGATCCGGTGACCGTCAAGGAAGGGTTCAACTGGGCGGCGGCGATATTCGCCGTGCTGTGGGCGCTGTGGCACCGGATGTGGCTGGTGGCGATCGGACTGTTGGTGGTGAGCGCGGCGATCGGCGCCGGGGCGGCGCTTCTCGGCCTCGGGCCGGAAAGCAGGGCGGCACTGACGATTGGTTACGCCGTCCTCGTCGGCTTCCATGCCAATGACTGGCGCCGCCGGGCGCTAGGGCGCAAGGACTTCGAGGCCGCCGGCATCGTGGCGGCGCCGCGCGCCGACGCGGCGCTCAGGCGGTTCGGCGATCTCAGGAGCATGGAGGGTGGCGCCTACGGGCCACTCGTCCGTCCGGATGGCGGACCATGAACGTCGTCATCGTCGATTACGGGTCGGGCAATCTGCGCTCGGCGGCCAAGGCGTTCGAGCGCGCCGCGGCGGACACCGCCACCGCGATCTCCGTCAGCGCCGATCCCAAGGCGCTTAAAGCCGCCAGCCACATCGTCCTTCCCGGCGTCGGCGCCTTCGCCGATTGCAAGCGGGGCCTCGAGGGAGTGGCGGGCATGACCGAGGCGCTCGAGGAGGCGGTGATCGGGGAAGGCAAACCGTTCCTAGGCATTTGTGTCGGCATGCAGCTGATGGCGAAAACCGGCCGCGAACATGGCGTTCACCAGGGGCTTGGCTGGATCGAGGGAGAGATTGTGCCCATCGAGGCCAGGGATACGTCCTTAGTACATCAGGTCTTCCGCGTCGCCCTCGATTCCGAGAAAGTGAAGATCCCCCATATGGGGTGGAACGACCTCGAGGTCCGCGATCCCCCTCATCCCGTGTTCGCTGGCATCGAGACGGGCCGGCACGTTTATTTCGTGCACGGCTACCGGATTTTGTGTGAGCGCCCGGGCGATGTCATCGCCGAGGTCGATTACGGCGGGCCCCTGGTCGCGGCGGTGGGGCGCGACAACATCGTGGGCACCCAGTTCCACCCGGAGAAGAGCCAGGCGACGGGGCTCCAACTGATCGCCAATTTCCTCGACTGGCGGCCGTGAGAGGCGGCAGTGCGCCGATGATCCTGTTCCCCGCCATAGACCTCAAGGACGGCGTCTGCGTGCGCCTGTTCCAGGGCGACATGAACAAGGCGACGGTCTACAACCCCGACCCCGCCGGCCAGGCCCGCGCCTTCCGCAAGGCGGGCTTCAAGTGGCTCCATCTCGTCGATCTCAACGGCGCCGTCACCGGCAAGCCGGTCAATGTCGGGGCGGTGGCGGCGATCCTCGACGCCATCGACATACCGGCGCAACTGGGCGGCGGCATCCGCGATCTCGACACCATCGGCATCTGGCTGGACAAGGGGGTGAAGCGGGTCATCCTCGGCACCGTGGCGCTGAATGAGCCGGAGCTGGTGAAGCAGGCATGCCGCCTCTATCCCGGCCGCATCGTCGTCGGCATCGACGTCCGCGACGGCTATGTGGCGGTCGAGGGCTGGGCCAAGACCTCGCGGGTGAAGTCCTTGGATTTGGCGCTGAGGTTCGAGGATTCGGGCGTCGCCGCCATCGTCTATACCGACATCGACCGCGACGGCGCCATGACCGGGGTCAATGTCGACGCCACGGTGGACTTGGCCTGGGCCCTGACGACGCCGGTGATCGCATCGGGCGGCGTGTCCTCGATTTCGGACCTCGAGGAATTGAAGCAGAACGAGGCCGCCGGGATCGAGGGCGTGATCTGCGGCCGGGCGCTCTATGACGGGCGCATCCGGCCGAAGGCGGCGCTCAAGGTCATGGCCAAGTAGGGCGGAGAAGGACCGGGTAATGTTGAAGATACGCATCATTCCCTGTCTCGACGTCAAGGACGGGCGCGTCGTCAAGGGCGTCAACTTCGTCGATCTCATCGACGCCGGCGACCCGGTGGCCCAGGCCAGGGTCTATGACGGCGAGGGGGCGGACGAACTCTGTTTCCTCGACATCACCGCCTCGGTTGAGAACCGCGACACCCTCTATGACATCGTCCGGGGCACGGCGGAGCAGTGTTTCATGCCCCTCACCGTCGGCGGCGGGGTGCGCAGGGTCGAGGACATCCGCACCCTTTTGCTGGCCGGCGCCGACAAGGTCTCGATCAACACCGCCGCCATCGCCCGGCCCGAGTTCGTCGCCGAGGCGGCCCGGAAGTTCGGCTCCCAGTGCATCGTCGTCTCCATCGACGCCAAGGCGCTCTCGCCCGGCAAGTGGGAGATCTTCACCCATGGCGGCCGTCGGCGGACCGGCATCGACGCCGTCGATTGGGCGCAGCGGGTGACGGCGTCGGGCGCGGGCGAGATCCTGCTGACCTCGATGGACCGGGACGGCACCCGCGAAGGCTTCGATCTGGCGCTGACCCGCGCCGTCGCCGACGCCGTCACCGTCCCGGTGATCGCCTCTGGCGGCGTCGGGACGCTGGATCATCTGGTCGAGGGCATCGTCGAAGGTCACGCGACGGCGGTGCTGGCGGCCTCGATCTTCCATTTCGGCATCCACTCGATCCGCCAGGCCAAGGCGCACATGAAGGCGGCGGGCGTGCCGGTGCGCCTGGAGTAAGCCTGGGCTAAAGCCCCGCCGCCGTGACAGGGGCGGGCAAATCTGCTACGCAGGGCGGCGTGAATGGGAGGGCGCCCGATGGCGGCTGGCGACGGCGATAAGGACAAGAAGGCGGCCGATGTGATCGAGCGGCTCTATGGCGTCATCCAAAGCCGCCGCGGCGCCGATGCCGAGACTTCCTATACCGCCAGCCTCTTCGCCCAAGGCACCAAGCACATCGCGCGCAGGGTCGGCGAGGAGGCGCTGGAGCTGGTGCTCGAAGGCGTGCGCGGGGACAAGGACAAGCTCACGCTCGAGAGCGCCGATCTGATCTATCACCTCCTGGTGCTGTGGGCGGATCAGGGTATCGAACCCGCCGATGTGTGGGC
>SMUX01285482.1_pt1 | contig 14408 bp, 11 predicted proteins | sample 2456431 | NCBI WGS metagenome assembly SMUX01 (sample SAMN11095930, study PRJNA526329) | marine sediment metagenome | biome: Marine sediment; feature: Surficial sediment; material: Deep marine sediment; isolation source: Hadal surficial sediment | place: Pacific Ocean | collected 2014-11 | depth... | reverse complement strand
GGCGGGAGGAAACGACTTCCCCTCCTATCAGGTCTACTCACCGCCCTATCTCTTTCAGGGCGCGCGGCCCAGCGTGACCGCGGCACCCAGCTCCGTCTTGGTTGGCCTGACCTTCACGGTGGAGACTCCGGATGCCGAGTCTATCGCCTCGGTCTCGCTTATGCGGCCGAGCTCGGTCACCCACGGCTTCGACCAGAACCAGCGCTATGTGCCGCTGGACTTCACGGTCGGCTCTGGCGAGCTTGAGATCACCGCACCGCCGGACACGAATGTGGCGCCTCCCGGCGTCTATATGTTGTTCCTCGTGAATCAGACCGGGGTGCCATCCATCGCCGAGTTCGTGCTGCTGACGGCGTGCGACGAGGACGGCGTGTGCGAGGCGGGCGAAAACTGCCACTTGTGTCCCGGCGAGTGTATCTCTGGAGACGGCGCATCCTGCGGTAATGGTATCTGCGAGACAGGCAACGCTGAGGACTGTGTATCTTGCCCGTTGGACTGCAGCGGGAAACAGAGTGGCAAACTCAGCAAGCAATTCTGCTGTGGTAACGGGGGTGGACAGAATCCGGTTGACTGCGCCGATCCACGCTGCACCTCGAGAGGATTCGACTGCAGCCAAACGCCGGCTGTAACCTCCTGCTGCGGCGACTTCGTCTGCGAAGACATCGAGAATGGCTCCAACTGCGAAGTGGACTGCGGGGCTCCGTCGTTCTGCGGCGATGGTCCTTGTGACTCCGGCGAAGACGTCTGCTCTTGCGCTGTGGACTGTGGCGCGCCACCGAGCACCGAAACCAAGTGCACCGATGGTGACGACAACGATTGCGATGGTGACTACGACTGCGAGGATCTGGACTGCACCGACGATCCGGACTGTCAGTGCCAGCTCCTGGGCACGACGTGTACGTCGGACGACGAGTGCTGCTCCAATCGATGCAAGGGAAAGCGGGGAGCCAGGGTCTGCAAGTAGCCAAGGACTGAGCCATCACCGCGGGCCACCGGGGTGAAGCGCTCGCTCTACGCTGAGAAGACATCTCCTTCTCGGAGACGCGAATGGCTACACGGACCGAATAGGCCCGAGCCTCCTTGCCTGCTCATGGGTGCGCAGGCTCCGCCGGCAAGCGTGGTGATCGCTCACTCCCAGACAAGAAGAGCATCTGGGTTCAGCAGCCGAGGGCAGACCTCAATTTTGGACAGCACAATCCCGAAACAGAAAAGACCGGGCAGGAGGGCCCCCTTTGCGTCCGTAGCGCCGCTAGGAGTCCCCTCCGCGAATGGCCGGCCCGATCACACCGATCCCTGTCGCCCAGCCCGCTGCAGCCCCTCGGCCCACTTGCATCGCTCTCGGCGGTCCGCTTCCGCTCCCGTCCCGAGCCGCCGCCAGCACCGGGGACGGAGTCCGAGCAGCGGGCGCTCAAGAACCTGGCCTCGCGCCTGGCCAAGCTCCGCGTGTCACTCGAGCGTCTGAGTACGAGCTCGATCCTGGCGCGGAACCTCAAAACCGCGGCCCAAGTCCTCTCCAGCTCCTCCATCGGGCTCGACTTCACGCGGACCGCGACGACTCTCGAGTCAACGGAGGAGGTCAACACCACTCCGACGTCGTTCTCTCCGTTCGGCCCCTCCTTCAGTGGAACGTCCACCTCGCTTCCGACCATCGGAGGAACCTATGACGGAGCCCAAGGCGATGATACCTTGACGTTCAAGGCCCAGGACAACTTTAATAACCCCGACACTAAGACAGCGAGAATCCAGGTCTACGACGGCCTCGGTACCTTGATCGACACCCTGGACTTCCAGAACGTGGCAGCGGATACGCCGCTTACACTTTCGAACGGCCTGACTCTATCCCTCTCCACTGGCAGCGTCGTGAAAAACGAGACGTTCCAGGTCTCCGTCTTTGCGACCTTGGGCAGCAGCGTCGACCCCGACAAGCCCTTCAACGGGACCCGCAACAACGATCCGAACCTCGAAAGCGGACTGAGCGTGAGCGCCGGATCGTTCGAGGTAAACGGCATCACGATCAATGTGCTCGACACAGATACGATCAATACGCTGCTCTCCAAGATCACCTCCTCTGCGGCGGGCGTCACCGCGACATTCGACTCGGGTACCGAGACGGTCCTACTCACCCAGAAAACGCTCGGCTCTCAGAGTCAGGTCGTTCTCGCCAACGATACGTCCGGCTTTCTGGCTTCGACGAAGCTGAATGGTGCCACACAGATTCTAGGGAAAGACCCCGATGACGCAGAGCTCATCTCTACCGTCAGCGCCCTCTCGGGCATCAGCACCGGCAATTTCTCGATCAACGGGGTCAGCATCTCCGTGGACACCAGCATCGACAGCCTTAACGATGTGATCGATCGCATCAACAGTTCCGCCGCTGGAGTCACCGCTACTTTCAGCGAGTCACAAGATAAGCTGGACATCAAGTCGAATAGCCCCAGCGCGGATCTCGTGCTCAGCAACGGGAGTAGTGGGTTCTTCAGCGGTGTCAACATCACACCGGGCACCTTCAAGCCAAAAGCAGGTGTTGATCCCTCGAAGGCACGCACTTTCGAGGCTCCCGATACGGTCAGGAGGCGCCTGCTTGAAGTCGGCCGCGAGCTCGACGCACTCTTCCAGGACAAGTTCAAAGGCATTAGCAATGAAGTGGTGGAGGACCTTCGAGGCCAGCTCCGAGACTCCATCTCAGCTGCCTTCGAGTCGATCTTGGAGGATACCGAGCGTTCCACGCTGCGATCGGGTTTTGGAATCGCGTTTTCCTTCAGTGATACCGCGCAGGGGATTTTCGATTTCGATCTCCGCAAGTTCAATCGCTCGGTCAGCGAGAAGTTCAACCAGCTCACGAACTTTCTGTTCCGAGATGAGTTGTACCTGCAACCGGGCGGGCTCATCCCGTCCCTAATCGGAAAGCTCAAAGATCTGGAAGCCGACATCGCAGACACGCTCGGGGCGGCCAGCACCGGGCTGGTCGTTGATGTCATGGCATAACATGCGACCCCGAACGATTCCTTGATCTAGAGCTACGGAATCTGGATTCCTGCCGCACCGATCAGGTCCCCCCCAACACATGGATTGGGAGCCACATCGGGCAGGTTGAAGCCCCCCTCCGCGAGGTTCTGTGTGCAGCCCGCAACGTTCGCGGCGCCGAGCGGCCCATGGACCTCCACCCCCGTGATCACGACCGAGCGCAGCGTACTCGGCGGGATCAAGCTGAACAGAGATGATGCATTGATCGCCGCCTTGCCGTTTCCCTTCTTGAGCTCGCCCACCAGGTTGAACTCGAAAGCAACGTCAGCGGCGCCCGGGAACGTCCCCGCGACGACCACGATGAACTCGTCGCCCGTGAGGGTGCCCGTCGCCTTGAACGAGCCGTCCGTCGTGATGAGCTCGCCCGCTCCATCGACCACACCCTTCAGGTTCGCCTGAAATTTACCACTGTCCTGCGCCTGTATCTTGCTCTTGTTCGCGAGCGTGCCCGGGCCGTTCGGGTCGTTCGGGTCGAGAACGCCCACGGGAACAAGGTTGGCCTTGTATTTGGTGCCAGCCCATGCGCTCGTCGAAAGGCCAACCACTGCGAGCGCCAGAAGAACAACGCTTGTGCATCTCATGAGATTCTCCTCGAGTCAATACTTTTCATCGATCAAGGCAGCCGCTGGATCTCGATCGTCGATTCGACGCCCACATGGTCCGAGATCCAGAGGGTCGTGCGGCAGGACTCCGGGGCGATGTCGCCCGGACAGTTCGCATCGATGCTGCAGGGCATCGGAGTCTCGCGCACGCAAAAGTCGTTGGGATTGCACTCGCTGCCGGAGGGACAGTCCGAGTCGTCATCGCAGGGGAGCCGTGGATCGAAGTGACACTCCGGGTTCGGGTCCGCAAAGGGGGTATCCGCAAAGCGCTGTGTCGGACCCAGCTCGACCGCCTCCGAAATCGGGGGTATGGGTCCGATCTGGCTCGCGGGAGCGATCATGATGTTGTCGATCCGCCTAGCGGTCGTATCATCCATCATCGTCAGGTCGGCGATGCCGCTGGTGCAGCCCGAGCGATCGGTCGGCGCATCGCACGCAGCGTCGAAGCCGTCGAAGAGCGAGAACCACCCGGCAGCCTGCATGAGATCGATCGGGGGATCATTATTGGGGTCGGAGTCGGGTGCGGTGCCGGTGTGCGCGTTGAAATCCGCGCCGACGATCGCGGGATGAGCGCTCACGTGTGTCGCTTCCAGGAAATCGATGAACACCTCTGCCTGGACCGTGCGCTCCGCCATGCTACATCCGATGCTACCTGCGCAGAAATGCATGGTGTAGACATCGATCGGGCCGACCGGGGACTCCGCTACGACTCGCGCCGCAAACCTGCGGTCTGAGAAGACCGGTACCGTCTCTTCGCTGGGGATGCGAACCACCTCTTTCAAGGTGAGCGGCCACTTGCTGAGCACGGCATTCCCGGTAGCCACCCCGTATTCCGCAGCGAAGTACTCGAGCCCAAAGCGGCTTTCCAGATCGTCGACCAGAATAGTCGGCCCGCCGGCGAATCCGAGCGTGACCTCCTGCAGCGTGACGAGGTCGGGCTCGACCAGGGCGATCTGATCCGCAAGCAGTATGAGGCGGTCCGCCAGATCGTCGAACCCAACATTACCCGTGCTGATGTTCTGGAGGATGTTGTGGTTGACGATCCGCACCGTGAAGGGGAGCTCGGCCTGACAGCTCGAGCTACAGCCATCGCCGTCTGACGTATTGCCGTCGTCACACTCCTCGCTGAATTCGAACACGCCGTTGCCGCAGATGGGCACGCAGCTCAGGTTGAGCATTCCGTCGTCCAATTCGTCACAGTTTCGGCTGAGGCCGTCGGCCACGTTTAGGGCCAGACAGACCCCACACTCCACTAGCTGATCCAAACAGGCCTGCAGGTCGACGGCGTCGAAACACTCGCCTGGAAACGCGGTTGCCTGGTCTACCCCGCTGCACTTCTTGGTGATCTTGTCTCCGAGCTTTGCCACGCAGGCACTCTGGATCTTGCCCTTCGGGTCGAGACCCATGCACGCCTCGAGATCCAAGCGGTCCGTGATGCCGCCATCCTTGAGTCCTGCTTTCTTGCAACTGTTGAAGGCCTTGAGCTTCGCATCCTGACACTTCTTCGTTGCCTTCACGACATCGACCTGGCACTTATGCGCAGACTTACCGTTTTCTCTAAGGACGATGGCCTGGTTCAGATCGGAACCGAAAACCGCGTGGATCAGTGCGAGCTCCTTATCCACTGCGACCTGATTGACGGTGGCCGAGTCAGTAGCACCGAATGCGGGGAAGGAGGCTGCGCAGTCCTTGAACTCTTTGGAGATGGTCTTCTGCTTGGCCTTGTCGACCTTCCCATTGCTGTCGGCAGTTGTGCACGCCTCGATGGTCATGGGGCCGAGCTTGCCCTGGGCACCGTCCTTGATGCACTTACAGATATCCTTGCCCTGGGCCTTCGCGACAGCGGCGAAATTCTTGTTCAGCCCGTTAATGCATTTCTGCTGATCCTTGGGGATCTGTCCGGAGACGGAGCCTGGGAGGAAAGCCAGAGCAATGCCCACGGCGGCGATGAGAGGAGCCAGCCGAGGAGGCCGTTTGCAGAGAGCTCGCTCGTGGGGTTTGACACAGGCCGTCATTGGGCATTCCCCTCATTCAGTGCCTCCCTAGTCTACCCTGGGGGGCATCCTCTACGGAAGTGGCGGCGTAGGGGAGTGGCTGGACCGAGAGTTCTGTGGCGCCCGGCGCCCGCCATCCTATACGAGCTGGTGCTGAGGCCTCTTGACGCCCGCTCAGCGCAAGTCCGGCGTTTAGCCCGTCTTGTCGGGATCCGCCTGACGTCAGCCCGAGGTCCGCGTCAACTCGTTCGTATCGGTATGGTTGAATTTCCGGCCGTAGATGTCGAGCGACGTCGTCTCCGAGTAGCTCATGCAGTCGCCACTGACTTCGACTCGGTGTTCGAACGCCACCGTGCTCGCACTATCGCGCATGAACGGCGACTCGATGATCCCCCAGTCGGGATCACCCTTCTTCGCATACACGTCGAGGACAACCTCGGATCCGCTCGCGTCGCCCTCGAACGATCCTCCGGCGAGCACTGCAACGACTCTCGGGATGTTGACCGACTGCGCGATCGTCTTGGTGGCGGGATCCCACGTCCAGTAGCCGATCTGGTCGTGGAAAACCTCATTGTTGGACTTGCGGGTGACAACCTGGTGATAGCGGACGATGGCCAGGGTCTGGGCCTCCGCGTTGGTCACGTCGCCTGCCGCCTCGAAGACGATCGTCTCGTAGTACGGATTCTCTTCGGTGCCGTCGGGCTCAGGAGACACGTCCGTCCCCTTGTCGCCCTGCCAGGTGCCGATCAGTGCGGCCAGCGGACCGTAGTCGATGTCACCCCCACTCATGCGGACCTCCATGCTCCAGTGTGATTCCCCGCTCTGCGACAGTTTCGTTTTTACTCTATCTGAATGGGATATCTCGAGCGAGAACGGTCTTTCGCCCGTCGCGCGTTGCATTCTGGATGGCCTCGTCGCACACGTGGCGAATGATCTCGGATAGAGGGTCGAGCGCTCCATCTGAAGTATTGAATCCTGAGCGTGCGCGAATGAATTCCTTCAAACGGCTCGCTACGATCAGTATCTCATTGGGCACGTCTGTCTTGGCCTCCTGCGAAGCAAGGTTCAGGCTGGCTTGTTTTCGCGTTTGAGCTCTTGGCACAGCGCTGCTCGGTTTCGTCTCCACCTCCAGGCTCATCGGCGCAGTCTGCTCCACAGCCCATGCCTCTCTGTGCCTCGCCACGGGTAGGTGGACCTCCCAACAACGGACGGAGCAGAACGAGAGCGCCGTTCGTTTACGGTTGCAAGTCGAGATGCTGCAGACCCAATACATTGAGCCGAGCTCAATGGGTTCCTTGCAGGCGCTGCAACGACGCCATCGATTCTCGCTCTTCACCGGGCGTCCTCCTTGAAGCAGAGTTTAGCCCAGTACGCTGCCGGATGCGGAATCACAAGTGGCGTTGGTAGCCTTGGTGCCCCATCCGCGATCGTCGCTCCGAGCAGCATCGGCATTACGGAGTATCGTCAGGGGGCTTCGGTATCGTTGGTCATCCATCAGGACTTTAGCCGGCTTGTGTTCACGGCTACAACTCCAACTCCTGAGCCGGATGAAGCGTTCAACGCCACCATAACGGCTTTCCGTCTCCACGACAAAGTTCAGTTACGGCAGAGTTCACTTCTCTCGCTGGCCTAAATGGTACGAACATCGACCGTCTTCTGGATGACGAGTGTGATAACGAAGGGAACACAACCGGCATCTGTCCCAGAGCTACCGCTCTGCAGCCGAGGATGGAAAGAGATCCCCGATTGGGTTTTCTGTACGTCGACCCGGCAACCGATCATCCCAGCTAACTTCGAGCGTACGTGGTTCAGGCTCCATCGCCGTGCGCGCAATGCACACCTACGCATCCATGCCACGGGAGGCTAGGAAGAGCATCCGCTGGGTCGCAGACCAGCTCGGGCACTCGAACCCGGAGCTGGCCTTGCGCGTTTACGGCCACGGCATTCGGAGTCGAGAGGAGGATCTTTCGTTCGCTGATTTCGGGCCCAGAAACAGCCCCGGACGGCCCTACACGGCCCCTCTCTCGAAGCCACCGTCAGCGACCAGCGAGTGCGCGGAGCTCAGCTCGCGCAACGACAAGGGAAAATTGGAGCACGAGACCGGACTCGAACCGGCGACAACCACGTTGGCAACGTGGAGCTCTACCAACTGAGCTACTCGTGCTCGTACCCTGAGTTTTGGACCACGGAGCGCCGTCGTCAAGGGGTCAGAGCTTCTCCACCGTGGAGCGCCCCCCAAGGTCGATGCCGGCCGTGGCGTTGCGGGTGTCCAGCACCCGGGGGGCCAGGCGGACCACCTGAGCGAAGTCCACCTCGGGGTGGGCGGTGGTGATGATCACCAGGTCGGCCGTACGCAGCACCTCATCGGTGAGGTCCACGGACTTGTGGACGCGTCCCTCGAGCGCCAGCTCCGGCACCCGGGCGTCGTGGTACGCGACCTGGGCCCCCAGCGCCTCGAGCTGGCTCAGGATGTCCACCGCCGGGGACTCCCGGGCGTCCGACACCCCCGCCTTGTAGGCCACGCCCAGCAGCAGAATCCGGGAGCCGTTGGCGGGCAGGCGGTCCCGGTTGAGTACCCGCAGGGCCCGCTCCACCACCCAGCCGGGCATGGCACCGTTGATGTCGCTCGCCAGCTCGATAAAGCGCGCCTTGAAGTTCAAGCTGCGCAGCTTCCAGGCCAGGTAATTGGGGTCGATCGGGATGCAGTGCCCGCCCAGTCCCGGCCCCGGCGTAAACTTCATAAAGCCGTAGGGCTTGGTTGCGGCCGCCTCGATCACCTCCCACACATCGAGATTCAGCCGGTCACAGATCATGGCCACCTCGTTGGCGAGCCCGATATTGATCATGCGGAAGGTGTTCTCGAGTAGCTTCACCATCTCCGCCGCCTGCGTGCTCGACACCGGCACCACGCGCTCAAAGAGCGGCTCGAACATGCGGGCCGCGAGCTGCGTGCAGAGCGGCGTCTCGCCCCCCACGATCTTCGGCACCTGCTGCAGCTCGAACTCCTGGTTACCGGGATCCATGCGCTCCGGCGCGTAGGCCAGGCAGATGTCCTGGCCCACCTGCAGACCCGAGGCCTCGAGCATGGGCCGGTAGAGCTCATGCGTGGTGCCCGGGTAGGTCGTGCTGCCCAGCACGATCAGCTGTCCCGCACGCAACCGTCTCTGCACTTCCTCAACGGCGGCCACGATATGCGACACATCGGGATCTTTGGTCTTGCGCAGCGGTGTGGGCACGCAGATGTTGATGCAGTCGCAGCGCGAGAGGACATCGCCGGCCGAGGTCGCCGTCAGGCGCTCCGCCTCGAGCACCGCCCGCAGTGTCTCTTCGGGGACGTCCTCGATGTAGGAGGAGCCGGCCTTGAGCTGGGCGACCCGGTCCTCATCGCGGTCGATGCCGGTCACGCGGAAGCCGGCCCGGGCGAAGGCCACGGCCAGGGGCAGCCCTACATAGCCCAGGCCGATAACCGCAATCTCCGCCTGCCGAGTCTGGATCCGCCCTTCTAGCTCCTGCAGACGACTGTTCACGCTCCCGGATTCTCCCCACGGCCCAGATAAGCCTTGAAGTAGTCATAACCTGACCACAATGTGAGGGCCGTGGCAAGAACCAGAATCAGCATCCCAACGTTGTGGAACGGGATGCCATACCAGGTGTGATGAATCAGTAGAAGCGTGAGCGCCGCGGTCTGGAAGCCGGTCTTCCACTTGCCGAGCGAGGACGCGTGCAGCACCACCCCCTCGCTCGATGCCATCGCGCGCAGGCCCGTCACGGCGATCTCGCGACCCAGGATCAGCACCGCCATCGGGGCAGCCCAGAGCGGGATCCGGTCCGGCACGGCCACCAGCATCAGGAGCGCCGTCATAATCAGCACCTTGTCGGCCAGTGGATCGAGTAGCTTGCCGATGCGGGTGACGGTGCCGTCGCGGCGGGCCAGGTAGCCGTCGAGCAGATCGGTGAGCGAGACGGCGAGGAAGCCGAACCCCATCACCGCGCTGCCCATCCGGCTTGTAAGGAGCGGAAGCAGGAGCAGCAGGAAGCTCGCAGCGATGCGCCCGAGCGTAATCGCATTGGGTGCGTTCCAGAACTGCTCCCGATGGAGCCCTATTGATTTGGCCATCGAGACCTCAGCGAAAGTGTGCATCGTAGCGCCCCCGCAGGCTAAGTACTTTCTTCACGTAGTTGCGTGTTTCCTCGTAGGGGGGGATACCGTTATAACGCCGGACAGCCCGCTCCCCGGCGTGGTAGGCGGCCAGGCCCAGGCTGAGGTCCCCGCCGAAGCGCTGGATCATGGACGACAGGTAGCGTGTGCCAGCCTCGATGTTCTGCCACGGATTGAAGGGATCGTCCACCCCCAGCGCCTGCGCGGTCTCCGGCATGAGCTGCATCAGCCCCCGGGCCCCCTTGGAGGAGATCGCGCGGGGGTTGAAGCCCGACTCCGCGTGGATCACCGCCTTGAGCAGCCCCGGCGAGACAGCATAGGTCCGGCCCACGATCGAGATCACGCCGTCCCAGGCAAAGCGCGACCAGCGCCGCCGCACGCTCGCACGTGAGCGCAGCACCGAGGGCACGGAGGGTACGAAGCGATGGTACCCCTTGTGAGGTCGCCGGTCGGAGAAGTGCATCACGCCCCTGGTGTCGGCAAACACGTAGACGTCTGCAGCGCGCGTGGGGGTGCTGACGCCAACGCAGAGCAGTGACGCCCAGACAATGACTCTATGTGTGTTTCGAGCCGACATCCTGGATCCCCTCCCCCGAGCCCCCATCGCTTGCGGTATCGGCCCGCGGCGGCCCTTGCCTTGAGCCGGCAGGTGCCCTCAATAGACCCTCGCAAGGTCTAGTGGTCGCACGGGTTTTGGCCGTATAGACTGGAGGTCAGGGTGGCGACAGAAAGCGATTTTCTGGTCATCGGAAGCGGCATCGCTGGGCTCTCGTTCGCCCTGCGGGCGGCGGAGCACGGCTCGGTGATCATCCTCACCAAGAAGGCCAGCTCCGAGTCGGCCACCAACTACGCCCAGGGTGGGATCGCCGCGGTCATCTCTCCCGAGGACTCCTTCGAGGCCCACCTGGACGATACCCAGCGGGCCGGCGCCGGACTCTGCCGAGAAGAGGTCGTGCGCTTCGTGGTCGAGCGGGGCCCGGAGGCAGTTGCGAGCTTGATCGAGCTGGGGATCCAGTTCGACCAGGATGAATCTCCGTCGGGCTACGACCTGGGGCGCGAGGGCGGCCACTCTCGCCGCCGCGTGCTGCATGCAGCGGACTTCACGGGCCAGGAAATCGAGCGCGGGCTCCTCGCCCACTGCGAGGCGCATCCCCGCATCGAGCTGAGCGCAAACGAGCTCGCGGTCGATCTGGCGACCAGCCCCAAGCTCGGTCTGCCCGGTCCCGCGCGCGTCGTGGGGGCCTACGCGCTGGACGCCGAGCTGGGCGCGGTCGAGGCCTACCAGGCGCCCATCGTCTTCCTCGCCACGGGAGGCTGTGGCAAGGTCTACCTCTATACCAGCAACCCCGACATCGCCTCGGGCGACGGCATCGCCATGGCCTATCGTGCCGGGGCCAGCATCGCGAACATGGAGTTCATCCAGTTCCACCCGACCTGTCTCTACCACCCCGAGGCGCGCTCCTTCCTGATCAGTGAGGCCGTGCGGGGCGAGGGCGCCGTGCTCCGCAACCGCAGCGGTGAGGCCTTCATGCGCCGTTACCACAAATCGGCCGACCTCGCGGCCCGCGACATCGTCGCGCGCTCGATCGACTTCGAACTCAAGCGCTCGGGCGATGATTGCGTCTATCTCGACTGCACGGCCATGGATCCCTCCTTCGTCCGCTCCCGCTTTCCGAATATTTACGCGCGTTGCGTCGAGTACGGGATCGATATGACCAAGGAGCCCCTGCCGGTGGTGCCCGCGGCGCACTACGTCTGCGGTGGCGTGGTCACCGACCTGCACGGCGAGACCGATCTCCGGAACCTGTTCGCCGCGGGCGAGGTCGCCTGCACGGGTCTACACGGGGCCAACCGGCTGGCGTCGAACTCGCTGCTCGAGGGTGTGGTCTTCGCGAGAGCGGCGGCAGAGGAGGCCGTGCGCCGCATCCAGGTCCGACCGGAGAAGCTGCCACCCATGCCCGACTGGGATCCCGGGGACGCGACGGATCCCACGGAGGCGGTGCTGGTGAACGCGAACTGGGACGAGATCCGCCGCTTCATGTGGAACTACGTCGGGATCGTGCGCAGCGACAAGCGACTCGCCCGCGCGGCGCGGCGCATCCATATCCTGCACAACGAGATCCGTGAGTACTACTGGAACTTCAAGCTCACGCCGGATCTGGTGGAGCTGCGCAACCTGGCCACGGTGGCGGAGCTCATCATCGCCTGCGCGCAGGCTCGTCGTGAGAGTCGGGGCCTGCACTACACGCTGGATCATCCAAAGCCGGCGCCCGGGCCCGCGCGCGACACGCTGCTGCGCCTGGACTGATCCGGATCAGGACCCTAGCCTTTGCCGTCCTCAAACAGCGGAAGCTGCGGGTGGAGCGCCTCGGGATCCTCCACGGGGATGACATAGTCACCCGAGAAGCAGGCGTCGCAGAAGCCGTGCTTCATCGTGGCCTCCACCCGACGCAGGGCCTCGAGCGACAGGTACGCGAGCGAGTCCGCCCCGAGCATCACCCGAATCTCATCCACGCTTTTGTTGGCCGCGATTAGCTCCTCGCGCGTGGGCGTGTCGATCCCGTAGTAACAGGGTCCGGTCGTGGGCGGACTCGAGACGCGTACATGGACCTCGCGTGCGCCGGCGCTGCGGAACAGGGTCACGAGCTTGTGGAGGGTCGTCCCGCGCACGATCGAGTCCTCGACCACCACCAGGCGCTTGCCCTCCACCACCTCGCGGATCGGATTGTGCTTCACACGCACCCCGAACAGCCGGATGGACTGCTCGGGCTCGATGAAGGTACGCCTCACGTAGTGGTTTCGGATGAGCGCAGTCTCGTAGGGCAGCTCGGCGGTCTCGGCGAAGCCGAGCGCGGCGGCGCAGCCGGAGTCGAGCACCGGCACCACCAGGTCACCCTGCACCGGGTGCTCCTGAGCCAGCTCGCGGCCGAGCTGCTTGCGGATCTGGTAGACGTTGGCGCCGTAGACCATCGAGTCGGGCCGCGCAAAGTAGATGTGCTCGAAGATGCAGAAATGCTGCGGGACCCGCGGCAGCGGCTGCAACGAGCGCAGCCGTCCACGTCGAATCACGATGATCTCCCCGGGCTCCACGTCCCGCTCGTACGTCGCCCCGATCAGGTCAAACGCGCAGGTCTCGCTGGCCACGATCCAGGCCGAGCCGAGGCGACCCAGCGACAGCGGGCGGAAGCCGTAGGGATCGCGCGCCGCTACCAGCACATCGTCTGACAGGATCACCAGCGAGTACGCACCCCGGACCCGGGAGAGCGCGTCGACCAGTCGCTCCTCCAGGGTACCGCGCGAGCGGGCCAGCAGATGAACGAAGACCTCGGAGTCCATGGTCGACTGGAAGATGGAGCCGTACCCCTCGAGCTCCAGCCGGATGGCGTTAGCGTTGGTGAGGTTCCCGTTATGGGCTACCGCCACCTGGGTCTTGGTGCTCTCCGCCAGGAAGGGCTGCGCGTCCCGTAGGTTGCTGGTGCCGCTGGTCGAGTAGCGCACGTGGCCAATGGCATAGCGCCCAACGAGGCGGCGGATGTCGGACTGGTCAAAGACGTCGGCCACAAGGCCCATGCCTTTGTGAACGCGCATCTGCCCGCCACCGCGCGAGATGATCCCGGCGGACTCCTGACCGCGGTGCTGGAGCGCGTACAGGCCCAGATAGGCCAGGTTGGCGGCCTCGGGATGACCCGAGATCCCCATCACGCCGCACTCCTCCCGAAAGCGGTCGGGCGCGGCGAGCAGCGGGCTCGAGTCCGTGGTCATGCCAGAGCCTCCGGAAGCGTACGGCTCCATACATCGTGCGTCTCAGCGAGCGTTACGTCGACCCCCGGCTCGATTCGGATGCGTTCGCCACCGATGCGTCCGAGGGTGAGAGCCGGCACACCCTGCTCCCGCGCCAGGCTCAGCAGCTCCTGCAGCTGCTTTTGGGCACAGCTCAGGACGGCGCGCGAGGCGGATTCTCCGAAAAGAAGCGCGTCCGGACGGATCGAGAGCGCTGGCAGGCGGGCCTCCAGGCCCAGGCCCGAGCGCAGCGCGCACTCGGCCAGGGCGACCGCCAGCCCGCCCTCGGAGACATCGTGAGCGGAGCGCAAGAGACCTCGTGCGGCTGCCGTGACCAGCAGCTCCTGGAGCCGTCGCTCACACTCCAGGTCCAGGGCCGGCGGACGACCTCGTTCCAGACCGTGGCGCAGAGCCAGATACTCGGAGCCGCCGAGCTCCTCGAAAGTCTCTCCCAGCAGCACGATGGCGTCGCCCGCGCTGGCGAAGGCCGCTGGGACCGCGCGCGAGATGTCCTCGAGCAGGCCAAGCATCCCGATGGTGGGCGTTGGAGGAATCGCCTGCGGACCGTCGCGCAGGGTCTCGTTGTAGAAGCTCACGTTTCCGGAGACTACGGGCGTGCCCAGCGCGCGGCACGCGTCCCCCATACCGCGCACCGCCTCCGCGAACTCCCACATGGCCTCGGGCCGCTCGGGGCTCGCGAAGTTGAGGCAGTTGGTCACCGCCAGCGGCCTTGCGCCCGTCACGGCCACATTGCGCGCGGCCTCCGCAACAGCGTGCTGAGCGCCGAGATAGGGGTCGAGCCAGCAGAAGCGCGGGTTGCAATCCGTGCTGAGAGCCAGGCCCCGCTGC
>SMUX01163701.1_pt1 | contig 14421 bp, 15 predicted proteins | sample 2456431 | NCBI WGS metagenome assembly SMUX01 (sample SAMN11095930, study PRJNA526329) | marine sediment metagenome | biome: Marine sediment; feature: Surficial sediment; material: Deep marine sediment; isolation source: Hadal surficial sediment | place: Pacific Ocean | collected 2014-11 | depth... | reverse complement strand
TATAGAGGGAGAGAACCTGGAGGGTGCAACGATATATCTGATCGATAACTATACCAACGAGGTGACCAACCTCAGTGAAGGAGCCTATGGCTTTAAGAGCAACAAGGGAACCTTCCACAACAGATTCACCCTGCAATTTGAGGGAGAGGTAATATTGGGAAGCTTTGATAACCCTCTGGAGGCCATATCGGTCTTTCCCAACCCAACAGAGGGTCTGCTGAATATCATCTCACCAAGTGAGCCTATTACAGGCATAGAAGTGTACGATGTGAGGGGAAGAAAGCTAAGCGATGTACCGGTGAATTCACAAAGGAATTATACATTAGATATTTCTGATTTGGAATCGTCAGTTTACTTCATTACGATCATCACTAAAAATGGTTCGATTACCAAACGTATCGTTAAAAAGTAAGCTATAAAAATAATTCTGAAAAGCCATCCTCTTCAAGTGGGTGGCTTTTTTTATGATGTTATTCTGAAGTAATTGTTGTAATCTTACTTATCGCAACAGCAGTTAATTTTTCTTTTTTCACTGACAAGAAAGGATGATTAATGACAAAGATTACACTATGGTCCGCAATGGATTGCAAGAGATAAAATAATATGAAGAAACCAATACTCCTCATAACTGTCTTTCTTCTGTTTATTTCTTGCGGAAATGAAACTCCGAAAGCTACTGTGTTAAAAGGAAATGCTTTTGGAACTACCTATACCATTCAGTATTTTTCCAAGAATGTTTTCTATGCTGAAAAGGGAATCGATTCGGTGATCCATAGGGTCAATAGATCGGTGAGCACCTATATGCCCAATAGTGATATTTCAAAAATAAATAAAGGGGATTCCACGCTGGTTGTAGATGCTATTTTTAAGGAAGTATATCGCATCTCCGAAATAGTGTACAACAAATCGAAGGGATTCTTCGACCCTACTATTGGAGTATTACGAAATGCTTATGGTTTTGGGGATGTAAAACCACTAAAACAAATTGATAGTTTGACCTTGGATTCGTTATTGCAGTATGTGGGATTTAAAAAAGTGATGATTACCGCTGAAGGTACCGTAAAGAAAAAATACCCGCAGATCTACTTCGATTTTAACGCTGTGGCCAAAGGTTATGGAATTGATCTCATGGGTACTTATTTGGAATCGGAAGGTATTTCCAATTACATCATCGAGTTAGGTGGTGAAATTTTAGCCAAGGGTACTAACCTAAAAGAAGGAAAGTATTGGATTGCCGGGATTGAAGCCGTTGATTCAAAACTCGAAGACCGAAGTTATACCACTACAGTTGTCCTAAAGGATAAGGGGATGGCCTCTTCAGGGAATTATCGAAAATTTAGGGTAGATGATATTACCGGTAAAAAATATGTACATATTATCAATCCGCATACCGGACGGGCAGAACAGAGCGATGTGACGAGTGCAACAGTTATAGCGTCCACATGTGCGTTGGCAGATGCCTATGCCACCGCCTTTATGGCTATGGGTTTCGAAAATACCAAACAGTTATTATCAGAACTTCCGCAAATCGAAGCCTATTTAACACATACTAAAGGTAATAACGAAACACAGGTATTCGTAACCCCCGGATTTAAAGAACTTTTGGTAGAATGAAATTCATCGTTTCAGGGTAAGATGGCCACAATATTCGCTACCGTCTCTGGAATTGGAGTGAATCAGTCGCTACGCAAGTTCTAAAGTATCACTGAAAACAGTGATTTACAAAAAGATAGACAGTTGATTTACAAATTTGCGGTCTGCATTTATAAACCGAGACTTATTTCCTGCAAACCGGCACTAATTCTCCTTCTGGCAAGCGGTATCTTTCAATGAGCTCTGGAGAAAGTTTTGCCGTATAATCCACCTTTTCAACGTTGAAACCTACCGAAGCTAACTTTTCAAAGTAGTCCATCCCGTAAATGCGAACGTGGTCATATTGCCCAAAAACACGAGCGCGTTCTTTGGGATCGGTTATGGAGTCGTCTTCAAAAGAAACGGTACGATTTCTATCATAAGGAACTTGAAGGATGGCGATCCCACCGGGAGCAAGAACGCGATACAATTCCTCCATGGCTTTCAGATCATCCGGAATGTGTTCCAAGACGTGATTGCAGATAATAAAGTCGTATTGATCGTTTTCAAAGGGTAGATTGCAAATATCTGCTTTTACATCGGCGATGGGAGAGTTAAGATCTGTAGTGGTGTAGTCGAGGTTTTTTAATTTTCTGAATCTTTTTAAAAACGCTTGCTCAGGCGCAAAATGAAGCACTTTATGATTTTCAGTAAAAAAAGAAGTCTCATTTTTTAGATACAACCAAAATAGCCTATGCCGTTCCAACGAGAATGTTCCCGGGGCCAGTACATTCTCTCGCACATTTTCGTATCCATAGGGTAGAAATTTTCGGTAGGATCTACCATTAATAGGGTCGGTATATCTTTTCCCGCGAAAAAATAGAGCTATAACCGGGCGAATGAAATAACTCAGCCTGATTAAGAATGGGCGGGGAATTAAATTCAGAAAAAACCTAAAGACCTTATGCATTTCAAATGAATTACAACACTAAGTCGTTTGCCTGAAACTCCTGCTCTTCATCGCTGGTGATCCCTAAGGCCTCGTAAACATAACCAAATGTGGATAACAATTCCGGTTTCCCATCCACAATAGCAATATTATGTTCAAAATGGGCACTGGGTTTTCCGTCTTTGGTCACAATGGTCCAACCATCTTTTAGTTGGGTCACCTGATGAGTCCCCAGATTGATCATTGGTTCGATCGCAATTGTCATTCCTTCCAGTAACTTTTTACCACGACCACGTCTGCCATAGTTGGGTATCTCCGGATCCTCATGCAGTTTTCTACCTAAGCCATGCCCAACCAATTCGCGTACAACGCCATATCCAAAGGACTCACAGTATTTTTGAATAGCATATCCAACGTCACCAACGCGATTGTTCACTTTCAATTCTCTGATGCCTATATAGAGTGACTCCTTGGTTACTCGCAGTAATTTCCGGGTTTCTTGATCAACTTCACCTACTTCAAAAGTATAGGCGTGGTCTCCATAAAATTCATTTTTTACAGCTCCACAGTCAATAGCCACAATATCGCCTTCCTTCAAGGGTTTGTCTATAGGCAGACCATGAACCACGGCTTCATTAATACTGGTTAAAAGGGTGGAAGGGCAATCGTACAAACCTAAAAATCCGGGAACAGCACCTTGATCTCGAATAAATTCTTCAGCAATTTTATCCAGATGGATAGTAGTGGCACCGGGTTTTACCTCTTTCGCTAACATCCCCAATGTTCTTGAAACTACAAGTGCGCTTTCGCGCATTAATTCAATTTCTTCTCTTGTCTTGGTAATGATCATATCCTACAGGCGGAACCAGTTTTTTTTTCGTTTTGTTATTGTAGCCTGAGGTTTTTCCTCGCCTACTATTTTTTGATAGATATCACCCCAACTTACCTTCCCGGAAAAGTTACGGTCATCGATAAACATATCTGCGTTTATTTTCCGGCTGTATTTTAATTCAAAAATTTCTTCGGGAAAGCTTTTGTTCACCGCATAGAATGTGACACCATTATCTTTGCAAAATTCAACTGCCTCATCCAGAGTCTTACCGTGACGGTAGGTCCAAAGGATCAATCTATGTCCTTTCTCTTGAAGTTTTTTCAAAGTATCAAACGCAAAAAGTAGCGGTTTGCCAATGTTCGGGTAATTGTCCTCGACAATCGTCCCATCAAAATCTACAGCAATGGTTATAGTCTCGTTTATCATCGGGGATACACTTAGGCCACGAAATTACGAAGAATAATCGTTTTAATCTTCGTAAACGTGTTTGTACGGCTCACCTTGCAAAATGGTGAGCATGTCTTTTTCCAAGGTCATTTGAGGATATTCGACGATTCGATTCAATACTTCTCCATTCCTGGATATGATAATGGTAGGGACATATTCAATATCGAAGTCTGTTTCATAGCCTTGGGGAGTGTCCTTGTTATGTGTGACAGCGATCAATTCCAATCGGTCGTAGTTATAATCAGTAGCGTCCAAGATCTTGAACAACGCTGGCACTTCCCTTTGGCTATCATCACACCAGGATCCCAAAAACACTTTTAGAGTAACATCTTTCAAAAGAGGTTTTATGGCCTGTACCGTTGCGGTATCCAATATATGTCCTTGATAATTTTCGTCAAACCATGCTTCGAATAGTTCCCCTTCGAGACCTTTGCGATTGATTATCCCCAGTAGCATTTCACCCCCGTCTTCTTCATCGGGGACGAGGATATTGAGTTCTATGGAAGTATTTTCAGAACTGTTTTCCTCTGCTGAAACTTCTTTGTTATGATTCGATTTGCAAGCTATAACAAGAAAGAAGGCAAAAAGATAAACTAAATTTTTCATATGGAAATTATTTTTGAATTAAAGATTGTTGCGACATACTTTCGGGTTTTTCGATCCCCAATATATCCAGGATCGTTGGAGCTATATCGCTTAGAATGCCATTTTTAATGAATTTTTTATCGTTGTCCACCAAGATGACAGGTACAGGATTTGTTGTGTGAGCTGTGTTAGGTGAGCCATCGGGGTTACGCATGGTCTCACTGTTTCCGTGATCGGCAATAATGATCGTAACATAGTCGTTTTTCAATGCGGTTTTCACGATTTTCTCAGTACAGGAATCTACAACTTCACAGGCTTTAATGGCAGCTTCCATAACACCCGTATGCCCCACCATATCCGGATTTGCGAAGTTCAGGCAGATAAAATCTGCTGTTTGTGCTTCGATCTCAGGGATAATGCTGTCACGTACTTCGTAGGCACTCATTTCGGGTTTTAGATCGTAGGTGGCAACTTTAGGAGAAGGGCAAAGGATGCGTTTTTCTCCTTCGAAGGGTTCTTCTCTTCCTCCGTTGAAAAAGAAGGTTACATGAGGGTATTTTTCGGTTTCGGCAATACGTATTTGTGTTTTTCCGTTTTTTTCTAAGATTTCACCCAAAGTGTCTTGCAAATTTTCCTTTTCGTATATCACTTTTATTCCATTGAACGAATCGTCATAATTGGCCATGGTTACATAGTATAAGGATAGTTTTTTCATTTGGTGTTCCTCGTGATCCCGTTGAGATAAAACTTCGGTCAACTCCCGTCCGCGATCGGTTCTGAAATTGAAAAAGATAACAACATCACCTTCTGATATAGTGACGACAGGGATTGCATCTTGAGTGGTACCGGGATCAGTGATGACAATAGGTTCGATAAACTCATCGGTAATACCTTCGGCATAACTTTTACGTACACTTTCAGAAGCAGACGTAGTTGCTGTTCCTTTTCCGAAGACCAACAGATCATATGCTTTCTTTATTCGTTCCCAGCGTTTATCCCGGTCCATCGCGAAATACCGCCCAATTACGGACGCGATTTTCCCGGTGGTTTTTTTCATATGGTTTTCGATCTCCTCTATAAAACCGATACCCGATACTGGGTCCACATCTCTACCATCGGTAAATACATGAACATACACTTCAGTCAATTTTTGGTCATTGGCAGCGGTTAACAATCCTTTCAAATGCTCGATGTGCGAATGCACGCCCCCGCTGGAAAGCAACCCTAATAAATGTACTTTTTTTTCATTCTCTTTTGCATATTGAAATGCATTCGTAAGCTCCTTCTCATCCTTCAATGTATTGTTTTGAACGGCCAAATTAATTTTCACCAGGTCCTGATAAACAATGCGTCCGGCCCCTAGATTCATATGACCAACTTCGCTATTCCCCATCTGACCCTCCGGCAGTCCAACATTCATTCCATGGGTGAGAAGTTGTGCGTTGGGATAAGTATGGTATAGTGAATCGATAAAAGGGGTGTTGGCCTGAGCAATTGCAGAAACCGCAGGATCTTGTGTAACACCCCATCCATCGAGGATCATAAGGAGGACTCTTTTACTCATGGTTAAAATTGAATTACTCTTCTAGCACTTCGGAGCACGATCAACAAAGATAAAAACAAAATCCAATGTGGATGGCTTAGGAGTGAAGGTTTATTTGAAAATATAGAATTAGCGTAAGCGATTATATCTCAAAGCAAATCAGGGTTGATATCCAAAATATTCTCATTGCGATATTTGGAAATAAAATCGTCTGTAAAGTGTTCGCTACCCATGATCTTTTCTTCTTGGAAAACAGTTTTCAGGTCCAATTCTTTATAGGCCTTCATCATGGGTCTGGAGATGGGGGCATAGCTTAAATGCCATGGTTCATATTCAAATCCTTTGCGATGAGGATCATCTGTATAAACTTCATAGAACCCGAACGATTCAGCGTGTTCATCCAACCATTCTTTCAATTTGCAGTAAGGCCCTTTGCCGTGAAAGTGTCTTGCCTGAAGGACATTTTCGGGCTGTGCTGCGTTGCTGTCGATGATGTCGATATCGGTTCCCCAATGGTGACGTGACGTTCCGGGAATTGTGGAATATTCAACAATTTTTTCATTCGCTTCGGTGGGTGATAATCCCTGACTTATATATCGCTGGTATTTTTCTTCATAGATCTCTTTTTGTCGCTGGAAACTTCGGTAGGCGGAAACCACTTCAATTCGAATACTTTCGAGCGCAGCAGCCGTCTTCATCTTTGCCAGGGCTATTGCGGTTTCCTTGTGCATCTTCGATGTATATGAATCGCCAATTATATCGGGATTACCTAAGCCTATCAATTGGTTTCGGGAATAACTATTCTGAAATAAACCCATCGAAAAAGAAGGCAAGACACTCAATCCTGTGCCTATGATCAACGAGTTTTTAATAAATTCTTTTCGATTCATATTGTTTTTAGTGGAATCTTAAAGTTACTATTATTTTGCTAGTCTTGGAAATTAAGTTAGTGTAATGAGCGACGATGGCTCAATTTCGTAGGCTTCTTTTTGTTGTTCAAAGATCCGGGCCGATTGAGGCCCGAGCAATACAATCTCATTTCCATTTACTCGTAACCAACTACCTTCCCGTAACCCGATAACCGGAAGTGTATTTTGTGTATGAAATTCTTCGATCCGGGTTTCACGGGTTTCGCCCATATGTGTACTATCGATTGGAGTGTCGATGTAATGAGGATTGATATTAAAGGGTACTACACCTAAAGTTTTAAAAGAAGGAGGGTACACTATAGGCATATCATTGGTGGTTTGCATGGTCACACCACAAATATTACTACCGGCGCTCGTTCCTAAATAAGGCATTCCATCGAAGATAGCCTCTCGAAGTGGCTGCATTAGCTGGTTTTTATATAATTGAGATACCAGGACAAACGTATTCCCGCCTCCGGTAAATATTCCTTTGGCTTTCTGGAGGGCCTTCGCCGGGTTGTCAAAAGTATGTACCCCAACGATCTTTTGGCCGAAAGTTGAAAACGCCTTAGCCGCCGCCGTCGTGTATGCGTCATGAGAGATTCCCCCCGGCCGGGCATAAGGGATAAAGAGGATTTCATCAGTAGCAGCGAATAACTCAGTAAGGGCTTCCTGTAAGTATTCGAGGTATCCACTTCCGTAAATAGTCGAAGTGCTCGCAATGATCAATTTTTTCATTTACCGGTTTAATTATCGCAATTCGTGTCTTTGTTCTTCGGTCTGCATATAGTTTCAAATTTAATAAAACATTGACGACTACATTAAGATTTCTCTAAGAAAACAAAGCTTACTTTTGTCATTTGATAAATCGAGCTGATATTACTTGATAAAATGGGTTGATTCCGTTTTGTGATGAGACAAGTGAAATTCAGTATGAATAGAATGTTGAAGATCATGATTCGGTGCTCCAATCCTTTGATAGTAAGGGAAAAGAGCCTAATTTGCGTTTCTCTGAAAAAGAGGAATAGAATTTGTAACTAATCTATAACCAATACAACCAATATACTTTATAATTAAATAAAATAATGAAATCAATTCGAATCCTGTTTTTGGTAATATCCCTGCCTTTTATCCTGTCCTTCACCGCCCATAAGTTCTATGTGAGCATCACCAAGATTGAATATTCTCAGGAAGAACGATCCCTGCAGATCATCACCAAACTCTTTATCGATGATATCGAAGACGTATTACAAGAACGCTACAGTCCATCCATATCTCTGGACCCGGAAAAAGAAACTTCCGAAGACGCTAATTTTTTAAAGGAATATATACTCCAGAAACTGAAGATCAAGGTCAATGGAACTCCGGTGAAGTTGATTTATATAGGCCACGAATACGAGAATGATGTGGTGAAAAGCTATATTGAAGTGGAGAACATTTCAGAATTGAAAACCATAGAAGTAGAAAACAAAATGTTGATAGACCTCTTTGAGGAGCAGCAAAATATTATTCATATAAAACGCTTTAAAAAAAGAAAAAGTCTGATTTTGGATATCGATAATCCAAAAGGACTGTTAAAGTTCAATTAAAGAACCATTTAAACTCCTTTATAAAAACTATTTTTAAAAACTTTTTAATAATCACGATCTAAAAATTAACTATGAATTTAATTAAGTATTTCTCCATGATTGCGCTTTTTCTCGCGGCAGGAGTTACCTACGCTCAAAATGAAACTGATAAAGAAGAACGCGATCCCGGGCATTACAACAACAACCGTTTTAAGCAATTGTACGAGGAATTTTCTACTCCTAATGTATATAGAAGTGCTAGTGGTGCCCCCGGACCGGAATACTACCAACAACAAGCAGATTATGTGATGAGTATTCGTTTGGACGATACAAATACTCGTTTATATGGAGAGGAAACGATCACTTATACCAATAATTCTCCGGACGATCTGGAGTACCTATGGGTTCAATTGGATCAAAACAAAAGAGCCAGGGATTCTAAAACTCCTTTGATAGAACCCAGTGGCGCGTTTCCGGCGGAGATGGCGAGTAGTTTTGTAGGAAAGTATATGGGAGACGGCTTTGATGGTGGTTTTAAATTAGACTATGTAAAAGACAACAAAGGAAGAGCTTTACCCTATACGATCAATCGTACTATGATGCGTGTTGAAATGCCTAAAAACTTAAAGTCAGGTGAGAAATTTTCCTTCTCTATCAAATGGTGGTACAATATTCCGAACCATACTATCGATCGTGCCCGTAGTGGTTATGAGAAGTTTGAAGACGGAAATAACGGTTATGTTATTGCCCAATTCTTTCCTCGTATGGCCGTCTATAGCGATGTGGAGGGATGGCAGAACAGTCAGTTTTGGGGACGTGATGAGTTTGCATTACCCTTCGGAAATTATAATGTAAGCATCACTGTACCGTCAGACCACATATTGGATGCGACAGGCGAACTCATAAATAGAAAAGAAGTATTTTCAAAAACAATGATGAAGCGTTATGCGCAGGCGAAAAAGAGCTATAGTGAACCTGTTGTTATTGTTACTCAAGCCGAGGCTGAAGCTGCTTCAAAGGGATTTGCCACGAACACTAAAACGTGGAAATTCAGAGCAGAAAATGTTCGTGATTTTGGCTTTGCATCTTCGCGGAGATATATTTGGGATATGATGGCTGTGAAAATCGGAAACCGTGATGTGATGGCAGTTTCCGTATATCCTCCCGAAGGAAATCCCTTATGGGGAGAATGGTCAACCATAGTAGTTGCGAGTACCTTGAAGTCTTATTCCAGAATGACTTTTAACTATCCATATCATAAGGCGATCTCGGTGCATGCAAAAAATCAAGGCATGGAATATCCTATGATCTGTTGGAATTATGGCCGCCCGGACAAAGAAGGAAACTACAGCGAGCGCACGAAATATGGAATGTTCGGTGTAATCATACACGAAGTGGGACATAACTTCTTCCCTATGATTGTAAACAGCGACGAGCGTCAATGGACATGGATGGATGAAGGGATCAACACATTTGTGCAGTATGTGGCCGAACAAGATTTTGGACAAGCCTATCCTGAGGCGATAGCACCTAATAAAAAATATCCATCACGTCGTGGCCCTGCTAAGACAATCGTCGATTATATGTCGGGAAACCAGGATAGGATGGCACCTATTATGACCAAAGGATTGAACACTTATAATTTTGGAGCAAATGCATATTCTAAGCCGGCTGTTGGATTGAACATTCTACGTGAAACCATCATGGGACGCGATTTGTTCGACTATGCTTTTAAAACTTATTCGCGACGGTGGATGTTCAAACATCCTAATCCTGAAGATTTCTTCCGAACTATGGAAGATGCATCTGCCATAGATCTGGATTGGTTCTGGAGAGCCTGGTTCTTCACGACAGATTATTCAGATATAGGAGTACAGGAGGTAAAAAAATTCTATGTTACCTCGAAGATGAATGCGGAGGTGCGACAAATGATGGAAAGTCGCGGCATGAAAGAAAGCGATCTGCCCCCGTTGGTGTATTTAGTGGAGGAAGGTAGTGATGATTACGAAGCGAGCATGGAAACTGCCACTTTGAACGATGTGGTTACACTTCAGCAATATATTATGGATAATTTGACTCCTGCGGAAAGGGCGAAACTTAAAAATCCAAAGTTTTTCTACGAAGTTACTTTCGAAAAACCCGGAGGAGTTCCTATGCCGATTATAGCGGAATATACCTATAGCGATGGTTCTACTAAAAGAGTTACCTATCCTGTTCAAATATGGAGAAAGAACGATGCTTCTGTGGGTATGGTCATTGCTTCGGAAATGGAGATCACGAAAATTGTTGTGGATCCGGATGAGGAAACAGCAGATATTGATACTTCTAACAACACCTGGCCAAAACGTAAAAAGTTGGGCGAGTTCAATAAATTCAAAGAAAAAATCAAGGGATAATCTGTTATTCTGCATAAAAAATAAAAGGCCTTGTTTTCAGTTAAATCGAGACAGGGCCTTTCTTTTTGGCTCCTTTATAGAAAAAATTCCTTCTAACTACGCAAAACTCACTCCTCATACCTATCTTTGTGTTATGGGAACACTTACACTTCCTTTATTTATTAGCGGAGCCGAAATAGCCTTCGTAATATTCATAGTATTGATGGTCTTTGGTGCCGACAAGGTCCCGGAAATAGCTCGCGGGCTTGGTAAAGGCATGCGACAAATTAAAGATGCCACCAACGACATTAAAAATGAGATCACCAAAAGCGCTGAAAAGCAAGGGCTCGATCTGGATATCACCAAGGACGTAAAAAAGGAAATCGATAAGGTGAAAGAAGAGGTCAACAAGATTACCGGTGCCGTCAAAAGAAAGTTCTAAATGCTGGAATCACTTCAAGAGTGGGATAAAGAACTGTTTGTTTTTCTGAATAATTTAGGGGTTGAGCGATATGACGGTTTTTGGATCTTAATAACGCAAATCGAAAGTTGGATCCCACTTTTCATCCTTTTCACCGTTCTTGTCTTTTATTATTACCGTTTGAAAAAAGGACTCTACCTATTTTTGTGGGTAGTACTTACTTTTTATATTACATTGTCCTTTACGGAAATTATCAAAGATGGTGTGACACGTATGCGACCCAATAATGATGAAAGTTTATCAGGTTTGATTCGCGTTCTGCAGGATCCTGCATCCTATGGTTTCTTTTCGGGACATGCTTCCACAAGTTTTGCAATAACCACCTTTGTAGTGTTGGCACTACGAAAATTTAATAAATGGATCTATCTCGCATATCTTTGGCCATTGCTGTTTGTTTCCAGCCGTATTTATGTTGGCGTACATTATCCCGGCGATATTTTGGCGGGCGCCTTTGTGGGTTGTTTTATAGCTATTTTATGTTACCGACTTAGTATGAGGCTGCTTCCTAAATTGTAATTTTTTCGACAAAAAAATTCAGACAACTCTCGAAACGGTTAATCCATCTCGAATAGGTAACATCACAGATTCTAATTGCGGATGTTGGTTCAATAATTTGTTATACCGAAGCAATGCTATTGTATCTATATCGTCTTCGTCAACTTTTTCTACCACTTTACCACTCCACAGAACATTGTCACTCAAAATAACGGCTCCTTTAGGTAATTTTGGAAGTAACAACTCGAGATATCCGGGATAATTATGTTTATCTGCATCTATAAAAACAAGATCAAAGGATCGCTCAAGTTTTGGAATAATTTTCAAAGCATCCCCGGTATGTTGAATGATCTGCTTTCCATAACCGGATTTGTCAAAATATTTCCGTTGGAGATCGGTTAATTCCTCGTTGTTGTCGATGGTGTGCAATTCACCATCGGGCGTTAAGCCTTCCACTAAACACAAGGCCGAATATCCCGTATAGGTGCCTATCTCCAATATATATTCAGGATGGATCAACTTAGAGAGCATGCTCAATATTCTTCCTTGCAAATGGCCACTTAGCATTCGTGGTGCCAACACTTTTTGCCAGGTTTCCCGGGAAAGCTGTTGTAGTAATTCTGGTTCGGGCTGGGAATGGGCAATTACGTAATCGTTTATTTTTTCCGGAAGAAAATCCATTACCCAAGTATTCGATTCATTAATTTTTGTTTGGCCGCGTCGTCATCGCCACACAACCACTGTATTACGTTTTCTTCCCACATGGCATCACACTCTTCACGGGTTACTATATTTCTATCGAAGGCCAGATCCAGGATCTTACCCGGATACGAAGATTGCTCTTCACTTTCCATTTCACCCAAGGGATACGGGTCATCTAAGCCAACCAAGACCTGATTACATCCTTGATTTTCGATCATTAATTTCAAAGACCCGGTATCGTGAACCAAAGTATCAAAGAAGATGTTTTTATGCCCAACCGACTTCCGTGGGTGGGTCTTTCCCTCGAACAGATCGGGGCGGCCATCAAAACCCTGAATCCGTCGGCCCAGGTTTATTTGTGCCAATTGCCCACCATGGGCAAAACAGGTTCGCATATTGGGAAATTTGTCCGCATAGCCGTTGAGGGTAAGAAAGTGATAGGCATCTGCGCATTGAGCGAGCATCCAAATGAGATGGAATCGCCAGGAGGAATTTTCCAACTTGATGAATTTTTCTCCGTCATACGGATGTACTTCAACGGCCAGATTATATTTACTTGCCAATTCAAAAATTGGCTCGTTCTCTTCATCAAAGATACAGCGCCAGGTTCCGATGGTATCCATATAATGTGTGGGCAGACATAACAATAGCATGCCTAGTTCTTCCACACATCGTTCGATCTCCCACAAGGCACCGCGTACAAAGCCGGGATGAACGACAAAGCCACAGGTGAATTTAGAAGGATTGTTATGTTGGACTTTTGCGTTAAAATCATTCTGGAACCGTAATGCCTGTTTCATTTCCTCCACACGCAGACCACTTCCGTAGAGTTGAGAAAGATTTAAAACCACGGCATGATCGATCTTGAATCGCTCCATCCATTCCAGTTTATCATCTAAGAAAAAACTCGAATCGGTCACCGGCCGGCTCCAATCCTTCTGTAACATAAACTTTCGGTCCTTATCCACCCAGAAAATCTCCTTTTCCTTCATAAATTTGGGAATTTCCTCCGGATAGGGAAGTAAATGTGAATGGCCGTTAATACGAAGTTTTCTTTTCATTCCTTAAAGTTACAAACTTTTCGTTCGCCCGCCATCTACGGGTAAGTTAATCCCATTGATATACCCTGCCGCTTCACTTGCCAAAAAGGCCACTGCATAGGCGATCTCAACGGGTTGGGCAAAACGCTGTGCCGGAACGATACTTTTCATAAAATCACCGGCTTTTTCATGCGAACCACCAAAACGTTTGGATGCATTTGCAATGATATCGTCTAGTCGATCGGTGGCTGTAAAACCGGGTAATACATTGTTAACCGTAATCCCAAATTGGCCCAATTCATTTGCCAGTGTTTTACTCCAACTCGCTACCGCACCTCGAATAGTGTTACTTACACCCAAACCGTCTATAGGTTGCTTCACCGAAGTGGAAATAATATTAATGATCCTTCCATAACCGGCCTCTTTCATCCCCGGAACAACATTTTGAACCAAAATTTGATTGCATACCAGGTGATTGGAAAATGCCTTGGTAAATTCTGAAACTTTCGCAGAAAATATAGGTCCACCCTCTGGGCCACCGGTATTATTTATTAATATATGATAGTTTGTTCGCTGAGTTGCTTCTATCATTTTTTCTTTTAATGCTGAAGGATCCGTAAAGTCTACTACTAAATATTCATGTTGCTGTCCATGTTTGGAAGGTAACTCAGCCAGCACCGATTTCAATTTATCCTCATTGCGTGCCACTAAGGTGATGGTTGCTCCTAAAGAGGCCATTTCCATGGCGGATGCCTTTCCAATTCCGGCACTGCTCCCACAGACCAAAGCATTTTTATTTGTTAAATCCAGATTCATTTTTTTATCAATCCATTAATTATATTTCACTACTCACAACTCACAACTCACTACTCACTACTTCCGCCTTCATCGCCCTGCTACATTCCCCTCCCACATTTTATTTCG
>SMUX01204932.1_pt1 | contig 14455 bp, 15 predicted proteins | sample 2456431 | NCBI WGS metagenome assembly SMUX01 (sample SAMN11095930, study PRJNA526329) | marine sediment metagenome | biome: Marine sediment; feature: Surficial sediment; material: Deep marine sediment; isolation source: Hadal surficial sediment | place: Pacific Ocean | collected 2014-11 | depth... | reverse complement strand
CCCGCACCTACACGTCGAATTCGAGGTTCATGGCGCGGTAGCGGGCGGGGTCTTCGAGCCAGTTCTCGCGCACTTTCACGAACAGGAACAGGTGCACCTTGCGGCCCAGGAATTCCTCGAGATCGCGCTGGGCCGCCTCGCGCACCAGTTTGATGGTGCGGCCGCCCTTGCCCAAACAAATACCTTTATGGGAGTCGCGCCCGACCGTGATGACCTGCTCGATGCGCGCGCTGCCGTCTTTGAGGTCCTTCCAGTCCTCGGTCTCCACGGTGAGCGCGTAGGGCAGCTCCTGGTGCAGATTCAGGAACAGCTTCTCGCGCGTGATCTCGGCGGCGAGCAGGCGCTCGGGCAGGTCCGAGAGCTGGTCCGCAGGATACAGCCAGGGCCCCTCGGGCAGGGCCTCGGCCAGGTGACGGCGCAGATCGGCGACGCCGTCCCCGGTGGTCGCGGAGACCATGAACACGCGCGAGAACACGCCCTCGGCCTCGAAGCGGGCGGCGAGCTCGAGCAGGGCCGGACGCGGGACCAGGTCGATCTTGTTGAGCGCCAGGATCGCCCGGCGGCCGCGCGCCTTGAGCCCATCGACGATCAGCCGGGTGTCCGGATCGATGCCGCGCCGCGAGGCATCGGTCAGCAGCACCACCTCATCGGCGTCCTTGGCCCCGGTCCAGGCGGCCGCGACCATGGCCCGCTCCAGGCGCCGCTTGGGCACGAAGATGCCGGGCGTGTCGACGAACACGATCTGGCTCGCGCCCGCGACCGCGATGGCGCGGATGCGGCTGCGGGTGGTCTGGACCTTGTGGGTGACGATCGAGACCTTGGCCCCGACCAGGGAGTTGAGCAGGGTCGATTTGCCCGCGTTCGGCGCCCCCACCAGGGCCACGAAGCCACAGCGTAGAATCGCCTCGGGGCCGGGGTCTTCGGCCATGTCCTAGCTCTCCCCGCCCCGCACCCGTGCCAGCAGGCGCGCGGCGGCGGCCTGCTCGGCGAGGCGCTTGGAGCGGCCCTCGCCGCGCGCCGGTTGCGCGCCCGCGACCTCGACCTCGAGCGTGAAGTACGGCTCGTGGGCCGGACCCTCGCGCCCGACCTCGCGGTATTTCGGCAGGCCGAGGGCGCGGGCCTGGGCCCATTCCTGCAGCGCGGTCTTGGCGTCCTGGGGTGGGCGCGCCTCGGCCTCCAGGCGCGCGCCCCACAGCCGCTCGACGAAGGCCCAGGCGACCGCCAGGCCGCCGTCCAGGTAGAGCGCGCCGATCACCGCCTCGCAGGCGTCGGCCAACAGCGCCGGGTTGCGGCGCTCGCCGGCCGCCTCCTCGCCCTTGGCCAGGCGCAGATAGTCGTCGAGCCCGATCTCGCCGGCGACCTCGGCGAGGGTTTCGCGGCGCACCAGCTCGGCGTGGCGCACGGCGAGCGCGCCTTCCGGCTCCCGGGGGAAGCGCGCCATCAGCAAATCGGCCACGATCAGGCCGAGCACCCGGTCGCCGAGGAACTCCAGGCGTTCGTAGCTGTCGTCGATCCCGCCCTGGCGGTGGGCCGCGCTCGGATGGGTCAGCGCCCGGGCCAGCAGCTCGGGCCGCGCGAAGCCGTGGCCCAGCCGTTCGGCGAGCCCGCTTGGGTTCCTTGGCGGATCCGCCGCCTCGGGCGCGCTATTCGACGCCATCGAAGAGTCGGCGGTAGCGGATCGCGGTCGGCCAGGTCCAGGGCTTGAACAGGCTGGCGCTCTCGTCGTGGGAAAAGAACAGGAACTCGGCGCGCCCGACCAGGTTGCGGAACGGCACGAAGCCGACCGCGGAGAGGACCCGGCTGTCCTGGCTGCTGTCCCGGTTGTCGCCCATCATGAAGTAGTGTTCGGGCGGCACCTTGTAGACCGGCGTGTTGTCGAGCATGTCCTCGTCGCTCATCTCCCAGATGCGGTGCTCGACCCCATTGGGCAGGGTCTCGACATACTCGACCGCCTGGCGTTTGTAGCTGCCGGAGCTGGCCAGGGTGACAGTGCCCAGCTTGCGGCGCGCCACCGCCTTGCCGTTGATCTGGAGGATGCCGCGGACCACCTGGACGGTGTCGCCCGGCAGTCCGATGACCCGCTTGATGTAGTCGGTCTGGTTGTCCTTGGGCAGCTTGAACACCACGACGTCGCCGCGCTTCGGCGGGCTCGCCAGAATGCGGTCGTCGATCACCGCCAGGCCCCAGGGCAGGGAATAGCGGCTGTAGCCGTAGGAGAACTTGGAGACGAAGAGGTAATCGCCGACCAGCAGCGTGGGAATCATCGAGCCCGAGGGAATGTTGAAGGGTTCGTAGGCAAAGACCCGGATGAAGAACGCGATGATCACGGCGAAGATCACCGTTCGTGCGGTCTCTCCGATCAGACTCGGTTTTTTTCGCGCCATTAAGACTGCCACCTAACCAATTCTATTTGTATGTTTTATGAGAAACCGACTCTGAGCGAGACAGGGCCGCGAGTCGCGGCCGCCACGGCGCCTGGCCATGGCGAACGAAGGTCGCGGGTCCGGCCTCACGTCGGTCCGTTCGGCCGGGCCGAGATGATCACGATCGCCTGGGCCAAGGGATAGTCATCCGTGATGGTCACGTCAATCTGGGCGGTCATGCCGTCAGGCGTGATCTCCGCCAGGCGCGCCGCAGCACCCCGGGTCAGCGCCATGGTCGGCTTGCCGCTCGGCAGGTTGACCACGCCCAGGTCGCGCCAGTGGACGCCGTGCCGGGGCACCCCGGTGCCCAGCGCCTTGGCGCAGGCCTCCTTGGCGGCGAAGCGTTTGGCGTAACTGGCGGCCCGGGCGGCGCGGCGGTCCGACTTGCGCTGCTCGATATCGGTGAACACCCGCGCGGTAAAGCGCGCGCCGAAGCGCTCGAGGGTCTTCTCGATGCGGCGGATGTCGATCAGGTCGTTGCCCAGGCCGATGATCATGGCGCTCCTCTCCAATCAAGCCTTGCCTCCGATCAGGCGCTGCGCGCGCCGCCGGCCTCGGCACGCGCCTGGTCCATCAGGCTGCGCATGCGCCGGATCGAGGCATCGAGGCCGCAGAAGATCGCCTCGCCGATCAGGAAGTGGCCGATGTTCAGCTCCATCACCTGGGGGATCGCCGCCACCGGCGCCACGGTGTCGAAGGTCAGGCCGTGGCCGGCGTGGCACTCCAGGCCCAACGCCGCGCAGGCCGCCGCGGCCGAAACGATGCGCGCCAACTCGGCCTGGGTCCGCGTGCCGACGCGGTCCTCGAGGTGGGCCTCGCAATAGGCCCCGACGTGAAGTTCCACCACCGGCGCCCGCAAGGCCGCCGCCGCCTCGAGCTGGGCGACGTCCGGGTCGACGAACAGCGACACCCGGATGCCGGCGTCACGCAGTTTCCCGACGTAGTACTGCAGGTGATTGTGTCCCCCGACCGCGTCGAGCCCGCCCTCGGTGGTGACCTCCTGGCGCTTCTCGGGCACGATGCAGGCCGCGTGCGGCTTGTGGCGCAGGGCGATGTCGAGCATCTCCTCGGTCGCCGCGATCTCCAGGTTGAGCGGCAGGTCGATGCTGTCGATCAGGCGCGAGATGTCGCTATCGGAGATGTGGCGCCGGTCCTCGCGCAGGTGCGCGGTGATGCCGTCGGCGCCGGCCGCCGCCGCCTGGCGCGCCGCGCGCACCGGATCGGGATGGCCGCCACCGCGGGCGTTCCGGATGGTCGCCACGTGGTCGATGTTCACACCGAGGCGCAGATGAGTCTGGTTCATGCTTCCTCCTGTTCCGGGCCGGCCGTCGCGGCGGCCCGGATCCGCTCGCTCCGCTGCATCGCTTCCCGCCTGGCAAGCCTGGTCCTTACTTTCCTACGCATGCGCCAGCGCCGGGCATGCTGATACTTCGCGACCGCGCCGCGGACCGGCCAGAAGAACCCGATCCAGACCGCCACCGCGGTCGGCAACGCGCCCAAGGTCATGGGCCAGAGAACGTCCAAGGGCCGCTCGAAAATGTAGTCCAAACCGAGGGTCTCGGGAAGGTCAGAAGCGGCGTCGGAGCCCATCAACCACTGTCCCAGGGTATAAATCCAGGCCCAAATGACGGGAAAGGTCCAAGGATTGCCCACCGCCGTGCCGATCGCCGAGGCCACCACGTTGCCGCGCAGGAGCAGGGCGAGCAGCGCCGCGAAGACGAAGTGCAAGCCGATGAAGGGGGTGAACGACACCGCCGCGCCGCTGGCGAACCCGGCCGCGATCCGGTACGGCGTCCCGGGCAGGCGCCGGATCCGGTGCGCGATATAGCGCGAGGCGCGGCGCCAACCGGCCCTGGGCCAGATGAAGGACCAGGCCCAGTGGTGGACTGGAATCGGATTTCGGCGTCCGAACATGGCCGGTACGCGGCCTCAGGCCCGCAAGGCGGCGGGGGCCGCGCGCGCTAGCGCGGATCGGGGTTGATTCGAACCGCCGACGGCGATCCGATCACCTTCGTGAATCTGCGCTCGACGATTGATGGTGACCGGAGTCACAGGATCGATCGAACCCGGATGGCGGGTTCGATCGATCCTAATCCGGTCTAGGCTCCGGTCCGGCGCCGTCACCGTCGCGCCCGCTCGACCGAGGTGATCACCGGGGTCGCCCGGAGCGCGGCCATGATGTTGCTCAGATGCTTGGCATCCTGCACCTCGACGTCGACCAACATCTCGAAGAAATCGATCGAGCGGTTGGTGATCTTGAGGTTGCTGATGTTGCCGTGGTTCTTGCCGATGATCGTGGAGAGATCGCCGAGGCTGCCCGGTTCGTTCGCGACCATGAGGTGAAGCCGCCCGATCAGCGACTCCGACTCCTCGTCGACCTCCCAGGCGATATCGACCCAGCGCTCGGGCGTGTCCTGGAAACTCTCCAGGGTCTCGCAGTCGATGGTATGGACCGTGACCCCCTTGCCGGTGGTCACGATGCCGACGATGCGCTCGCCCGGCAGCGGATGGCAACACTGTGCGTAATGCACCGCCATGCCGGGGATCAGGCCCTTGATCGGCAGTTTGGCCGTCTTGGCCTTGTCGCCGCGCCCGCGGCCGCGCCGGAACGGCCAGACCCGCATCGAGCGGGCCACCTGCTTGACGCCCGGGAACACCGCGACCAGCACCTCGCGGGCCGTATGGTTGCCCTTGCCGACCAGGGTGCAGAGCTCGTCGACGCTGCTGCAGCGAAATTTCTTGAGCACCCCGTCGAGCGCTTTTTCGGTGACCTCGTAGTCTTCCTCCCGAAACGCCTTCTCCAGCATCTGGCGGCCCAGCTCGCCGAATTGTTCCCGCTCCTTGAGGTGAATGAAGCGGCGGATGCGCGCCTTGGCCTTGCCGGAGACGACGAACCTCTCCCAATCGGGCGAGGGCGTCTGGGCCTTGGAGGTCAGGATTTCGACCTGGTCGCCGTTCTGCAGCTTGTTGCGCAGCGGCATGATGCGGCCGTTGACCTTGGCACCGACGCAGGTATCGCCGATCTCGGAGTGGACCGCGTAGGCAAAATCGACTGGTGTCGCCCCGCCCGGCAGCGCGATCAGATCGCCCTTGGGCGTGAAGCAGAAGACCTGGTCCTGGAACATCTCGAGCTTGGTGTGCTCGAGGAACTCCTCGGGGTTCGAGGCGTGTTCCAGAATGTCGAGCAGTTCGCGCAACCAGCGGTATTGGCGGCCGTCGACCTTGAAGTCGCCCTGCTTGAACTTCCAGTGCGCCGCGACCCCAAGCTCGGCGACGTCATGCATCTCGCGAGTGCGAATCTGAATCTCGATGCGCTGGCGCTCGGGGCCGATCAGGCCGGTGTGGACGGACTGGTAGCCGTTCGGCTTGGGGGTGGAGATGTAATCCTTGAAGCGGCCGGGCACGACCGGGTAGCGTCCGTGCAGGGCGCCGAGCGTCTGATAGCACTCGGGCACGCCGGCGACCACGATGCGGAACGCCATGATGTCGGAAAGCTGCTCGAAGGCGACGTCCTTGTGCTCCATTTTGGTCCAGATCGAATAGGGCGTCTTCATGCGCCCCGAGACCCAGGCCTCGACGCCGTCCTCGGCCAGGTTGCGTTTCAGTTGGTCGACGATCCGCGGTGGCAGATCGTCGCCATCTCCCTTGAGGAACTCGAGCCGCGCCAGGATCGAGGCACGCCCGTCCGGATTGAGTTCGGCGAATGCCAGGTCCAGGAGCTCGTCCTTGAAGCGCTGCATGCCGATCCGCTCGGCGAGCGGGGCATAGATCTCCATGGTCTCGCGCGCGATCCGGCGCCGCTTCTCCGGCGACTGCACGTAGTGGAGCGTCTGCATGTTGTGCAAGCGGTCGGCCAGCTTGACCAGCAGCACCCGGATGTCCTCGGACATCGCCAGCACCAGCTTGCGGAAGTTCTCCGCGTGCCGCGTCTGTTCGGATTGCAGCTCGAGGCGGGTCAACTTGGTCACGCCGTCGACCAGGCGGGCGATTTCCTTGCCGAACATGCGCTCGATGTCTTCCAGCGAAGTATCCGTGTCCTCGACCAGGTCGTGGAGCAACGCCGTGACGATCGTGCTCTCGTCGAGCTTGAGGTCGGCCAGGATACCGGCGACTTCGATCGGATGGGAGAAGTAGGGATCGCCCGATTCCCGGGTCTGCGCGCCGTGCAGTTTCATGGCGTAGACGTAGGCGCGGTTGACCAAATCCTCGTCCGCGCCAGGATCGTAGGCTTTGATACGCTCGACCAATTCCAATTGCCGCATCATGTGGCGTCTACACGACCGTTCCCACAGAATCTCCGGCGCGGCGGATGCGGCGGCTCCGCGCGCCGTTTCGTTCTAGGTTTCGTCGACGTCGCCGTCCTTCGGCCCGCCGGCCACCTCGTCGGTGCCTTCCTTGCTGGTCTCCGCCTCCGCCTCCGCGCCGGTTTCGCCCATGATCAGGCTGTCGACGCTGAGCATCCCTTCACCGGCGCCCTCGGCGCCCATGGCGATCACCGACATCTCGAAATCCTGGGGCTCCTCTTCGGGCTCGTCGATCTCGACGTGCCGCTGCATGCCCTGGATCAAGGCGTCGCTCAGCGCCTCGATGGAGACGGTCTCCTCGGCGATCTCCCGCAGGGCGATCACCGGGTTTTTGTCGTTGTCGCGCTCCACGGTCAGGGGCGAACCGGCCGAGATATCGCGCGACCGCTGCGCAGCCACCATCACCAAATCGAAGCGATTGGGCACCTTAAGGACACAATCTTCAACCGTTACGCGGGCCATCTACGTCAAAACTCCGGAAATTATTGAGTGATTAGGGACTCCATGCCCCGAATCGCCTGGAATATATGGACGCTCGGGGCCGATGGCAAGGCGATTTGGGGGCCGGGCCGGCCGCCAGCCGGCCGCACCCCCGGTGGCCAGCCCGGGAGCCAGCCCCGGGAGCCAGCCCCGGGGCATCACCCGCTGGGCTCCGCCCGCTGGTCCTCCGGCAGGGCCCGGATCATCTCGGCCAGACTCTGGCCGGTCCGCGGATGGCGCCAGTCCGGGGCCAGTTCGGCCAGGGGCAGCACCACGAAGGCGCGTTCGGCCAGGCGTGGGTGAGGCAGGACCGGGGTCTCACCCGGCCCGCTCACGGTCTCGCCGTAGACCAGCAGATCCAGATCGATGACCCGGGCCTCGTTGCGGACCCGGCGCTCGCGGCCCATCTCCCGCTCTATCCGGTGCAGCAGATCGAGCAGTTCGGCCGCGGCAAGGCCGGTTTCGACCTCGGCCACGGCGTTGACGAACCAGGGTTGGTCCGAGGCCGGCACCGGCGCACTGCGATACCAGCGCGAGCGGCGCGGGACCGCGACCCCGGCGGCGCGCAGGGCGTCGAGCGCGGCCTCGCAGGCACCCTGCGGGCCGCCGTATCGTGGGCTCGACAGGTTGGCGCCCAGGCCGATCACGATCATGTTTTTATCGCTCCTGAATCAAAGTCTTGCGGTCGCGCAAACAAGGCTTAAATAATGTCATGAAGCGCCGGCGCATAGCCGCTGGCACTCGTGGGGTTGTCGTGGGCGGACTCGTCGTCCGGCCGGCGATCTATTGAACCGTCACCCATATTCTCTGCCATAGGGGTTATCATGCAATTTTATCCGCACGAGCGCGTTGCGCTCTTCATCGACGGCGCCAACCTGTACGCGACCGCCCGGGCGCTGGGATTCGATATCGACTACAAGCGCCTGTTGGAGTTGTTCGCGAGCAAGACCAATCTGATCCGGGCGTTCTACTACACGGCGTTGATCGAGGACCAGGACTACTCGCCGATCCGCCCGTTGGTCGACTGGCTCGACTACAACGGCTACACCATGGTGACCAAGCCGACCAAGGAGTTCACCGACGCCGCCGGCCGGCGCAAGATCAAGGGTAACATGGACGTCGAGCTGGCCATCGACGTGATGGAGATGGCCCAGCACCTGGACCACATCGTGCTGTTCTCCGGTGACGGCGACTTCCGCCGCCTGGTGGAGGCGGTGCAGCGCAAGGGCGTTCGGGTCACGGTGGTCTCCACGGTCCGCTCCCAGCCGGCCATGATCGCCGACGAGTTGCGCCGCCAGGCCGACCTGTTCGTCGATATCACCGATTTGCAAGAAGACATCGAACGGGCGATGCGGCGCGACCATCCGCCGCGGGCGCGGGCGCGCGTGCCCGTGGACGAGGAGCCCTACGGTGACGAGCCGGTCGACGACGAAGAGGACGAGGACGAAGACTACTACGAGAGCCAGCCGGCCTGAGCGCGCGCGCCGGGTCGCGCGCCCCCCCCGTGACCTTTGGAATAACGGTGCCGGCCGCCGACTGCCGCCTCTGCCCGCGGTTGGCCGCATTCCGCGATGCCAACCGCGCGCGCCATCCCGGGTTCCACAACGCGCCGGTCGCCTCCTTCGGCCCGTTCGAGGCGCGCCTGCTGATCGTCGGTCTCGCCCCGGGCCTCAAGGGCGCCAACCAGACCGGCCGCCCGTTCACCGGCGATTACGCCGGCGACCTGCTCTATGCCACCTTGAAGAAGTTCGGACTGGCCCGCGGTGCTTACGGGCGCCACGCCGGCGATGGCCTGACGCTGGTCGACTGCCGGATCACCAACGCGGTGCGCTGCGTGCCGCCGGAGAACAAGCCGAGCACCGAGGAGAGCCGGACCTGTCGGCCGTTTCTCGCCGCCGAGCTGGCCGGCTTGGAACGACTTGAGGTCGTGCTCGCGCTCGGCACCCTGGCCCACGGCGAGGTACTGGCCGCGCTCGGTCACCGCAAGAGCCACTACCGCTTCGGCCACGGCGCCCTGCACCAACTCCCGGGTGGCCCGCTGCTGGCGGACAGCTACCACTGCTCGCGCTACAACACCAACACCGGCCGCCTGACGGTCGAGATGTTCGAGGCGGTGTTCGCGGCACTGAAGGCCCGCCTCGCGTAACCCCCGCCCGCCCTCAACCCCGATCGCGCAGGAGCCGGGCCTTCTGACGCGACCAGTCGCGCTTCTTCTCGGTCTCGCGCTTGTCGGCCTTGCGCTTGCCGCGGGCGAGCGCGAGCTCGATCTTGGCGATGCCGCGCGCGTTGAAATAGATCGACAGCGGTACCAGGGTGTAGCCGCCGCGCTGAACCTGGCCGAGCAGCTTGGCCAGCTCGCGCCGGTGGACCAGGAGCTTGCGCGGTCGCAGCGGCTCGTGATTCCGGCGCGTGGCGGCCTCGTAGGGCGAGATGTGCATGCCGCGCAGGTACAGCTCGCCGCCCTGTTCGTGGGCGTAGGCCTCGCCGATCGAGCAGCGCCCCTGGCGCAGCGACTTGACCTCGCTGCCGGTCAGCATCAGACCGGCCTCGAGGGTCGACTCGATGATGTATTCGTGACGCGCCTTGCGGTTCTGCGCGATCGGCCGCTGGGCGCCGGCGGACATGGCCGCTCCGGAGGTAACCTAGTTTATGAGGCCGGCGTGGGTCATGGCGTCCCGCACCTTGGCTTCGGTCTCCGCGGTGACGCGGATCATCGGCAGGCGCAGGCGGTTCTCGCACAATCCCAACTGGTTGGCGGCGTACTTCACCGGGCCCGGGCTGCTCTCCACGAACAGCGCCTCGTGCAGCGGCATCAGGCGGTCGTTGATTCGCGCGACCGTGTCGAAGTCACGCTTCCGCCAGGCGTCGTGCAGGTCCGCACAGTGGCGCGGCGCGACATTGGCGGTCACCGAGATGCAGCCGTGCCCGCCCTGGGCCAGGAACGGCACGATGGTGGCATCCTCGCCGGACAGCTGGGTGAAGTCGGCGTCGATCGCCGCCCGGGTCTTGGCCGGACGGGTTAGATCGGCGGTCGCATCCTTGACGCCCACGATATTGGGCAGCTCGGCCAGGCGCACCATGGTCTGGACCGACATATCGACGACACTGCGGCCCGGGATGTTGTAGATCACGATCGGAATCTCGACGGCGTCGTGGATCGCCTTGTAGTGCTGGTACAGGCCTTCCTGGGTCGGTTTGTTGTAGTAGGGCGTGACCACCAGGGCGGCATCGGCCCCGGCCCGCTTGGCGTGCCGGGTCAGGCTGACCGCCTCGGCGGTCGCGTTGGACCCGGTGCCCGCGATCACCGGCACCTTGCCCCTGGCTACCTCGACGCACAGCTCGGTCACGCGCATGTGCTCTTCGTGGGACAGCGTCGGCGATTCGCCGGTGGTGCCGCAGGGCACGACCGCGTCGGTGCCCTGGTCGATCTGCCATTGCACGACCTTCTGGAACGCGGCTTCATCGACCCGGCCGTTCTCGAACGGCGTGATCAGGGCCGTAATGGAGCCCTCGAACATCGGGCCGGACATGGTTCCTCCTACGCCGCCGCGTGCTATAGGGTGCGGGCCTAGCGCCCGCGGATGTCGACCATAGCCCCTGGGGCAAAGGCCGGCAAGGCATCGGGATTCCTCCCAAGCATCCCAATAGCTTCACTTCTTGGTAAACTTTCACACGTTAGGTTAACCTCTCTGGAACAATCGCCGACGGGTCGCGCAAACATGAGGACGGGCATTCACATCGCTGTTCTGGCCGCCTGGTTGGCGGCCGTTCCGATTTCGGTCCCGCCGGCCTGGGCCCATGAGGCCGCCCAGCCGGTAAAAGTGGCTGGCGGCCTGCTTTCGGCGGCCGACCGCAAGGCCTATGGCAAAGCCTTCCACGAGCTCGACCGGAGGCGCTACAAGCGCGCGCGCCAGCATGCCCGCAAGGCCACGAACGCCTTGCCCGCCAAGGTCATCCGCTGGCACCAGCTAACCAGCGACCGGCCGCGCGCGCGCTTCGACGAACTCGCCCGTTTCCTCGACCAGAACCCGGACTGGCCGGGCCGGGGCGCGCTGCTGCGCAACGCCGAGCGGGCCATGCCCGAGGACCTTCCGGATGCAGCGGTGCTGGCCTGGTTCGAGGCCCGGCCCGCGGTCAGCCCGGGCGGCGCGCGGCGCCACGCCGAGGCGCTGCAACGCGCCGGCGAGACCGAGCGCGCCACCGCGTTGGTCCGGAAGACCTGGATCGAGGGCGACTTCGGCCGCCGCGACGAGCGCGCGTTCCGCAAGCGCTTCGCCAAGCTGCTGCGGCGCGACGACGACCTGGCCCGGCTTGACCGCCTGCTCTGGAAACGAAACTACCGGCCGGCCAAGCGCCAGGCACGGCGCCTGGGCAAGGGCCACGCCGCCCTCGCCGAGGCCCGTATGGCGCTGGCGCGGCGCGGCCCCGGGGTCGACTATGCGATCAAACAGGTGCCCAAGGAGCTCGCGCGCGATCCCGGGCTGGTCTACGAGCGCGCCCGCTGGCGCCAACGCAAGAACCGCTACGACGGCGTGATCGAGCTGCTCGACCCGCCGATGCCGGACGCGCCCCACGCGAAACGCTGGTGGCCACTGCGAAAATGGGCCGCCCGTCAGGCCTACATGAACGGCGATCTCTCGGTCGCCTACCGGATCGCGGCGGGCCACGGCCTGGAGCGGGGCTTGGGCTTCGCCGAGGGCGAGTGGCTGGCCGGTTGGCTGGCGCTGCGCTCCCTGGACCAGCCCGAGGTCGCCTACCGCCACTTCGAGCATCTGCATCGGTACGTCGGTTCGCCGATCAGCCTGGCCCGCAGCGCCTATTGGGCCGGCGAGGCGGCGCGCGCCCTGGACGCGCGTGGCGCCGAGGGCGCCAAGGGCAATCATTGGCGGGCCAAGGCCGAAGACTGGTACCTGAAAGCGGCCCAGCATGGCACCACCTTCTACGGCCAGTTGGCCGGCCGGCGCCTGGGCCGGGAGGTCGCGATCGAGACCGCGGCCGGGACCGGGGCCAAGACCGAGTTCGAGACCGGGGCGGGGCCGGCGCCGGACGCCGCGGCGCGCGCCGCCTTCGAGGGGCGCGAGATCGTGCGGGTCGTGCGCCTGCTTGGCGAGCTCGGCGAGATCGAGTTGCAGAAGCGCTTCCTGCTGCGCCTCAAGGCGCTGGCCGAGGACCCCGAGGATTTCGTTCTGGTCGCCGACCTGGCCCAGCGGCAGGGCCGGCCGGATATCGCCCTGCGTATGGCCAAGCAAGCCCGCAAGGCCGGCGTGATCCTGTTCGACGACCTGTTCCCCTCGCGCCGGCTGCCCGACACCAAGAGCCCCGAACCGGCCCTGGTGCTGGCCGTGATCCGGCAGGAAAGCGCATTCTACGACGGCGCCATCAGCCGCGCCGGCGCCCGCGGCCTGATGCAGATCATGCCGGCCACGGCGCGGCGGGTGGCGCGCCAGATAAAGGTCCGCTACAGCCGCAAGAAACTGCTCAGCGATCCCGAGTACAATCTGCGCCTGGGCCGGGCCTACTTGGCGGACCTGACCGAGAAATACGATGGCTCCTACATCCTGGCGCTAACCGCCTACAACGCCGGGCCGGCACGGGCCAACCGCTGGATGAAGACCTTCGGCGATCCCCGGACCCCTGGGGTCGACCCCATCGACTGGATCGAGAGCATCCCCTTCAACGAGACCCGCAACTACGTCCAGCGGATCCTGGAGAGCCTGGTGGTCTACCGCAAATCCCTCGGTGTCCCGGCGAGCGATCCAGTGATGGCCGGCCGCGCGCCTTTCCGCTCCCTGGCCGAAAACGACAAGGCCGACTGAGCGGCAGCGTCCCGGTTTGAATTTGCGCCGAAACGACGCCCGGAACGTCAGCTTTTCGTACGCCTCATATCCGCGCCACCCCAAGCAGCAGACCCGTCGGTGGCCTGCCGCGAGAGTCCCGAGCTTGAGCCAAAGCGGTCGAATGCACTGGTCGGTGCCACCCAAGAGCACTGCCACTCTTTGTGGCTACCCAGGGAGCCATTCTCACCCGGACGCACTTGGCCGACAGCCGGTTGTGTGCCCGGCTCCCATCAACTTGCATTGGATGGCGGATAGCGAAGGGGACCAGCATCCGCCAATGGCGGGAAGATCGGGCCTATTCGGCGGCCTCCGCCTGGGCCGCCGCGAGGATGCGCTCGAGGTTCAGTGGTTCAGGGGGGCGTTCGTGCCGCGCGTGGTACGACAGCGGCAGCCAGCGCTCGAAGCTGTCCACGAGCGACCGCGAGCCCTGCAACTCGATGGCCTCCGAGCGCAGCGCCTCGCGCACCGGGATGTCACCCATCCAGACCCTCGTCATCGTCCGCAAATCGGTGACGATATAGAGGTCGACGTCGAATCCTGGATCCCGAAGGCAAAGGTCGCTTTCGCCATCCGTTACGATGAGCCACCACTTGTCGACCCACCAATCGCCCTTCTTTAGCCTCGGCCGGTCGGTGTAGTCGAAGCCGATGACGGTTCGCCCGGGACCGAACTTTTTGGGATCGACGCGAAGGCTCACGTCCCACATCAGCAGACTGACGTCGAGTTCATCGTCGATGAGCTGGTTTCGCACCCAGCGCTGCCCCCAGGCGCCGAGCAGATCGAGGATCGGCCGCAGCTCACGCGCCGCAGGAGTCGTGAGGTATTCGACGGCACCGGAGCGGGCATCACGGACGCGGGTGACGATGCCCCACTTCTCAAGGTCCTTGAGGCGTCGCGACAGCAGCGACGGCGACATCAGCGGCACGCCACGGCGAAGATCGTTGAAGCGCCGTACGCCGCCGAGCAGATCCCGCAGTATCAGCAGCGTCCAACGCTGCGACAAGATCTCGGCGGCCCGCGCAATGGGGCAGTATTGCCCATAGCTTTTCATAATGCCGCCAAGCCTACCCCTTTCCGGCGCGTCCCATCTAGTACAATTCCTGTACTTGATTGCGAGCCCCGTAGACCCGACGCTCTCGGCATCGTCCAGCAAGAACCGATTGGGCAACACTTTCATCGGGGAGCGAGAATGGCAGAAAATCATATCGTCCAAGCAACCATAGACGACCAGGCCATCGTGGCGCTGGTCACTGGAATGCGCGGCGCCTGCTTCACGCCGAGTGACGCTGGCTACGACGACGCGCGCATGGTCTGGAACGGCAGCATCGACAAGCATCCGGCCATCATTGCCCGCTGCGGCGGCGTCGCCGACGTCATCGATGCCGTCAACTTCGCCCGTGCCAACGGCGTG
>SMUX01174149.1_pt1 | contig 14458 bp, 16 predicted proteins | sample 2456431 | NCBI WGS metagenome assembly SMUX01 (sample SAMN11095930, study PRJNA526329) | marine sediment metagenome | biome: Marine sediment; feature: Surficial sediment; material: Deep marine sediment; isolation source: Hadal surficial sediment | place: Pacific Ocean | collected 2014-11 | depth... | reverse complement strand
TGCCTGACGCGATGAAACACCGTCTTGCGCGCTGTCCACATGGATGGCCGTGGTCAAGCTTCCACCGCTGGGTTCGTGTTGGTGTTTGGTGTGTACACCGACGATTGGGCATGCTCCTGCCGCCGTGCTACGGCACCGCTGGATTTCCAAGATATTGAAGACGCGACTGGCGAACCAAAGTTGCGTCAGGCACACGAACCAAAGTTGCATCAGGCACAGCCTGACCTACCTGCTGGATCCTCATACTAGAATTGGTCACGGAATCCCGTGCCCTCCGATCGGTTGAGGCGTTTTCAAGCCTCAAAGTTCCCAGATTTTTTATTGCAAAGATTTCGGATGTGTGATATATTTAATAGGCTTTAGCACGGTACGCCAAGTGCGTCGTTGTAAGTTTTACGCTTGAATCTAAGCTCGTGAAGGTTCTCATAAGTTCTGAAAGGCAACAAATCAATGCTTTTTAACTTCGCAAATGTGTTAGTCTTTTTGGTCGTTGGTTGCGTTTTTGTCGTGTTAAATACCACCCTTTCCCGCCTGCTCCACACCAAGCTTTTCACGGAAGAAAAGTTCATCCCGTATGAGTGTGGTGAAGATCCCATCGGTGATACGCGCGTAAAATTCAATACCCGCTTCTACGTAATTGCACTCATCTTCCTAATTTTTGATGTTGAGATTGTATTCTTATTTCCGTGGGCTGTTGTTTTTCGTGAGATTGGTTTGCTTGCATTCGTAGAAATGTTGGTCTTTATCGCTATTCTGTTAGTCGGCCTCGCCTACGTTTGGGCGAAAGGCGACCTTGAGTGGATTCGCTCGTTTCAAACAACTCAGTCGGTAAGTGAAGAGAGTGCAGATTAAGCAATAAATGAGGAGAGTAATCAAGCATGATAATTGACGAGAAACTTGACAAAAACATTATTGTGACATCAATTGATGCAGTCGCGAATTGGGCGCGAGCTTCTTCGCTCTGGCCAATGACTTTTGGATTGGCTTGTTGTGCAATAGAGTTTATGGCAACCGCAGCTTCTAACTATGATCTAGACCGATTTGGCGCGGGAGTCCCGCGTGCATCACCACGGCAATCGGATTTGATGATCATTTCAGGCACAGTGACCTTGAAGATGGCGACCCGTATTAAGCGGCTTTATGAACAGATGCCGGAGCCGAAATATGTCATTTCAATGGGAAGTTGCGCAACAAGCGGCGGTCCATATTGGCAACATGGTTATCATGTGCTAAAAGGGGTAGATCGAATTATCCCTGTCGATGTTTACGTCCCCGGTTGTCCTCCTCGACCTGAAGCCTTAATTGAAGGCTTATTAAAATTGCAAGAGAAAATAAAAAAACAGACAGTTGCTAAACGACCTCATGTTCCATTTCTGAAGAAGCTTTTTAACAGGACCGAATGGGATCAGAAGGAAAACGAAGCAAAAGAAGAAAAGGAAACCCCACCTGAACATGAGGAAGCGGCTGATTAAACCGGAACCGTTGAGTGATAAATCTTTCCATACCAAACGAGAAAGGAATTGTAACGCCATTAAGCGTTGACTTTGTTCGTGACATCACAAGAAATTTACACTAGATTAAAAGAAAAATTTGGAGAATCAATCCTTTCACTTGAAGAAGTTGTTGGTGATTCTTATATTCTCGTCATACCTGAAGCAATTGCTGATGCAGGACGCTACCTCGCCGAAGATGAAGCATTGGCTTTTGACTCATTGATGTGTCTAAGCGGCGTTGATTTGAACGTTAAGGATACAGATCTCGCTGTTGTATACCATCTCTACTCGATGACCCACCGCCACAAGGTTGTCCTCAAAACGTTAGTCCCTAAGGAAGATCCGCACGTCCCAAGCGTCGAGCAAATCTGGAAGACGGCGCAATGGCATGAACGGGAGGTGTACGATTTATATGGGATTATCTTTGAGAATCACAGCGATTTGCGGCGAATTTTGCTTCCGGATGATTGGGAAGGATACCCGCTACGCAAGGACTATCAGGAGCCTGAGTTTTATCGAGGGATGAGAGTGCCGTATTAAATGAATACAGAAGCTGGCACGAATGGTAATATGTCAGAGGTGAATCTATGAGCGAACAGATTACGATTCAAGTATCTGAGCGGGTGGTGCGACACGCAACGCATATGGCAGCGGAAAACCAACAGCGAATCGACGAGGTATTGGCAGGCTGGTTGGAGTGGGTTATCACCGAAATGCCCGTAGAAACACTCTCGGATGAGGAAGTCCTAGAACTTACGGAACTCCAACTCACGACGGAGAAGCAGGAAACCTTGAGCAATCTTCTTGCACAGAACCGAGAAGGAACGCTTGATGCAGGCGAAAGGTGTAAACTGGACGAGTTGATGCAGGTCTACGAACACGGTCTACTTCGCAAGGCGCAAGCACTCCGAGTAGCTGTGCAACGAGGCCTGCGCGAACCACTACAACCATGAGTCCAACAAAGGTGTCTGCCTCTATGCGTCAGCATGTGCGAGAGGCTTCATGTGACCGCTGTGGTTACTGCCTCAGCCCACAGCGTTACGTGATGGGTAAGCTGGAGATCGAGGACATTATCCCGCGTGCCCTAGGCGGAAGCGATGATGAGTTGAACCTCTGGCTTTCTTGTAGTCTGTGTAACCGCTATAAGGGTTCTCAAATCACGGGCGTTAATCCGTTCAGTGGTGAAACGGTGGAGTTGTTCAATCCACGCACTCAAATCTGGAATGAACATTTTTGCTGGAGTCCAGATGGAGCACAGATACTTGGCTTGACGCCCATTGGTCAGGCGACTGTTGAGGTGCTCCATCTCAACAATGAGCTTGCAGTCGAAGTACGCTGCAATTGGATATTGGCAGGTTGGCATCCTCCCGATGGATGATGTAAAATTTCTTTTTCATTAACGGATAACTGACAATTTTGGTAAATAAAATCATGGCAGAACAACAGTCCGAAAGCAAATTTATCGAATTGGAACCGTTCTCAGAAGAGATGATTGTTAACATGGGCCCTCAACATCCAAGCACCCACGGTGTTTTAAGGCTTGAGTTGAAACTTGATGGAGAGGTCGTCCGCGAAGCCATCCCTCATATCGGTTATCTGCATCGCTGTTTTGAAAAACACTGCGAAAAACTGTCTTACCCCCAAATCATTCCATTTACAGATCGAATGGATTATATCGCCGCCATGAACCAAAATTGGGGGTTCTGTCTGGCTGTTGAGAAGCTGATGGAAATGGATGAAAAAAAGAAATTTGAAGTACCGGAACGTGCCAAATATTTGCGCGTACTCATCTGTGAACTCAATCGAATTGCGAGCCACCTTTTAGCTTTTGGCACGTACGGTATGGATATGGGTGCATTTACGCCGTTTCTTTACGCCTTTCGAGACCGCGAGAAAATCCTACTCCTTTTTGAGAAAATCTGTGGAGCACGGCTGACGTATAACTATATCCGTATTGGTGGGGTTTCCGAAATCATTCCGATGCCTCCAGGGTCAGCAGTTGAGCAGAAGTTCCTGGATGAGATTAAGGAAGTCCTCGATTATTTCGAGCCAAAGATTGATGAATATAATTCGCTTCTTACGAACAACAGCATTTTTACCGAACGAACCACTGGCGTTGCTGTGATGGATAAAGAGATGGCAATCAGCTACGGTGCCACAGGACCAAACCTCCGAGGCGCGGGTGTTCAATGGGATTTGCGTAAAGATGAGCCGTATTCGATTTATGATCGATTTGATTTTGATATTCCATATGGCAAAGAGGTGCCAGAAATTGGTGCTGTTCTTGGAGATTGTTGGAATCGGTACAAAGTACGCATGGATGAGATGAAACAATCCATTCGGATTATCCGGCAAATTCTTGAGAAACCCCTTCCGGATGGGCCAGTAATGGCACCATTAAAAGCCGTTCGTCCCCCCAAAGGTGAGATTTATTTCCGAAGTGAGGCCCCCCGCGGTGAACTCGGGTTCTACATTGTCAGTGATGGAACACCTAAGCCTGTTCGTATCAAAGCAAGATCTCCCTGTTTTAGTGCTTTGAGCGCGTTGAGAGAATTGAGTAAAGGATTGATGGTCGCGGATATTATTGCGATTATCGGCAGCATCGATATCGTTATGGGAGAAGTCGATCGCTAAATTTTCAGGTATCAGGCACACATTTGTGTCAACTTGACCTAATACCGTCCAACGAAGGAGTTGGAATGTTACCGGTTCTACAAGAGTTTGTTGAAAACTTCCCAAGATTTTTAACACAAGTGTCCAACAACTGGGCAGAAAGATTTGTAAAAGATAACCTTATCCCTCGCTTGCCAGAGGGTATCGCTGAACATTTTCCAACTTCACTGGGTATTGTGTTGGTCATGTTGGCTTGTTGCGGTATTTTTATTGCCATCTTTCCTCTCATCCCGCTCATTCTCGTTTTAGCCGAAAGAAAGGTTTCAGCCCATATTCAACATCGGACAGGCCCGATGCGGGTGGGTCCATGGGGTACGCTGCAGACGTTGGCAGACGGCGTTAAGCTGCTTTTCAAAGAGGATTTTATTCCACCCTACGGTGACAAGGTTCTTTTTATTCTCGCCCCTTATCTTATCTTTGCTTTCTCTTTTGCGGTATTCGCAGGTATCCCTTTTGGTGAAAACCTGCTTGTCAGTAACCTGAACATCGGGATTTTTTATATCATAGCAATCTCTTCCGTCGTTGTGATGGGAGTGATTATGGCGGGCTGGGCCTCCAATAACAAGTGGTCTCTATTAGGCTCACTACGTTCTGCAGCCCAAATGGTCAGCTATGAAATTCCTGTTGGCCTTTCAATCCTTGCGGTTGTGATGCTCGTCCAGAGTTTGGAGATGCAAAAAATCGTCGGTGAACAGGCTAAATACGGAATTGCAAGTTGGCTGATTTTTCGCTCACCTTTTACTTTTATCACCTTTTTTATCTTCTTTATATCTGTTATTGCCGAGGTCAACCGAACGCCGTTTGATCTGCCGGAAGCTGAGTCAGAAATCGTCGCCGGATTTCACACCGAATATAGCGGGATGCGGTTCGCATTCTTTTATATCGCCGAATATGCGAATATGTTTGCCGTGAGTGCAATTGCATCAACACTGTTTCTTGGTGGCTGGATAGGGATTTTACCCGAAAGCATTTTGCCGCAGTTCGGTTTTCCCGGAGGAGGAATTCTTAGCTTCATCATTAAAGTGTTCACCTTAAGCGGAACGGTGGGCCTAATTATCAAAACCTTCTTCTTGGTTTTTGTTATGATGTGGATACGATGGACATTGCCGCGTCTCCGCGTTGATCAGTTGATGAATCTCTGCTGGAAATATTTCATCCCGATTTCGTTTTTCAATATTTTGGGCACTGGAATCTGGGTATTGATTTTTGACAATATACCAGCAGATATCGGTATCGTTGTTAGCATCGCCCTTATTGCTCTTGGGCTGATCACCGCGTATATTCTTGTAGGTAAGGGGATGTCTGAAAACCCTCAGTCTCAAGCAAGTTCAGCATAATATAACGAAGGTAGGTTCATCATGCGAAAATATTTGTTTAATATTTACAGAGGTGTTTATACCGTCCTTGTCGGCATGCGTATCACGATTAGAGAAATGAGAGATCAATACAGAGACGGTCCCGTGACTCACCAGTACCCCTATGAGCGTCCCTTCGAAAAGAAAAACATACGCGAGATCCCCCATGGGTATCGAGGACAGTTATACACCCGGATGGAGGATTGTATTGGTTGCAAGAAATGCGAGATGATTTGTCCTGTCGCTTGTATCTATATTGACACACGGAAGCTTCCCAAAGGAACAAGACTTTGGGATAGTATGAATGTGATTCATCTTAAAGATAGAACGGAAATCATTGGAAACATTGAAGGGGACGAAAAGGTCGCTCCGAACACAACCGTAACAATTAAAAACATAACCACTCGATTTGGTGATCAGGCTGTCGACGATCGCCAAGAGGGACTAACGCAAGATGGAGAGACAAGGACAATTCCAAGTGAACAGATACTTAGCGTTGTGGAGCGCAAGCCGGTCATTTTCTATCTTGATAAGTTTGACATTGATATGTCGCTTTGCATGTATTGTGGGCTGTGTACCGAGGTCTGCCCGACAGAGTGCTTGGTAATGAAAGATTCCCTCAAAGGTCTTGAATATTCGACATTTGACCGAACAGATTTAATTTTTCGCTTTGCAAAGCCGGAGATGTATGGTAATACTGAGGCAGATGAAGCTGAAGTAGCTGTCTAATATACCGCAGCCAATCATTGCTCTTGTTGGAATATGACACAATGCCATAGATACAAGAAGCAAGAGTGTTCTGAATCCTGTGAGTTGGATCGTTTTTTGGGTTTGAGTTTCCTGCAATATTTCAAAATTGGCTTGGTAGAAGTTGGAGAACCAATTTTATAATGGAATTGAAGGAACTGATATTCTACGTTTTCGCACTTTCAGCCGTTGGATCAGCGGTTGTCGTGGTCACCATACGAAATATCGTTCATGCCGCTTTTTCGCTGATGGTAACGCTTTTTAGCGTTGCCGGACTCTATGTATTTTTACAGGCGGATTTTCTCGCCGCAACGCAGGTTATCGTCTACGTCGGTGGAATTTTGGTACTCATCCTCTTTGGCGTCATGATGACAAGTGGAAGACTAGAGATGACGGTCCACCTGGAGCGAGGCCAACTCTTTTGGGGCGGGGTCGTTTCTCTCTTAATCCTCCTGCTCCTTTTGGCAGTCGTTACGACTACGCCGACGTGGAAAGGTCTCGAAGACGACGGAACGCCCCTCAGATTCTGGCGGGAACTGTTTAGCATTGGATTGGGATTTCAAGATGATTTGGACGATAGCACGATCTCAGAGGATTTACAACAAACGTTTGAAAATAATGGAATCTCACTTTCTCAAAATGTTACGGTTTCGATTGAAGCGGAAGGGAGCAAGTGGTTGATAACTGATGAGGATAACAAACAGACTTACTCTGTCAGGAGAAAGGAGAGTGGGCTACGCATTTGGCGAGTCGCCGGGACGACTCACCAGATTGGCGAAATGATTTTGAACGGGAAATTTCTTTTACCATTTGAAGTTGTCTCGATTTTACTGTTAGTTGCATTGATTGGAGCCGCCTTGATTTCTCGGGAGGAGGTCAAAGAAGAAGCATGACCTTGCAAAACTATCTTGTCATTAGCGCGATTCTGTTTACGCTTGGCGTTTTCGCAGTTCTGACACGGCAGAATGCTATCGGTATTTTGATGGGCATCGAATTGATTCTCAATTCCTGTAATCTCAATTTCGCTGCTTTCTCGCGTTTTATCACGCCTGCGGAGGACATCGGTGGGCAAGTTATCGCAATTTTTGGCATTGTCCTTGCCGCAGCAGAAGCCGCGGTGTTTCTAGCAATTATCCTTGCCATCTATAGAGAATTTGGTACAATCCACCCGGATGAAACAGATACTTTGAAAGGATAGTGCTTGAGTGTTCCGCGTCTCAAAACGTGTGATTTGAGACGTGGATTAGTGAAATTCTGCTATGAACTTCGTCATAAGGAGATAGCAAAATGGGACGTTTTTCTGTAGAATTCACGCTGGCAAATAGTGAAGATATAGTCCTTACGCGACGTGGTCTGCTTCCTGCTGATCAGGTGCGTCAAATAACAATTGAGGGATTAGTGGACACAGGAGCAACGCGACTGGTAATTCCTGCGAATGTCGCAGAGCAGTTAGGTGTTCGTGAAGTCGGTGAAGTGCAGGTCCGTTATGCTGACAGACGCAGAGAAACACGTCAGCTCGTGGATGATGTGCTGGTAGAACTCCTGGGACGCCAGGCAACTTTCCGTGCCGTTGTTGAGCCCAATCGGGATTCTGCGCTTATCGGTGCGATTGTTTTTGAAGAACTCGATTTCGTTGTAGATTGTGTCACACAGAAGCTGTACCCGCGAGATCCGGATGGTTTGACCTCAGAGATTGAGTAGGGTCGGCAATGTCACTTACATTAAATAATCTCATCCAACCACATAAGGAAAGGATGATATGCCCGTTGTACCTCTCATCAGTATAATTCTACTATCTCCCCTTGCCGCGTTTGCATTCTTCAGCATACTGTCGCTTACTGGACGCAATTTCTCCCGCCAAGATTACATATCAACCGGAGCAATGCTTCTCGCCTTCGCCTGTTCCGTAGTGTTATTTTTTTCAGTGACTTCAGAGGCAACGCATCGCTCCTTTGAATGGATTAAGATCGGACAAGTCACTTTTTCGATGGGCTTCTATTTCGACAGCGTGACCGCAATTATGTTGATGGTGGTTACAATTGTCAGTAGTCTCGTTCATATCTTCTCAATAGGTTACATGCATGGCGATCCCCGCTATCCCCGATACTTTGCCTTCCTATCACTATTTTCGTTTTCCATGTTATTTTTGGTCGTCTCTGATAACCTGCTCGGGCTTTACGTCGGCTGGGAGCTTGTGGGGGTCTGTTCATATCTGCTCATCGGATTCTGGTTTGAAAAGGACTCTGCCGCAAACGCCTGTAAGAAAGCATTCCTAACCACTCGTGTGGGTGATGTCGGGATGTTCATCGGCATGATGATGCTCTTCACCAAATTCAGCACACTTGCCCTTTACGGGGAAACCGGAATTTTTGAGCAAGTCCAAAATCTTACAGCCGGAGATATGACATGGCTTTCAATCGCGGGCGTCCTGATTTTCTGTGGTGCAATTGGGAAATCTGCGCAAGTCCCTTTGCACACTTGGCTCCCGGACGCGATGGAGGGCCCAACGCCAGTTAGTGCCTTGATTCATGCTGCAACGATGGTCGCAGCGGGAGTTTATCTGACCGCACGCATGTTCCCCATTCTCACGCCCGGTTCATCATTGACAATCGCTTACGTTGGTGGCATCACAGCGATTGTGGCGGCGACGATTGCCATGGTGCGTTTTGACATTAAGCGTGTTCTCGCATATTCAACAATCAGCCAACTTGGTTATATGATGCTTGCAATTGGGTCGGGGAGTTATGTCGCGGGTATTTTTCATCTCACGACCCACGCCTTCTTTAAGGCACTGCTATTCCTCGGCTCGGGGAGTGTGATTCACGCTTTCCACGCCATGCACGCCCACCACGACGAGCATGACCATGAAGATGCACATGCCGACGAGCACGAATCTGATTTTGAGACGTTTGAAATTCCAGCCGATCAAGATATGCGTAACATGGGCGGACTCCGGCACAAAATGCCAATCACCTTTATAACCATGCTGATTGCGACCCTCTCGATTTCAGGAGTTCCCTTCCTCTTTTCAGGGTTTTGGAGCAAAGATGCTATCTTAGGTGGCGTTCTTGAAAGAGCGATGGAGTGGCGTTCTATTCACTACTACATCCTGTTTGGAATGGCACTTTTCGCAGCGGGGATTACAGCCTTTTACATGTTTCGCCTGATTTTCATGACCTTTTTCGGCGAACCGCGCAACCCAGAAATGTATGAGATTGCACATGAATCTCCGAAGTCCATGACTGTCCCATTGATCATTTTAGCCCTTCTCAGTTTCCCAATTGTCAATGTCTTGTGGTTTAATAAAGAATATGTAAAGCCACCGACCCAAGCTCATGTCCACGCACCTGAACATGCCATGAGGGAGGATAGAAACCAACCGAGTCTGTTCGTACAGGTTGGGATTTCAGATGCTCATGCCGCCAAAGAGGTTGCCACTGGCGATCATGCCGAAGAAGGAGAGCACGGGCATAGCCCCGCACATAGCATTGCAATGGCTTTATCAATTTTTATTGCAACCTTAGGAATTCTGTTATCTTACCTTTTCTATCATCGCAAAACTTTTTCCGGTGAAGCGGTGGCAGCGAAATTCCGCCCCATCTATAATCTCTTCTGGCACAAATATTACTTTGATGAATTCTATGACGGCGTGCTTGTCAGATTTACCGTATTGGTTGCAAAAGGCTTTGGACTTTTCGATCTGCGCATTATTGACCGCATCGTCAATGGGGTCGCGTATACAGTACAGGCAATAGTTGCGGCATTTGCTGGCTGGTTTGATAATACCTATGTTGATGGGATGGTGAACGGGGTAGCTAAAATCACGTGGTCCTTCGGCGGCCGAATGAGACGGATTCAAACCGGCAAGATCCAAAGTTATCTGCTGATTGTTTTGGGTGGCGTGGCAGTGTTAGTTTTCATCTTTACATATCCTCGCACCCTAAACTTTCTCCGCCATCTCCTGTAACGGCTGACAAATTAGATCTGATTTTCGAGCGAGGTGAAAACCATGTCATTCCCACTTCCGCCAATTAAAGATAAGGCGTTGGATAAATTCTGCGCCAAGCATAATCTCTACGAAGCAGTTGCCGCTGGCTATCATTACGCTCATAAGTTTTTCCCAAAGACGAAAAAAATCGAGATTGACTTCTATCCCCCATATCGCGATGATGAACCTGAAGAGGCGAATATTATATTTGTAATCGAGTCAAGCATGAGAGTAAATGACGTACTTGAAGCTGAAGATCGATTCATCAAAGCGACAAATGATGTACCAGGGGCTTTCTATATCAACACTTTCCATAAGTTCATTTCATGAATCACCTCGATTTTCTAGATACAGCCGCAAAGTTGCTGGCAACAGTGCCCACGGAAGCAGACATTCGTAGTGCAATCAGTCGATCCTACTATGGCGTGTATCACCACGTCTTGTTGTGGTGGAAAAGCAATGATCGGTTTCCAAATTACAAGGACCGAGGGCACGTCAAAATCTAAATGGCATTGTTTAACGCCGCAATGCCTATTGCTAAGAATTTCAGCAGGTCCATTGAAGATTTCAACATCGCTCGACGAAAGGCAGACTATGAACTGGCACTCCGCTTCGCTTTGGAGGATGGACAAAAGATACTCGATCGCGCACGTCTCGCCATAGTTGCTTTTGATGCGATTGACAAAACCGCCCTTGCCCAAGGAATTGAAGATTATCTTCGCAAAACGAATCAGATTTGAAGGCGAAGAATTTTGCACAGAGGTGTGATTTAGGAGGAATCTACTAGATGTTGTTAACAGCGATGATCTTTATCCCGCTGATAGGGATGGTTGTTTTATTGCTTCTACCGCAGGAAAAAGAAGAGCTTATCAAGCGGTTCGCGCTTGCGTTTACCTTTGTTCCATTACTTCTCGCGGTGATTCTTTTTATTCAGTACAACCAATATGATGAGAGTCCAGAATTCCAAAAGTTGGCGCTTTATCATACCAACATCGATTGGATCGAAGCATTCAATATTCACTACCATATTGGCATTGACGGCTTGAGTGTGACTCTGCTACTTTTAACGGCGTTATTGGGTCCCATTTGTGTCCTTGCATCATGGAGAAATATTGAGAAAGGCATTAAGGCTTACTTCGCGTTATTTCTATTGTTGGAAACAGGAATGATCGGTTTTTTCTGCGCACTAGATCTCTTCCTCTTTTATGTCTTCTTTGAGCTAACGTTGCTCCCGATGTACTTCTTAATCGGCATTTGGGGCGGGCCGAGGCGCGAATATGCCGCGATTAAATTCTTTTTGTATACGTTCTTTGGCAGCGTGCTGATGCTTATCGCCATGATTGCCGTTTATCTCAAAGCCAATACCTTCGATATCCCAACATTAATTACACTAGCAACTCAGCAAGGACATCCTCTCGCGGATACGACGTTTCAGATCTGGGCCTTCTTGGGCTTCTTTGTTGGCTTTGCTGTCAAAGTACCCATCTTTCCTTTTCACACATGGCTTCCTGACGCTCATGTCGAAGCACCGACTGCAATCAGCGTTATCCTTGCCGCCGTCCTTTTAAAAATGGGAACCTATGGGCTTATTCGTGTTAATTTTGCAATGTTACCGCAAGGGATGGACTTCTTCTGTAACGGTGTCGGAATTTGGGGTAACAGTTTAGCAATGCTCGGTTTTATCAACATCGTTTACGGCTCACTTTGCGCGTTAGCCCAAACCGATTTCAAGAAGCTGGTTGCATATTCCAGTATTGGACACATGGGATTTGTCATTCTGGGGCTTGCGGCGCGTAACGAGAGTGGGGTAACAGGCGCGATTCTTCAAATGCTCAATCACGGTGTGATTAGTGCGATGCTGTTCCTTCTTGTCGGTGTTGTCTATGATCGAGCACACCACCGAGACATCAATGGCTTCGGTGGATTAGGGAGCAAAATGCCGATTTATATGGGCATTACCACACTGGCGTTTATGGCATCTCTCGGGCTGCCGGGACTCAGTGGATTTGTTGGAGAGGTACTTGCTCTGCTCGGTGCGTATGCTAAATTCAAAATGCTAACAATTCTATCAACGATCGGGATTGTTGTTGGAGCCGCCTATTTTCTGTGGACACTCCAACGAGTTTTCTTAGGTACGCTAAATCCCAAGTACGCGGAGATCGCTGAAATTAATGGACGCGAAATCGCGACGCTGGTACCGCTAGGCATTTTAACGATTGTGCTGGGCATTTGGCCATCTATTGCCATTAACATGTTTAATCAAGCGGTTAGTGTACTCGTAAAATAATTGAGGGAGTCCGACTTGCAACCATTGACGAATCTCGAAAGCATTCGTTTTTTTATTCCCGAACTTGTGCTCATCGTTTTTGCTGTAGGCGCAATCATACTTGACTTGAAGATCAAGAGTAGCGAGAAAGAAAAAGTTGGCTATTTTGCGCTCGCAGGGGTCGTTGTGACGCTGATTGCGGTGATTAGCCTCGGATCGACGGAGCGATCTCTCTTTCTCGGCATGATTCGGCTCGATAGCTTCGCCGTATTTTTCAAAGTTCTCATCTTGATTGCAACAGGAGCAACCATCCTGTTTTCAATAGGCTCTGATGAACTCGATCAGCGAACAAAGGGAGAATACTACGCGCTCTTGATTGCGGTGACATTGGGGATGTTCCTGATGGCATCGTCAACGCATCTGTTAATGATTTACCTCTCGATCGAAATCGTGAGCTTGACTTTTTACATTTTAGCTGGATTCCTCACGCATAGCCCCCGTTCAAGCGAAGCCGCATTCAAATACATCACCTATGGTGCAGTGGCTTCAGGAACAATGTTGTTCGGCTTATCGCTCCTGTTCGGTCTAACGGGAACAGGGGATGTGGTAGAAATTAGCAATCAGCTTGCCGGGTTGTTCAGCCAAGCCGACTTTCCGAAATTAACTGTGTTAGTCGCGATTACGTTTATTTTTGCAGGCGTAGGCTATAAAATTGCGTCGGTTCCCTTTCACATGTGGTCGCCTGATGTCTACGAAGGTGCGCCGATTCCGATCACAGCATTGCTCTCCGTTGCCTCGAAATCTGCGGGTTTTGCGCTGTTCATTCGTCTGTTCTATTCAAGCTTTCGAGGGGCGGATGGCGTTGCGACTGTCGATTGGGCACTGATGCTCGCAGTGGTTTCTGCTTTAACCATGACGGTTGGTAATCTCGCTGCACTTCCGCAACAGAACATCAAACGGCTTCTTGCCTATTCAAGCATCGCACACGGTGGCTATTTACTGATGGGTGGTGTTTTACTCACCACCGAAGGGGTTCAGGCCATTCTCTTTTACTTGATGGTCTACCTGTTCATGAATCTAGGGGCATTCTTTGTTGTTATCCTGATTGCAAACGAAGTCGGTAGTGAAACCATTGATGGCTATCGAGGTCTTGTTTATCGTGCGCCGTTGGTGGCCATTTCGATGGCGATCTTCCTATTTTCACTCACGGGAATCCCTCCACTTGCTGGATTTGCAGGAAAATGGCTTCTCTTTGCAGCCGTAATAAAAGAGGAACTCTATTGGTTAGCAATAATCGGTTTGCTTAACAGTGTCATATCACTTTTCTACTACGCGCGAATTGTGAAAACGATGTTTTTCGACACCGCCGATGATACCGATCCTGTCTTCTTCTCATTCGGCAATCGTGCGTTGCTCGTTGTTTTTGTCGTGCCGACGCTAATCATTGGGGTATTTTGGAATCCGTTGTATCAATTGTCAAAGGCATCACTTGGCGGAATTATCGGTGGAAATTAACAATAAATGATGTGTCGTAGCAGATAGGCATGGTTCAAAAACGGGTTGGAAGGCGTTAGCGTCCGATTTGGTTAAACAACGAGAGACATCTCAAAATAGGAAATTTCTCAAAGCACCTGGTAATCAAGGAGGGAAGTAAAGTGAAATCTTTAACAGTCGTATATTTGTCTATCACCTTAGCGTTGATATTTGCACCGCCCGTTTTTGCTCAAGACCTTCAGGCGGGACTTGTATCATACTGGAATTTCGACGAGGGTGGCGGCAAAATCGTTAATGACATCGTTGGCAACAGCGATGGTACAATAAATGGAACGCCGACATGGGTTGATGGCAAAATTGATGGTGGACTTCAATTCAATGGAAATAACAACTTCGTTGATTACGGCGCTGATGCAAGCTTGGATATTACTGAGACGCTCAC
>SMUX01118705.1_pt1 | contig 14480 bp, 15 predicted proteins | sample 2456431 | NCBI WGS metagenome assembly SMUX01 (sample SAMN11095930, study PRJNA526329) | marine sediment metagenome | biome: Marine sediment; feature: Surficial sediment; material: Deep marine sediment; isolation source: Hadal surficial sediment | place: Pacific Ocean | collected 2014-11 | depth... | reverse complement strand
TTGTCGCTCCTCCTCCCCGATGTCACAGACATCGCCTCGTCGTCGCTTCGCGAACGCGACGCCGTCGCACTCGCCACAAACGTGATGGTATTCATGGGACGAGGCACTAAAGCTTCATGGGCATGAGCACATACTGATGAAGGTAATCCCCTTGTGGTTTAGGTTTCAGGAGGCCTTGGGTTTCCTCATCACGGAGTTCCAGCTCGATTTCTTCACTCTTCAGGCCCACCAGAAAATCGACGAGGTATTGGGCATTAAACCCGATCCAAAGCGGTTCACCCTGGTATTTTGCGGGTAAACTCTCCTGAGCTTCTCCGATGTCCGTGCCACTGGAATGAATGTCAAGCTGGTTTTCTTTGATTGACAACCGGACTGCATGGGATTCCTCATCGGCCATAATCGAAACACGCCTCAGGGCATCAGAAAACTCCACGGTGTTCAACACGACTTGCTTATCATTCTCTTTGGGGATAACCATGTCATAGTTTGGAAACTGCCCCGTTAAGATGCGTGCCACAAGCAGCCTGTCGCCAGCTCTGAAGAACAGGTGGTTCTCATTACTCCCAAACTCTATGTCGGTAGCATCATCCGCCGTCAATTTACTCAGCTCCGTGAGCGCCTTTTTCGGAACCAGGACCTTTTTCTCTTCTTCCAGGCCTGCAATCTCCACACTGCGGGAAATGAAAACCAGCCGATGGCCATCAGTCGACACGAGCGTGATACTTCCCGGTTTAAGGATCATCAAGGCCCCATTCAGGGTATAGCGGGTTTCTTCCTGGGTGATGGCGAAAAGACAACTTGTGCTCATATAGTGGAGTGGTCCAGCCGGGAGAGCAACTGATTTTGTGTCCACCGAAGGAACTTCCGGGAAATTTTCCTTGGACAAGCTTGCGATCTTAAATTTGGACCTCTCACAGGTAACCTGAATCCAATTCTGCCCGTCGCTCTTGAAATGAATATCTGCCTCGGGAAGAAACCGAACAATGTCAAAAAGTTTGCGCGCTGACACGTTCGCCGTTCCGGCCACCTTTATACTGGAAGAACATACGCATTGGACTGTGATATCCAGATCGGTTGCGGTTATGACCAGGGAATTGGCGGTGGTTTCTAACAAGAGATTGGAAAGGATGGGAACGGTTGTCTTCCTTTCCACGCCCCCTTGGACATACTGAAGTTCTTTGAACAGCTCCCCTTTCTTGACCACAAAATCCACAATTCACTCCCTTTCTGTAATCATTCCCTGCTCCTGTCACAGAAGAGATGACTCACTGCATGGCCTGAACGAGCTTGTTTAACGTGTTCTTGAGCTGGGGATCCTTGTTGCGTAAATCCTCAATCTTCCGGATCGAGTGAAGTACCGTTGTATGGTGCTTCCCCCCGAACTTCCTTCCGATTTGAGGCAGTGAACTCTCAGTCTTTTCCCGGCACAAAAACATGGCAATTTGGCGGGGCTCAGCCACCCTGCGCGAATTGTTTTGCGCTTTGAGCTCTGCGACTTTCAAAGAGAAATGATGGGCAACCACCTTCTGGATACCCTCTATGGTAATAACGCGAGCATTCTTTTCCGTGAGATTCTTCAGAACTTCCTGGGCCAGCGAGAGCGTAATCCTCTCTCCAGTCAGGCTACTGAATGCAGCCAGTCGCACCAGGGAACCCTCCAGTTCTCGAACATCTGACTTCACATTCGTAGCAATGAAAAAAGCCACTTCATCAGGCAGGCTGACATTCTCAAATTCCGCTTTCTTTCGGAGGATGGCAACCTTTGTCTCCACATCCGGGGGTTTCATTTCCGCCATTAGACCCCATTCAAAACGACTGTGCAGTCGCTCCTCTAAAGTGGGAATCTCTCGGGCCGGACAATCGCTGGTCATGACGATCTGCTTCTGGGAATCATATAAGGCGTTGAAGGTATGAAAAAACTCCTCCTGGGTGCGCTCTTTGCCAGCCAGAAATTGAACGTCGTCCACCAAAAGCACATCGATAGTACGATATTTCTCTCTGAACTGAATGGTTTTGTCATAGCGGATGGAGTTGATCAACTCGTTCATAAACTGCTCAGAGGACATGGACAGGAGCCGCGTTTGCGGAGCTTGAGTCTTGATGCAGTGCCCCATGGCATGCATCAGGTGGGTCTTCCCAAGCCCCACTCCCCCATAAATAAAGAAGGGGTTATAGGCCTTGGCAGGCTGCTCCGCTACGGCAACTGCCGCAGCGTGAGCAAACTGATTGCAAAATCCCACTACAAATCGACTGAAAGTGTACCTGCCATTGAGATGGCAAAGTGCGGCATCCTGACAAGGCTCCCTCAGGGCTTGCGCCAGCCGTTTCTCACTCAATGCTCCCTCACGGGAATCATCGTCGGAGACGAAGGAAACCCGAAACTCATCCAGTTTCAATTCAGACAAAGACGCCTGGATCACTTCGGAGTAGTTCTCGGCGAGCCAATACTTGAAGTGTTTGTTGGGAACCCGAACAACCAGCTTTTTCTGACCGAGATCCTGTTTTTGAAGGAAGGTTGGCTTAAACCATATGTCAAAGTTCTGATAGGAAATTCGCTTCTCAATACGGGAAAGCACATTATCCCAGAGTTCCATAGCCATCCCCTTATTCACAAACCCAATGCAAATTCCGTATGAATTGGGCCCTTTCGACACTGAGTTGGAGCCCACCAGTTTCCACAGTAATTTCCACAGCTGTGGAAAACCCTTCCGCTTCCCTATAGTGAGAGTGTGCCCAGGAAGGTAAGAACTTACCACGAGGGAAAATGGCCTTCAATGACTTTTTTGGCAAAAGACGGAAATCAAAATCCCTCACCTCGCGCCGGCCTTGCCAATAGAGCTTTTCACCGAATGTTGAAGTTTTTTTCCTGAGAATCTCCTTGAGAAATTGTGAAGGTTCAGCATATTTCCTTTCGCCAAGCCAACTTGCAGAAAAAATCCTCTCCTGGGGGAGGGAAGTCATCAGTTTCCCCATGTGCCTTTTGATATTTTTACCGTTTTGGGTGTTTGTCACACCTCACTCGGATGAGAAGTGAGGGGAAAGTTTGTCGAAAGTGGCCTCAAGATCCTCAGGAACCACTCGTGTCTGCCCGATCACCGAAACAAAGTTGGCATCTCCTTCCCAGCGCGGAACAACCTGAAGATGCAAGTGACCCGCTACCCCGGCTCCAGCACTTTTCCCGATATTGAATCCAACCTTGAAGCCATCGGACTGATAAACGCGTTCGCACTCACGGGCCAACACCGTCATTGCATTCAGCTCGGCAGGCGAAACGGCACCGAGGTTGGCGACATGCCTGCGGGTGACGATCAGCACATGGCCTGTTGTATAGGGATAAGGCATTCAGACAAAGGAAGGTGTGCTCTTGAGAAAGCAGAATGAAGCTTTACCGATTCTCGGCCTGGGAGGCAAGAAGGCAAAAAAGACAGGCCGTTTTCCGGCGGCTCGAAGAGATGTATTGGAAACGCCACGGGGTCCAGAGGTGATCCATCTACGAGTTGATCAATTCTCTCAAGTCCTTACCCGGTTTAAAGTAAGGCACTTTCTTGGCAGGGACAAAGACCTTCTCGCCGGTTTTCGGGTTACGGCCCTCTCGAGAGGATCTTTCCCGAAGCCGAAAACTCCCAAAGCCCCGGAGTTCTACTTTTCCTCCGCCTTTCAGGGCCTCGACGATGCTATCTAGGACTGCCTGAACGATTGCTTCTGCATCTTTCTTGCTCAAAACCGAATTTTTGGCTACTTCATCGATCAGGTCAGCTTTCGTCATTGCCGTCCTCCGTTGCCTCCTTGACCTTCGTCTTCAATTGTCCCAACTCATCACCCGCGATATCCCCAATGGAGGCTGTGGCTACTTCGGGCTTATAAGCCCAGCCCTCCTCCCCTTCCGCATCATCTGTCAGCGCTTTCACGGACAGGCCAATCCTGCGTTCCAGCAAAGTTAGTTTGATGATTTTCACATCCAGCTCCTGGTCGACTTCAAAGTGGTCCTCCGGATTGTCGATGTGGCTATCAGCAAGTTCCGAGACGTGGCAAAGCCCTTCAATCCCCTCGCTCAGCTCCACGAAAACCCCAAAACTAGTCAACCGGACGATCTTGCCATGCACCACATCTCCAATCTGATGTTGAGAGAAAAACTCCTCCCACTTGTCGGGTTCAAGCTGCTTGATCCCGAGAGACAACCGCTGGTTTTCCGCGTCAACGTTGAGGACCACTGCATTGACCTCGTCACCCTTCTGCACCACTTCCGAGGGGTGTTGTATCTTCTTGGTCCAACTGAGATCCGAAATATGTACCAATCCCTCAATTCCCTCCTCCACCTCAATAAAGGCTCCAAAGTCGGTCAAGTTCCGAACCTGGCCTGTAACGATTGAGTTGATCGCGTATTTTTCTTCGATCGTGTCCCACGGGTTGGGCTCAGTCTGTTTCATACCCAAGGAGATTCGACGGGCTGTGGCATCGATGTCTAGAACAACCGACTCTACCTCATCTCCAACGGACAAAAGCTTGGATGGGTGTTTGATGCGCCGATTCCAGGTCATCTCAGAAATATGGATTAATCCCTCGATGCCTTCCTCAAGCTCCACAAATGCTCCGTAATCCGTCAAGCTCACCACCTTCGCTTTCACACGGGCGTCTTTCACGTAGCGCTCCATCGCAGTCAGCCAGGGATCCTCGGTCAGCTGCTTGTATCCCAGAGAAACTTTCTCTTCGAGCCGTTCAAACTTCAGGATCTTGACCTCGATCTCGTCTCCAACCTTGAATAAATCAGCAGGATGATTGACCCGGCCCCAGGACATGTCCGTAATATGCAACAGCCCGTCGATGCCACCCAGGTCCACAAATGCTCCGTAGTCGGTGATATTCTTGACTATTCCGGAGACAACTTTTCCCTGCTCGAGTTCTTTGAGAGTCGTCTCCTTCAATTTAAAATGCTCTTCCTCCAAAACCGCCTTCCGGGAGAGGACAATGTTCCCTCTTCGTCTATTCACCTTGATCACTCGCATCCGCAGCTCCCGGCCACACCAGCTATCTAAATTCCTGGTGGGCTGGACATCCACCTGCGAACCGGGCAGAAACGCCCTCACGCCAACATCTACGGCCAATCCACCTTTGACCCGCTCAATAACGCGTCCTGTGATAATCGACTGATCCTGGTAGTTCTTATCCAGTGCATCCCAGATCTTCATTCGTTCTGCTTTCTGGCGAGACACCACAACATAACCATGCCTATCTTCTGTGCGCTCCAGAAGTACATCAACCTTGTCTCCCGGCTTCACTTCCAGGTTGCCCTCTTCATCACGGAATTCGCTCAAAGCGATCCGCCCTTCCGACTTGAATCCGACATCCACAACCACATGGGATTCAGAAATCTTCAGGACCGTTCCCGGCACAACCGCTCCCTCAACGATGCCCTTAAAGCTCTCGTTGTAGGCCTCCAGCATCTCCTCGTAGTTGAGGTCTTTTGGAGTCTCAATCACAGGGGGTTTGGCTACAGTCTCTTGGGGGCGAGGTTCCACCTCCGCGGCGTCTTGTGCCTCCTCCACCTTTTTCTCCTCTACAGACATTAAGGCCTCCTCGCGGCAACTTGCACCGAAGACTCCGCAGATTCAGAGTGTGTTAATCGATTGGCCAGTTGGAAGGGCGGGGCAAACGATGTCCTTTCACCGCCTTTGCTGAGTACTGGATAAGACAACGTTTAGCATCCCCTCACCGATAGAAATTTGAGTTGCAAGTTATACCCCGCTCCCGGAATGTTGTCAAGCCACAAGACCAGTGAGGCAAAAGGATAGTGCCGTGGTCAATTGATTATTTCAGCTGAGTTTCCGAGCCCTGCGGCCAAGAGGGCAAGTCGACTAAAGTGATCATTTTTTGATACACTTCCTTCCTCACGGTGCCACCCCTGCGTGAGTTTTCGGACGCTGTGCAGCGTGCCCAGCTACAAGAACATACCACAGTGGTCAGTGGTGCTTCGGCATAGGGAGGCTATGATATGAAAAGTGGTATCCATCCCCAGTATCAGACAGTATCGGTCCGCTGCGCCTGTGGAAATCAGTGGGAAACGCGCTCCACCACAACTGGAGAAATCCGCCTGGACATATGTTCCGAATGCCATCCGTTTTTCACCGGCAAACAGAAATTGATTGACACTGCAGGAAGGGTCGAGCGGTTCCGCAGAAAATACGAGAAAAACAAACCCAAGGCTCAGGCGGGCTAATTTCTTCTCGCCATGTTCCAGAAACTTCAAGCATTGGAAGAAAAGTTTGAAGCACTCTCACTCATGCTGGGAGATGCGGAATTGATCGCGGTGCCGACAAAGTATCGTCAGACTGCGCAAGCCCATGCAGAACTGAAGGAGATTATCGACAAATTCCGAGAGTACAAGGCGATCTCGCAGGAGATCGCGGGCACAAAAAGACTCCTGGAGGAGGAACAGGAGGAGGAATTGCTTGAGATGGCGCGGGAGGAGTTTCAGCGACTGGAAGAACAGAAGGCTCGCTGTGAAGAGGACCTCAAGCTCCTTCTCATTCCCAAGGATCCCAAGGATGCCAAGAATGCCATCCTGGAAATCCGTGCCGGCACTGGAGGAGACGAGGCCACTCTTTTTGCGCAATCTATCTTTCGGATGTATTCCCGATACGCCGAAGGTCATGGATGGACAGTCGACGTACTCTCAGTTCACCACTCCTCGGTAGGCGGATTCAAAGAGATTATCGCGATGATCCAGGGGGAGAATGTCTACAGCCGGTTCAAGTACGAAAGCGGCGTCCACCGCGTGCAGCGGGTTCCCGAAACCGAAACACAGGGGCGGTTGCACACCTCTGCTATAACTGTGGCAGTCCTGCCGGAGGTCGACGAGGTGGACATCCACATCGATCCGAAGGAACTGAGAATCGATACTTACTGCTCCTCAGGACCAGGCGGTCAATCTGTCAATACAACTTACTCTGCAGTTCGTATCACCCACATCCCTAGCGGGGAAGTGGTGACCTGTCAGGATGAAAAGTCTCAGATCAAGAACAGATCCAAGGCGATGAAAGTTCTCCGTTCCCGCCTTTACGAAAAGGCACTGCAGCAACAGCAAAACGAGATCGCCCAGAAACGGAGAGCCATGGTTGGAAGCGGAGACCGCAGCGAGAAGATCCGAACTTACAATTTCCCGCAAAATCGGGTAACTGACCATCGTCTTGGCCTGAGCTTGCACCAGCTCAATACGATTATGGAAGGTGACCTTGACACCATCGTTGACGCCTTAATCACCACTGAGCGGGCAGAGGCCTTAAAAGATCAGAAAATCGCCTGACAGAAGCGACTTAGTGCTCCCTCAGGGAAAGAAACCGTGACCGTTAAAGAGGCGATCCAATCTGCCGCCCAATATCTTGGTGAACGTAACCTCCGAGCCCCTCGCCAAGACGCGGAGCTTCTGGTTGCCTCTATTCTTGAGCAGGATCGTACTTTCCTGTACACCTACCCGGAACGACGGCTTTCTCCCTCCCAGAAGCAACTCTTTCATCAGTGGCTGGCCAAACGTGGAGAACACTATCCACTGCAATATCTTCGCGGAAGACAAGAGTTCTACGGCCGCCAATTCTGGGTTCGCCCTGGAGTGTTCATTCCCCGACCTGAAACAGAACTGGTGCTGGAGACCGCTTTGGCTCTTCTGCGGGAAAACAGGAGCAAGCAGCTGTTTGCAGCTGATATCGGAACCGGGTCCGGCTGCATTGCCATAACACTTGCACGTGAGGAACCTCGCGTCCTCGTCACGGCCACAGATATCTCTGGCGACGCCCTACAAGTCGCCCATCGCAATGCTGAAGTGCATCGCTGTCTTGACCGAATTGAATTCCGCGCTGGCCCAACACTGGAACCCTTAAAAGGTCGTCACAGTTATTACCACCTCATTGTCTCCAACCCCCCTTATGTTAGCCATCTGGAGAAAAAAAGCGTCGATATCTCGGTAAACAGATATGAGCCCAGTGAAGCTGTCTTTGCCGGAAAATCAGGCCAGGAGGTCTACCGGCGACTCTTTTGCGAAGCCAAAAGCGTCCTGCGCCCGCAGGGGAAATTAGTGGTTGACCTGGGCTGCGATGGGAAGGAAAGCGTTTCGAGGCTGGCTCGAAAGAATGGGTGGGTCTTAAACGATTCAAAAAAAGATCTGGCCGGACGGGACCGGTGCGCGATCTTTCACCAGGGATGAGAACCCGTGTTGCTTTTTTTGATATGGTTGAGGGCACCACAAACGTTACCGTAATTATGAAACGAGGCACCAAGAAGCACCTTTCGCCAGATTGCATCTTTTGCAAAATTGCTCGGGGAGAATTAAAGTCTCAGATTATTCAAGAAGACGATCAGGCGGTGGCATTTCGGGATATCAACTCACAAGCACCAACCCATATTCTCATCATTCCCAAAAAGCATATCCCTACACTGGCTGCAGCTTCCCAACAAGAGGGTGATCTGCTGGGTCACCTTCTTTTGATGGCCCGCCAAATTGCCAGCGACGAAAAACTCGAATCCGGCTATCGTGTAGTGATTAACAACGGTGTGGGAGCGGGGCAGAGTGTATTTCACATCCACCTGCATCTGTTGGGCGGGCGGGTCTTCACTTGGCCGCCAGGATAGCCTACGCCCGCATTATGCATAATACGGTCCACGCACCGCATCTCACCACCTGGAGCGCCACTAGGACCAGACATGCAAACAAAAAGGAAGGGTCGCTACTGAAAACAGCACCGAAAGGAAGCAAGTGAAAGAATTGGTTGAGGGCATCCTGAAAGGACTGGGTGAAGACCCCCAGCGTGAAGGCCTCAAGAACACGCCGACTCGGGTGGTAGAGACGCTTCGCTACCTCACCAAGGGCTACGCCGAGAATGTTGAGGAAATTCTCAAGGGCGCTCTCTTTGATGTCCAGTATGATGAGATGGTGGTCATCAGAGATATTGAGATCTACAGCCTGTGCGAACACCATCTCCTGCCCTTTTTTGGGAAATGCCATGTGGGCTATCTGCCTTCTAATAAGGTGATCGGTTTGAGCAAAATCCCTCGGCTAGTTGATATGTTTGCACGTCGACTCCAGGTCCAGGAGCGCCTCACTCAACAGATCGCCGATACCATCAACGAACAGGCAAATCCTCAGGGAGTTGGTGTGATTATCGAAGCGCAGCATCTGTGCATGATGATGCGTGGCGTCGAAAAACAGAACGCCAAAATCACCACCTCTGCCCTGCTGGGTAAATTCCGCCAGGATCAACGATCTCGGATGGAGTTTTTGAATTTGGTGAGGATCAACAGCCGATGATAGGACTGAGGCAGGTGATTCGAGTGCCCTCCCATCTTCGTACCTTGACCTTCTGGGTGCTGACTTTTTCCTGTATCAGCGGCTCCACACCGGCTCAATCATCCAGCCAAATCTCGGAACAAAACATTCGTGTGGATGTAAACTTGGCCACCTTGAAATTCACGGTGAGAGGGACCCAGGGAAAACTCATTAACAACTTGAACAGAGATCACTTTCGAGTCTTGGAGGGCGGAGTTCCTCAGGAAATTGCCTTCTTTGAACCTCCCCGCAACACAAGCGGCGAGATGGGACCACTAAGACTGGCCTTTTTGATTGATATGAGCGGCAGCACCCTTGCAACTCGGGCAGAAGAGCTCACGTCAGCAGGAACTTTTCTGGAAAATGTACATGATTTCACGGAAGTCGGCATCTTTGGTTTTACCCATGAACTGATCCCTTTGCAGAATTTCACTTCCAATCGATCCCTCGCTCAGAAGGCCTTAAGCGAGGCCAGCGAGCATCTGGGCCGAACGGCGATCTACAGTTCACTAAGCGAACTCATTTTACGGATGAAGAACCGGCCCGCCGGAACAAACCGTAACGTGATTATAATCATATCCGACGGCTTGGATGACGCCTACCGAATGGCGCCCCAAAGCATCTCTCTGGCCCTTAGCAATAACGTTGTCATTTACACCGTCCTGGTCCCGTCAGCGGCCCAACTCTATGTTGCCCCCACTTCGCCTGTTTCACAATCGACCATCTCTTCCACGCTGCCAGGCGATGAGAGAGAGGCAAAAGACCTCGCCTTTGCCTCTCTCTCCCTCAGGACGGATGGAGAACATTTTAGCGGGTTTGAGACCATCCTCAATTTTGACCAGGTCATGGCTCAAATCAATGACGATGTTTTTGGTAACCTCTACTCGATTGGCTTTTACACCAATGAGCCGTATCGGGATAGAGCGGAGCGTAACATTCGCGTGGAGATCAACTATCCCAATGCCTCTATCCCGGCTCGATTCGAGAGTCTTCCCGAACGATTAACCGCCAAAATGGAGTTCATTACCGCACTCTTTGACAATGAGGCGATGGCTAGACTCCCCAACGCCCTCCAGCCCACTTTCCACGAGATTGGAGCTGAAATGGACCTCTTGTCCCCTCAGCGACAAGGTGGACAGATCGGGCTTCCCTTTCGCATTAAGATCAATCCCCTTCGTTTGCGGAGGAACGAGAAGGGAAGTGTGCAGACTCAGTTCGGAATTATCGCCCTGCTGTTGGATCAAAATGGGAATGAGGTGGTTCGCCTGCGAGAGCTTTTTCGGGTCCATTTGGACGTGAAAGAACTCCGGGCGGGCCGGGGAATCATATACAACAATAAGTTGTTTGCTCCGCCAGGAACTTACTCTCTCAGGCTCGCTCTCCTGGAAATCGCCACCTGGAAAATGACGGCTTTTGAAAAGGTGGTGAGGATCAGGGAACCTTGAAGGGGAATCCAGAAGTCAGAAGTTGGATTTCGGACTTACTCTAAGGAATGCCTGCAAGCCGATTGGGAGCTAGAAGCCTGTAATCGGTCAGTTTTCATTCTGGATTCTGACTTCTCGATTCCTCTTCAACTCTTCCTCCAATACGCTTCGCAATACCTCTTAATCCGATCCATCTCTTCCTGGTAGTGAAGGAGCCAGCTCTCTTCCTCCGCCTCGGAAGGGACAATCAAGGCTTGGCCAAACTTCACCAATACGGGGCTAAAAGGCTTGGGGACTCTGAACTTGTCCCAACTGTGCAGACTCCAGAACCATCTAGGCTGGATATGAAAGGGCACTATTGGCGCCCCGGTCTTACGGGAGAGCCACACAGGCCCAGGCTTCACTCGATAGACCGGGCCCCTTGGACCATCCGCAGTAAGCGCCACATCAAGTCCCGTTTGCACTTTCCTCTTGAGTTCGAGAAGGGCTTTCACTCCACCCTTACTGCTGGAGCCGCGAGCGGGAATGAATCCTAGCTTCTCTATCATTCTGGCGATAACTTCCCCGTCAAAATGCCTGCTGGTCATCACGACAATGTTTCGAAACCGCCAGAAGTGCGTCGCGCAAAAAATTTGATTATGCCAGAAAGAGTGAATGACCGGTTTCTTGTTTTCTTTAAACTGACCGAAGTTTTCCCACCCTTCCACTCGATAACGCAGCGTCGCTCCAATCAGCTGCAGTAAGAGCCATCCCAAGGAACTGATCAGGAAAATCTCGATTCTTTGCCAGGGGGTGAAAGGCTTCAAAGTTGTCAGACTGCCCCATCGGGCTCTTATGCTCCGGAGAGTTCTCTCTCCAACTTGAGTATCTCTTGCACGAATTCCTGGCGGCACTCTGCCGCGTAAGGATTTTCGCGTTCCATATCCAAAAACAGCTGGTCGGTATCTTGTTGTACCGTCCTGACCAAAAGATGAAAGGCCTCCGGTCCCGGCGTCGAGATAGCCTGCGATGCCCACCTCAGTTGCTTCATCACCTGCGCAATCAAATGAAACACCGCCTGGCTCTGCGCAATCTGCTTGTCATGCTCCTCTGGAGTCGTCTCCACAATCACTAACTGCAACTTTTCCAGATAGTTCCGAATTCCCGCATAGGTCTTCCGCTCGATTCTAACCGGGCTCAACGCGATTTTTAGTCCGGCAATGCCCTGCTTGCCGCTGTCTGGTCCAAAGAGCGGATGCGTACCCAGGACTTGGACCGACTCCGGAAGATGAGCCAACATCCACTCAACGGGCCGCTTTTTGACACTACAGGTGTCCACCACTATTTGCCCCTCTCGCAAAAGCGAGGCCATTTTCTGGCAAGTTTTCTCTACCGCTGAAATGGGCACGCATAGCACAATCAAGGGTGCGGAAAGAACTTCTTCGAAAGTTGCAGCTTCGGAAACACCCTGGAGTTTTTGCGAGTCATGGTCGTATACCAGAACTTTCTTGTCGCAACGCAAATAGTCATAAACCATCTTGCCAAAGCGTCCTAATCCCACCAATCCGATCTCTTCGATTTTCACGGTCTGTAATTATATAATAATGGGTAGGAAATGCCCGAAAACGCACTGTTCAGCTACCGCACTCCGGAACCGGGGAAAACCCTCTTTGACCCTCAGAATCAGCTTTGGGAAAAATGTGAAATAGCCACCATCGACCGTTATTGGAACGGGAAGTCAGCCCTGCTGGAGAAGGGCTATAATTGGGCCAACCTCACACATGTCCGTTCGCTGTGGAATGAACACCATGTCTTTTTTTATTTTGAATCCTGGTTTGATTCCCTCAACGTCGATTCTGAGTGGGGCACAGAAAGTGCGACGGAGGGTCTCTGGAACAAAGATGTGGTCGAGGTGTTTTTAAGACCGGGTAAGGCGACGAACTACTTCGAGATCGACGCGAGTCCTCTCGGGCAGTGGATGGATCTGAGGATCTTAAAGCCTCGTGAGGAGGTAGACCTCAGGTGGAACTCCAATCTTGAGCTGGAAACTGTTTTGAACAAAGATGAGTGTATCTGGCGGGCATTTCTGGGGTTGTCCTTCCAATCGATGAGGAAGTCACCGCCGGAGGTGGGCGAGGCTTGGCGAGTGAATCTGTATCGAATAGCCGGCAAGGAGCCGGACCGCGAGTACCTGGCCTGGAGACCCACCTTCACCGAACAACCCGACTTCCATAGACCCTCCGCCTTCGGTCATTTAATCTTCCTGGATGACTAGTGATGCCACTGGACCTTTCCAGATATTCGGTTGAGGAAATCCGCAAGCATTTTCTCAGTCAGGAAAACTCCATCTCGCCTTACAGCCTGACCCGGCTGCAGAGGGATTCGCGAGAAGGTGTTCGCAAAATCTACCAACAGTTAAAGAAGCGACAAGAGAAAGAGAAGGAGGAGCGGCAGCGCGTCGAGTCCATGCTAAACTTGGAACGTGTGCTGTGGAACTCCGGGGTCCTCAAGATTGCCGGTGCAGACGAGGTTGGAGTTGGGCCATTGGCCGGACCTCTCGTGGCTGCAGCGGTGGTTTTTCCGCCCAACCCCTTCATCTTAGGGGTGGATGATTCCAAACGCCTGGCTCCGGAGATGCGTCAGCAACTTGCTCAAATCATCCGCGAGGAGGCTGTGGGGATCGGGATTGGACTGGTTGATGTTGCTCAAATTGACCAACTCAATGTTTACCAGGCTGGCATCTTGGCCATGAGACGCGCGGTGGAGAACCTTCCGTCACGCCCGGATCACCTCTTGCTTGATGCCAGGGAGATCCCCGGGCTCTCCATTCCCCAGAGCAATGTTTCCAAGGGCGACAGCATCTGCTTTTCCATCGCCGCAGCCTCCATTATCGCCAAAACCTGCCGCGACCAACTGATGATCGAGCTAGACGGGCCCTATCCCCAATATGGTTTCGCCCGTAACAAAGGTTACTGTACGCCAGAGCACCAGAAGGCTATCCAAAGGCACGGCCCTTCGACGATTCATCGAAAGTCCTTTACCTTCATCCAGGAACTCTGTGGGGAATACTCCGATCTATTCTACCGACTACGGGAAAAGGCGCTGCGGCTTGATTCGGCAAAGGCGATTGATGCCTTTGAAAAGGAATTTGTGGCAGTGCGCTCCCAGCTCAGCCCTCGTGAGCGGCGGAAAATAAAGCTACTCCTGGCCAGGTTCTGGAACCGGGTGCAACTCTCAGAACTCAGATGACTGATCCCTATCGAATTGAGCGGGAACGAATGGTAAAAACCCAGTTAAAAAAGAGAGGTATCCGCAACTCTCGAGTGCTGGAGGCCTTCAAAAGAGTCCCGCGGCACCACTTCATCCCCAAGAAGCTGGCAGATCAAGCCTATGCAGACGGGCCCTTAGCCATTGGAGAGAGTCAGACAATCAGCCAGCCTTACATGGTCGCTATCATGACTCAATCAGCCGAGATTGTCCCGGGAAATCGAGTTCTGGAGATCGGTTCCGGCAGTGGTTATCAATGTGCCATCCTGGCTGAGCTAGGGGCTGAGGTCTACACAATTGAAAGGATTCCGGCCCTTTGCGAGCAAGCTCGGAAGACCTTGCGTCGCCTGAACTACCAGGACATCCACAGCCGAGCCGGAAACGGCACCCTGGGGTGGGAGGAAGAAGCCCCCTTTGACGCCATTCTGATCACCGCCGGAGCTCCGGAGATTCCCAAGCCCCTGTTGGACCAGTTAGTTATCGGGGGTCGACTGGTG